>Ga0185307_1001119_pt1 | contig 15321 bp, 13 predicted proteins | sample LHCtaG_FD_128010 | JGI IMG/M metagenome (GOLD analysis project Ga0185307, IMG submission 128010) | Hot spring microbial communities from Little Hot Creek, USA to study Microbial Dark Matter (Phase II) - LHC4sed_matched (SPADES... | ecosystem: Environmental > Aquatic > Thermal springs > Hot... | reverse complement strand
GTGCTCGGCCTGGGGAGGAAACCGCTCCCCTGGCGTACCTCCTCCATTAGGTAAACGGCTCCCGTTTCACCGGGTGAGGTGGGGTTAAGCGTTGCCCTTCCGTAGTACACCCAATGCGGGGGATCACCCTCCTTCCTGAGGCCAGCGTAATGCCAGTTTTCTACTCCGGCGACTGCTGACTCGCTCGAAGGGTCCATCCACCCTCTGCTCCCGAGGTCTATCTTGTACTCCACATCCAGCGGGGATGTATACTCAAGTTTGTACTCGAGCTTGAATATCGTCTGCTTTCCAGCTATGAGTATTGAACCGTGCTGTGTTAAAGGTTTCAGGCCGAGTACCTGTAGCTTTGGTATGTTGTAATAGACGCTCAAGCCTATTGCAACGGATTTTTCAACGCCGGATTGCGAGCGAGCTTTAAATACTATCCTGTAAAGCGTCTGGGCGTTCGAGCCAGCGAGGCTCCTCCAATTGTCGGCTGCCGACACCGTGAAGCCCAAGCTTAGCGTGAGCTCACCTGTCAGCCAAATGTTTTCCATGATCAGGCTCGTAGGGGCTCTGATCCCCCTACTCTCAACGTACATGGTGACGCCTTCCGGGAGACCTGTCTGTTCCAGCCTTATCGTCTCGCTATCGCCGCTTATCTTCTTGAGCTTTATTGCGTAACCTGTTACCGAGACAGCGCTCTGCCCCATAGCTAGCGGTGTGAGGTCGAGTGCAACAGGCAAACGCCCGACGACGTCGATAGTGAAATCTATGTTCCGATGGGGCGGCGGAGGCGTTTCTGAAGGATTGATCGTTATAGCATACCTTTTCGACTGTGTCGTAGCTCCGTTCGGGTAGTTCTCTTTAGCCTCGACTGTGAAGTAGAACGTTCCTGGAGCTGTAGGTGTGCCGGAGAGAGTGAGAGTCGCCGACTTGACGCTCGGCGAAGAGGGGTTCGGTACAAGACCGGTCGGGGGTGAACCGTATATTTTCCAAGTCAGCGTGTTCGCGTAGGAAGAGGTTGTCGAGAACACCACGGTGTAGGATTGCCCTACCTTACCGTCGGGTAGCTTGTAGTAAACCTGGCCGAGATAGGTTACTGTACCGACTGGTGAAGGGTTTGAGTTTATGGTGAATTCTGTGCACAATACTATCGCTGAAGGTACCGAAAAAATGAGCAACAACAGTATTGCACGCTTACTAAGTATGAGGTTTAAGTTCATTTTTCTCATATATATTCTCAAGGTTACCCTATTTATATTTTTTGGTAATTGGTCTTCGTATTCGACGATAACCTTTTTAACAAGTTTTTATTACAAGGTTATTTTTACTTATTACTGTTAAAAATAGAGAATTTTCCTATACCATTGTGTATTTTTCAATACTTAACAACATGCTTGAAAACTGTTAGAGGATTTTAAATTTAACTTGAACTGAAAGGTTAGCTGGAGTTACCGCGGCGGCCTATTCGAAGTGTGGTACGTCGAGCCATACGTTTCCTTTCATCGCCGCTTCGTGCGCTATTAAGCCTGGGATTGTCATGTCAGCCGCTTTAACAGCGTCTATGGGGGGTGTCGTGTCGGTTTCGATCGCGTTTACGAAGTCTCTGGCGAGGTAGTACTCGCCGGTTCCGTACTTTCGTGCTTCTTCGGGAGCGTTGGGGTCTGGGACATACCAGTCGACCTCCCTTGCAGTCTTGTCTACTCCCTCTATGTAGAGTAGACCTCGAGTGACGTGCCAGGGGTTTCCTGCCCTCCCGTTTTCCACAAACCCTTTGGTTCCATAGATACTGTAGTAAACGGTTGCTGGTTGCCTGGGAGCCACGTAGCTTCTCAGCACTTTTATCGTGACGCCTCTCGCCGTCTCGAAGAGCGCCACCTGCATGTCGATGGCTCCAACGCCGACGCCGGGCATCGTGTAGGTTGTTCTACCGGAAGCTGTAGCTTTCACGACGCGGTCGTCGAGCAGCATTAAGAGGGGTCCTAGGCTGTGCGAGATGTAATGGAGGGGTGGAACGTTTACCCACCAGCTGTTTTTTGTCGACTCCCTGATTACCTGGTGCACGTATTCGGCTTCAGCGTAGAATATCCTGCCGAGAGTCCCTTCTTCAATTAGTTTTCTCCATTCTCGGATATAGTGGAAGTAGCAGTAGTTTTCGGCCATCATGTACTTCATTCCGGTTTTTCTCGCTGTTCGAACAACTGCTTCGCAATCTTTGACTGTATTTGCCATTACCACCTCGCAGAGCACGTGCTTGCCCGCTTCCATCGCTTTGATGGATTGCTCGGCGTGGTAGGGTATCGGCGTCGCTACGACAACAACGTCAACATCCGCCTTCCTGATGAACTCGTCGTAGTTGTTGAAACATTGGGAGTTGCTCAAGCCGAGTTCGCTTCTGTACTTTTCCAAGACGCTTCTATCGATATCGCAAATAGCTGTCACCTGTGTTCGCTGGTAAGCGCTGAACAGTTTAGCGTAAACGGAACCCCGGCTGAGACCGACAACCCCTACCTTCAACTTTTTCATAGCCTCGTTAGCGTGTTCCGCTCCCCGTATAAAATGGAAGCGCACGCTTTAGGCGAAAGCTAATATATCATTGAATTGCATTTACACTGTGCTGGTGAGGGTGTCTAGGAAGTTCCAGATTACGATACCCGCTGAAATTAGGAGGAGGTTGAGCATTAGGGAGGGGGATTACGTCGATGTCGAGCTTGATGAACGAGAGGAGGTGATCATCGTGAGACCTTACCGCGGGAAGCGGAGCATACTTAGGTTCAGTAGAGGGCTATCGCGCAAGAAGATCGACGAAGCTGTCGAAGAGGATGTTCAGGCGATATCGCTCGGTTATTGATGCCGACCCCTACACCGTGTTCGAGGATGCCGCTAGCGCGCGCTATCCAGCCGTGCAGGAAGCTAAATTACCTCGAACTCGATAGGGACTTTCCGCGGTTTTTGGCCTTCAGGTGTGAAAACTATCTGCCATGCGTCTATCTCGGACCTTCCGATTATCATCTCGATGTCCTCTCTTAAGTTTTCAGCGGCTTCGAACCTAGCACCCCCGGGCACTTTAACCCCTTCGAACACGACGTCGAGGTTGCAGTATCCGACGATCTTCAGTCTACCGCCCTTATCGGCCGTCCTTAGCTCGTAGGGTTTCTCGAGTGGCGTGAAAGCTCCTAGGTAATCTGCCAGCCTTTTTGAGATTACGCTCTTAGAAGCTCCTGTATCCACTAAGGCTTTCAGCTTGACGCGTTTTCCCTTAAACCCGATCTCAACATCGGCCAAAGCCTGTTCAACCCTCATACGCTTCGAATGTTTCGAGGTAGAGGATCTTTAAAAGTTGATTGGAACCATTGCCTTGCTGCACGCTGGTTCGAGATTCATTCCTGACCGCCCCTTAGGTGCCTGCGGATGTCGATTCTTCCTATAATATACTATTAAGTATCAATGCAAGGGTTTAAGCTGGGTACGCTGTCCTCCACTGCCGGTTCTTAAAATCGACGACTGTGTTCTCGCTCGCTCCCACGTTGAAGACGTTCTACCTTCCTCCTAGTGTGAAGCAAGCGTAGAAGGACGGCGATAGACGCTACTGCAGCAGCTACTTCGGCAAGCTCCGTGTAGTCCGTTCTCCAGATGGCGCAGAGTTTGACCGGCTTGTCAACGGTGATCACCGTTGTATGCTCTTTTGAAACAATACTTCCGGCTTCATCCTCCCAGTGGCTGAAGATGCGCTTCACTCCGAAGCCTACGGAAGTCTGCGCTACTGTAACAATGGCCTTCGCGTTTTTCTCGTACCACCCGCCGCCTGAAGCTTCTCCAACCGGCGTGTGCACTTCAAGGAGGTATTGGGTTTTGTAGATGGCTGTTAGCACCGTTGACTTCGTGAGCTTAAGCTCTCGGCTGGGTGATGAGTTGCCGTCGCTCCAGGATCTGAACAGGTACCTCGTTCCGTTCTCCTTTTCAACGAGCTGAGGGGCTTCCAAGGGTAGAGAGGTTGATGGATCCACCCACTCGTCGAATTCCACTTCCTCTTTACAGCCGATTTTGAGGGGGATTTCGAGTCGAGAGCCGTCTTCGTCTACAATCTCCACCTTCAGCTTGACTAGTACCAGTACTCGCGCCTTGAAGCTGTCCGTGTAAAACGCTCCGGCGGCGCCGCTGTAGTTTACCGTTACGATCAGCTCTTTCACTCCTCCGCTTCCGGGTTTGACGAGAAACGTTGCGGCCTTTGGGGTTCCGGGAGGTAACGCAGGTATGCGAATGGCGCTCCTATCGGTTTCGACACCTTCCAGCTGGACCGTGAGGTTGACGGCTTCTCCCGAACCTTTATTGACGAATACGAGCTGTAGCGTGTTCCACTCTCCTTCTCTAAGTTCAAGGGGGTTTACGCTTTGGAGGGTCAGCGGACCCGGTCTTCGGATGCTTGCTAGCGACGCGGCTACCGCTTTAGCGATAGCTTGAGGGGCGACGGGTTTGGCGAGAGGGTACCTGTCGATGTTATTCGGGTTGATCGCGTAGGGTGCGTCGCTTATGCCGTCGCCCCCCTCCGCATCTTGGTTTAGCCCTTGCTTTTCATCAACGTTCTCGTGATCGCTCCAGTAGTTCCCTCCTGAGGGGTAGCCGTCATCCCAGATGTTAACGGCAGGCGAGTCGATTCGGGCTGAGATAGCGTTGCCGATGAAGTTGTTGTGGACGAACCTGTTACCTTGCGAGTGGGCAGCAGAAGGGTACACGTCGATCGAGACCCCGTACCAGTTGTCCTCGAACGTGCTGTACATTACGGTGTTGTTGGTTGAACCCGCTTGCTCGCGCTCCAGGTCGCTGAGCAAGGTGAGCCCTCCTTCCGCTTTCGAAAGCAGCCCTGTTCGACGCGCGCGTATCCCTACGAACAAGTTGTTTCGACAGCCTCGGCAGTAGAAGCCCGCTCCACCCGTCTCGACGGCCTCGCAACCCGCTATGAGCGAGTTGAAAACCCGGTAAAACATAAAACCTTTTCCTCCAGTTTCTAAACCGCTCCCCACGGCCTTGCACCCGTAAACAGTAACGTTGCGCACCGGCGGCCTGCCCTGCCCTCCGAACGCGAAACCGTCGATGCGGCTCCCGATGGACGTGCAGTTGATCAGCAGGAGATCCTTAACATCCGCGAACGCGAAGGCGTCGGCATCCCTGTTGTTCTTAACCGTGCAGTTGACGAGCTTCACGTTCTTCCACGCTTCGCCGAGAACCCATATCCCGAAGGAGCCTGGCTCCTCAACGAGCACATCCTCGATTACCACGTTCTCCCCGACCCCTCCGTAAATGCCGTCCAGGTGTACCCCTGTCCCCGAGCCGTACCACTCCTCGACCGCGCCGCCTGAGCGGTACACGTAGATTCTCCGAATCGTCAAGTCCTTCACGCTGCCTCCCGCCGTGTTTACGAGCAAGCCTCTCGACTCCCCGCCGAGAATCCGGACGTCTTCGATCAGTATACCTTGAGCGTTGCCGTCGATGACGATAGCTACACCTGTCGCGTCAGCAACCTCGACTCGCCTAATGACAGCGCCCGGAGCCGGGCTTCCAGGGTAGTTTAGGTGCAAGCCTGAGCCGCTAACGTTGAATATGTAAACTCCCTCAATTGCAGCATTCTTAACGCTTTGGAGTAGGAGGGCTGGGATCCAGGGATTGCTTACCGTGACTTCGCGTTTATTGCCGTCTAGAGTTATGTTCGCTATGGTCACACCTGCAGCGTTGAGCACGGCTACAATAGGCCCGTCCAGCGGCGGCGCAGCTTTCAGGATCGTAGACCGCCCAGCGCCCTTTATGGTGATCCCACTCTTTCGCACGGTTATTGTGGCGTTTACGAGATAGACCCCTGGAGAGATCGAGATGATGTCGCCCGGAGCTGCCGCGTCAACTGCCTCCTGAATCGTCGGGTAATCGCGTGGGACCAAAATAACTTTAGGTTTCGCTTCCGCTTCAACAGCGAGTACACCGAACGTTTTCACAAAAATTAGAGCTACCAGCGGTAGTACCAACTCGATCTTTTTCACAACGATTTTTCTGCGTTTTCCGCTATAAAGCCTTGCTGTCTCATCTCGAGCTTTACCTTTAACTGGCGAGCACTTAGAGCTTTGAAGCGGGCGTGCACCCTGCACATCCCCACGCGCGCGCTGCAGCTCGTGACGTGCATCAGGGCGTTGCGGGGTGCGCGGCTGCTTCGATCTTCCTTCGTAGCTTGGCGTAGTACGTCTCCTTGAGGCACTCTTCCTCGTCGAGCACTTTGACGTAGGTCTCTCTAACCCACTTTCTAAACCGCTCCTCGCTGCTGGTGTAGAGGAGCTTTCCGTCCCTGATCACTTTGTAAAGGAGCTCGTTGGGCGCTGTTTGCAAATCTACGATGTCGACCTTGTCCACGGGAGCTCCCAGCGCTTTAGCTAATCTCTGCGCTATTTCCTCCGCCTCCCCCAGGGTTAAAGAACGCTCCGCTAGGATACCGATGTCGAAGTCGCTCTCATCGGTTGAGCGACCGCGTGCCCTACTGCCGAAGAGCAGGGCGGCGATTATGCCCGAGTGGCGCTTAAAGACTTCCTCTAGTCCTCGTCCACCTTCGAGGGGCGGGTCGACCCCTAGGTCCTCAGCGAGTTTCACTAGCTCTTCGAGAAGCTTCGGTGAGGTAGCTAGCGCTCTCCGTGCGATCTCCAGCGTATCTTCTCTGGAGATCCTCCTGTAAGTGTGATCCAGCAGGTTCCTCGTCCTGGCGTACTTCGAGACCTCCTCGGCAAACCAGCTGGAGACGTACCCTTTTTCGAGAAGCGGCGCTGCCAGCTCTGAGTACGAGGCTGGCTTCGTGAAGCCGGCTTCAGCCAGCAGCGAGGCTAGCGCGTCAAGGATGTTCTGGTGGAGGGAGTAGGGTACCATCTCAGCGCGGCTTCGTGGATGTTGCTAAGGATCCCGGTTTCAACAAGTTCCTCGATGCGCTTTAAGTTCTCCCAAGCTTGAGAAACTAAACTCCTTAGCTCCACGCTGCTTAGAGAGATGCGGCACATAAAGCCTTATCGGTAGCGTGGGCGCGCACTTTATTCTCAAGAATCCCCACTAAACTTGAGGATCGAAGCTTTAAGCTTCAGCTTCTCGCTTACCACGCGGTGCTTAACACAGGTCGCGTACTAAAGGCTTATGAGACCCAGCGCATAACCTTCTCAGCAATTGAGGTAGACGCTGTGAGGGCGCTACCCTGCACGATTTGGGCTTGAGACAAGTTTTATAATATACCGGTTCAGAGGTTTACCGGTTTCATGAGGGATGAGGAGTTCGAGATTCTGTATGAGATACTGAAATCTCCTAGCATCAGCGTGAACAGGCTGTACGCTAAGCTGACGGGTAGGGTTTCCAAGGTGAAGCTGATCGCGGTCGTTAGGAGGCTGAGAGAAGCGGGTTTAGTGAAAGCTGTGAGTGACCCCCGGCACAAGCAGAGGCTCATGCTCTTCCTTAGGGAGGATATCCAAGGTTTGGCTCAAAGCCTCCTGGTGAAAACTATCAATGGAGGAGGCGACGTAGTGAGGGAGGTTGAAAGGCTGGTTCGCTCGTACATCGAAGCTGTATCGAAAGTTAAGGACCCTGTTGCTGTCGAGTTTTTGAGGAGACTTGTGAGCAGGCAGGTGGACACGCTCCTATCCGCTTACCTTAGGTGATGGCTCGTGCTGAAGCTCTTGGGGTGTGCTATCCTAGCTTCTAGGCTTAAAGGCTGGAGAGCTTACATGTGGATGGGCTTGCTTGGGCTACTCCAGGGCAAACTCAGTACCCAAGCAATAGCGTTGGCTGCCTACAGCTTATCCTCCTACCTGGCGATAGCTTTCGCTGTGAACAACTTCTACGACGCTGAGTCGGATGCTTTGAACCCGCGTAAAGACAACCCGTTCGTTAGAGGCTGCAGTAAGAGTGCTGTTCACCTTGTTGCGGTCAACCAGCTGGTGGCACTCCTACTGGTTGCCGCGTGCGCGCCGATCCCATCCTTCATCGCTTACGCGGCGGCTGTTTCGCTGGCGGTAGCGTACAGCGCGCCACCCTTCAGGTTGAAGGGTGTAGCTGGGCTGGATCTGCTCTCCCACGTCTTCTACTTCGGAGTCCTCCCCTTCTACTTTAGTGCTGCGCTAGTCGGAGCGGAAGCTTCGCCTACCGTCTTCTATACTGCTTCAATCTTGGGAGCCTACTCGGCGTTCCTCCAATTGCGAAACCTTAGCGAGGATAGAGGGTACGACCGGACCGCTGGCGATAAAACGCTCTTTGTCGAGCACCCTCTCGTCTCCCAAGCGCTTCTTTACGCGAGCGGAGCGTTTTCGGTTGTTGGTGCCGCCTTGCTTTCGCCGCTGAGCGCTGCTGTTGCACTCCCCCTCTCGCTGCTCCTCGGGTGGAAGCTAGGTTGGGAGAGGTTCGTAGACTCCTTCGTAGTGGTGTCCCTCAGCTTGCCGGCGGTGGCGGCTCTGTGCGGGTTCTACTAGTATCCGAATGGGGTGCCTGCGAGCGCGGGGGAGTTGCTTCGCAAGTCGCTCTGCTAGCGCAGTGGCTCGAGAGGAAGAACTACGATGTTTGGGTGTTGTGCAACCGCGGGTGCTGCTCCGACTGGAGGAACGTTAGAGCAAAGGGTTTCTTCGCCTTGGACCACTACGCTGCCCTGCCCTCGCTCCAGGAGGCGGAAAGAGTGATCAAGGAGGTTGACCCGGATATCGTCCACGTGCACCACCTATTCGCTCCTCTATCCGCTCTCGCAGCTGTAGCCTGCAGCAGGCTTGGTGTCCCGCGCGTCTTGACGAACCACTCGCTCCCCCCTGTTGGTGAAGCTAGATCGTGGGGGAAAATCTCCTACATAGCGCCTTACAGGTGGCTGCTCAAACCCACTGTCGCGACTGCAGTGAGCGCCGCCGCAGCCCGGTTCGCAAGAGAGTTCTTCGGCTGGAAAGATGTTAGGGTAATACCGAACGCCGTCGACTGCTCGAAGTTCAAACCCCTAGAAGAGCGCGAAGAGAGGGAGGACTGGGTCTTGTACGTGGGAAGGCTAGTGTGGCGGAAGGGGGTTCACGTGCTCTTGAAAGCTGCAGGGGTGCTTGAAAAGAGGGGGATTCCTTGTAAAGTGCTTATCGCCGGTGAAGGGTACTTCGGCCGCTACCTGAAGCTTCTATCCGCTGGCCTCAGAAACGTCGAGTTCCTCGGAGGAGTGAGCGAGCTGGAGAAAGTGGAGTTGTACCGCAAGGCGAAAATTTTCGCTTTACCCAGCCTCGGCGGCGAGAGCTTCGGTGTAGTCCTCATAGAGGCTCTCGCTTCCGCAACTCCGGTTGTCGCTTCGCGCTTAGGCGGGATTCCCGAAGTGGTGGATGATGGCGTTAACGGCTTCCTCGTTGACCCCGCTGACCACGTCCAGCTTGCCGACGCTATAAGCGAGCTTCTCAGCTCGGATGACTTGTGGATGGTTCTTTCTCGCAACGCAAGGGGGAAAGCTGAAGAGAAGTATTCGATAGAAGTTGTTGGCGAGCTTTACGAGCGAGCTTACCGTGAAGCTCTAGAATTGAGCGCTGCAGCTGAGCCCGCAGCTTCACGCTAACCGACGCCGCGAAAACCTCCAGGTGGGACGGGATGATCTCAGCTGAATGCTCTAGCGCCGCTAGCTCGTCCAGGCGGATGTGCGCAGCTCTAAGGATCCTACTGCCGGATCCTCAAGGCGATAGAGTTCAAGGAACGCTGGCATGGCGAGCCGGTGAGTTGAGAGCTTGGGCGAACCTCTGCCGTAGGAAAGTTCGGTAGAATAAAGGTGTTTAGCCGCTAGCTTATCGGAAGTCGCGTTTAATCACTTTTCTAGTGCTTCCATTACGGCGAGCGCTATCGCTGTGTGCCCCGCGAAGGTTGGGTGCACGGCTTCAGGGGCGTAAACGGTTGGTTCGCGGTGGTTTAGCAGCTTCTGGAACATAGCGTGCAAGTCTACGTATATCGCGTTGTACTCCCTGCTCAGCTTCTCCACTTTCTCTATGTAGGTGGGTAGGAGGTCGAGTACTTTCCGTCGGAAACTATCTTCAACGGTGACCCTACTGATGTAGAAGGGTGCGAGGAGGATGAGCTTGGCGTTGGGCAAGCTCTTCCTTGTCATTTCCAGGATCTCCCTGTAGTTCCTGAAGAAGCTTTCGGGGTCCAATCCTGGCTGCCCTCCTAGGTGCCTGTGGACGTCGTTTATCCCTATGAGAATGGATATCCAGTTGGGGTTTAAGCTGAGCACGTCGTCTTCCCACCGGTTCTTCAGATCAACAACTGTGTTCCCGCTCACTCCCGCGTTAACAACGTTCACCTTCAGCTCCGGGTACTTCGCCAGCAGGAGGTTGTTGAAAATGTAGACGTAGCCGTTCCCAAGGGGTGGAAACTGGAAACGGCCGCAATCGGTGATGCTATCGCCAGCAAAAACGATGGTCTCGCCCGAGCTCAGCTTTACTTTGGGCACACCAGCTCTTCGAACGCACTAAAATAACGTTTGCTTTTTAACGCGCGCTACGCAGGTTCTTCCTACCCGCTCCTCGCTAGAAAACGAGCGGGAGCTTTCCGTCCTTAAGCACCTTATGGAGGGGTTTGATGCCTTTGACTTGCAATCAGCGTTTGTCGACCTTGTCCGCGGAACCCCACGCGATTGGGCAGGCTCGGTCGCAAAGCTTCAACGTGAAGTGCGCGCTGCAGCGTTCAGGCAGCTTCGAGCTTTTCTCCGGTTTTAAAGAACCTCTTGCCCGAGTAGTGGAGGAGGGGTTCGAAGTCTGTTCTCTCGACGTGCTCGGCCACGACCTTACCGACGACGAGCCAGTGGTCTCCGAACTCGCCCATCCACTTGACGACGCATTCGAGTTGGACTGGGCACTCCTTGATGCGGGGAGGTTTAACCTTCTCGCTAGGTAGGGGTGTTAGGCCAGCGAGCTTGAACTTATCCGCTTCTCTACCTGAAACGCTACCGCACACCCACACTTTGCTCAGCATCTCTGCCGTCGGCACGTTGACTACAAACTCCTTCACCTCCTGGAGGTTCGCAAAGGTTAGCCGCTGTGGGGCTACGGCGAAGGCTACGTACTTCGGCTCGAAGCTGACGGGCATAAAGAAGGAGAACGTTGCTACGTCGGGCTTGCCGCTCTGGTCGCAGGTCGTGATGAGGACAGTGAGCCTAGGGTGTAGGATCTGGCTGATCCTGTAGGTCACAGGTTCTTTCCCGATGCGAGCTAAAAATGGCTATCGGACTAGTTTCAGCAGTTTTTCAACCGCTCTTACGGCGTCCGCTGCTAGCACTCTGATCATAGCCTCCTTTCCCACGTCACCCCTGTCGTAAATCACGTCGGGCGTCCCTCCCGCGATCTTGAACGCTTCCTTCACGATCCAACTCATCGAAGCCCCTTCGACCCGCTTGACACTCTCGGGCTCCCGCGCTCGATCGACGAAAACCGCCTTGAGCCCAATCCCCTCGGCCTTCTCCACGAGCTCGGGCTTGTAGGCGACATTGACGGCAGCTCTCACACCTGGGTCGAGCTTCATCGCTTCGAGAACTAAACGAGCTAGGTGCGAGGAAGCGCCAAACGCGACGGGGCCGACGGCTTTCAGCTCGCCGCCGAACTTGACGATCCTGCCTTTGACGCCCGCGACGTCGCCGGGGCTCTCAGCGTAGGGTGGGGGTAGGGCCATTACGACGTTTATGCCGACTTCTGGAGCGTAGGGTGAGAGCTCGCGGCTGTGAGCTAGCAGCAGCTCGACCGCTTCCTCAACCCTCTTGAGGACAGCGAACCTCTGGGCATTCAGCTCGAGCCAAGCCGTGGGGTTCACCGGGCAGTGCCCCTTACCCACCTTGAGCCCGTGCTTGATGGCTAGCGTTACGAACTCCTTCGCGACCTTTACCGCGTCGGGTATGCTCGCACCTTTCGCAAGCTCGGCCGCGATCGCGGCTGAGAACGTGCAGCCTGTGCCGTGCGTGCAGCCTTCAGCGCGGGGTGCTTCGAAAACCCTGTACTCGTTCCTCCAGTACAGCACGTCCACCGACTTCGCGCCGCCCCAGTGTCCCCCTTTGACAACCGCGGCTTCGCAGCCGAGTTCCTCCACAAGCTTTTTGGCCGCGAGCTTCGCGGTCGCCACGTCGACCACTTTGACGCCGGTGAGCCGCTCGGCTTCCGGCGCGTTGGGGGTCACGACCTTCGCTTGGGGTAGTAGCTCCCTAGCGAGCGCTTCAACCGCGTCCTCCCGGAGCAGCGGAGCGCCGCTTTTAGCCACCATTACGGGGTCTACAACGAGCGGGAAGTTGAAGTCGCGCACCGCTCTGGCGACTGCAGCGATTATGCCTGCATTGCTCAGCATCCCCGTCTTCCCGGCGTCGATGCCCATATCCTCGGCCACCACCCTAACCTGCTCGTAAACCATCTCGGGTGGGAGGTCGTGGACCATCGTCACCTGGTAGGTGTTCTGGGCTGTGACACTGGTCAGCGCGACCGTCCCGTGGACGCCTAGCGCCGCGAAAGTTTTCAAGTCGGCTTGGATGCCAGCGCCGCCGCCCGAGTCGCTACCAGCTATTGTTATGGCGACAGGTAACGAGCGCACCCGCACGGGTAGCAGGGGGTGGTAACCCCCAAAAACGTTTTCGCGATCGCGACAGAATGATAAGAGGGCGTTGAGTGAGGGGCGCGATGGGCTTAGAGTCTCGGATCACAAAAGCGGTCTGGAGGGCGGCAGCCGAGGATTGGGAGCGTTTTGCCGAGGTGGATGTGGCGATCGTGGGGGCGGGGCCAGCAGGCCTTACAGCAGCTAGGTACGCGGCTCAAGGGGGCTTGCGCGTTCTGGTCCTCGAGAGGAGGTTGAGCTTCGGCGGCGGGATCGGGGGCGGCGGGATGCTGCTCCACAAGGTCGTGCTCGACTCCAGGGCAGAACCGGTGCTGAGGGATTTCGGCGTACGCTACAAACCCCTACCAGATATCGGCCTTTACGTTGCCGACGCGGCCGAGCTCTTGGCGAAGCTCGCTGTGGGCGCTATCGACGCGGGGGCGAAGATCCTGCTGGGTGTCACTGCCGAGGACGTGATCGTGCGCGAAAACCCCTTCAGAGTAGCTGGCGTAGTAGCCCAGTGGAGCGCTGTACCCCTCGCTAGCTTGCACGTAGACCCTCTCTTCCTCGAAGCGAAAGCTGTTGTCGACGCGACAGGCCACGAGGCTGAAGTGCTGAGGATCGTCGAGAAGAAGAACCCCGAAGCCGGCTTCAAGGTGGCTGTGGAGAGGTCGGCATGGGCGGAAGTCGGTGAAGCCGATGTTGTCGAGAAGACGGGTAAGGTCGTCGACGGGTTGTACGTAGCCGGGATGGCCGCTGCGGCTCTTCACCGCGTCCACCGGATGGGGCCGATATTCAGCGGGATGCTCCTCTCGGGCAGGAAGGTCGCTGAGCTGCTCCTGAAGGATCTGGGGAAAGCCGGGAGCCCGTAAGCTCGACCCCTGGGATCTCTAGCGTTAACTTGAAAAATGCCTCTTTTCCCATCCGCGCGTGGAGCGTAGAGCCTGCCTGTCGATCGCGCTCGCAAGCGTTTTCGTGCCGCTGGTGTGCATAGCGGCAGCTGCGCTGGCTTCGGGCTGGTTCAACATCTGGAACAACGCTTTAAGCGACTTAGGCCATGCAGTGAGAAGCAACGTAGCCCCTATCTTCAACTTTGGCTTGAGCGCTGGGGGTTTGCTCATAGCCCTTTCTGGTGCGTGCTCGCTCAGCAAGTCTCGATTGATAGGTTGGACTTTGATCGTAGCCGGCTACTTTCTCGTCCTCATAGCGGTTTTCGACGAAGTTTACGGGCGTCTCCACTTCTACGTTTCCGCAGCCTTTTTCCTCTCTATCGCAACGCTGCTGGCTGAGTACGCTCTGACCGTTAAAGGGACCAAGGGGCTTCTCGCCGCGGCCGCCATCGCCGTAGGCGTTGCCGCTTGGGTTGCGCACATGGCCTACGGGCTACCGAGAGGAGCGGCCGTGCCAGAGCTCATTTCGATCTTCGTCGCGCTCCCCTTCTACCTCGATTTCATGCTTGCACCCCGTGCAGACCGCTAGCGCTCGAGACAGCGGCTTCGATGTCGGAAAGCTGCAGCAACTTGTAGTGCTTGGGCAGAGGGGGCTGGTCTTTCACGCGCTTGACCGCCAGCACATAGTAGCTCTCAGGGGAGAGAAGCCCGGTGGCCGAGGCTTTCGCCTCGAGCTCCCTGAGTAGCTCCAAGGCTTCAGCCCCGCTGACCGTGCGCCACTTAACCTCGACGAACGCCACGGCGCGGCCGGGCTCCCGCGCAACAACATCGATCTCGACCTTACCGCTCCACCAGCTCCCAACTTCTACAGGCCTCACGGGGACGAGCCCAGCCCTATAGAGGTTGGGTAGCAGCTCTCGCAGGAGCGCCTCGTACACTGGACCCATGTAGCTGGGTAGTTCCCGCTCAACGTACTCGACTGCCTCTTTCGCGTACCCGGTTTCGATCAGGTGCCTGAGCTTGTAGGCGAACGCGAACCAGAAGCGGAAGTAGTTATCTTTAAAGTCTAGCTTCGAACCCCTGCCGCCCACTTTTGCGACCCTAGCCACGATGTCGAGCTCCTCAAGCACCGCTAGGTACTTCGGCAGTGCCCTCGCGTCGATTCCCGCCGCGCTCGCTAGCTGCGATGGCCTGCGCTCCCCGCTAGCGAGCGCCGCTAGGATGCCCATATAGGTGCGAGGCTCCCTGAGCTCTTGCCTGAGCAGGTTGGGAGCCTCCTCGTAGAAGCGGGACCCGAGCCTGAGTAGGCAGTGCAGGTTCTCGAACACACTCTTCGACCTGTCGAGCAGCTTCAGGTAGGTTGGCGTCCCGCCGACCGCGCCATAAGCGAGAACTGCCTCCTCGATCGGGTAATTGCTGAGGTGACGCCTCACATGCGGGAAACCGAGAGGGGGCAATTTCAGTGAGAGAGAACCCCTCCCGAAGAGAGGGCTCCGGTAAGCCATGAGCTCCCTCTCGAAGAAGGATACCGCTGAGCCGCAGATCACTAGGAAAACCTTGCTGCCGGAAAGGGTGGTGTCGATGCTCCTCTGCAAGCGCGAAGGCAAGCTAGGGTCCGCCTCGACCATGTACTGGAACTCGTCCAGAACGACCAGGACGCGCTGGCCTGTCGAAGCCAGCCACTCCAAAAGGTCGATGGGGTCGCCCGAAGATGGTACTTTAAGCTGGACCTTCGCCGCTCTGGCGAAGTCCTCCCTGAGCTCCTCCAAGGGAGCTTCGATCGCCGTGTAGTAGAAGAGCTGCTTCCCCTTAGCGAACTCGAGGAGAAGCCTTGTTTTACCGACCCTCCTCCTACCGTAAACTACGACGAAGG
>Ga0185307_1001117_pt1 | contig 15335 bp, 16 predicted proteins | sample LHCtaG_FD_128010 | JGI IMG/M metagenome (GOLD analysis project Ga0185307, IMG submission 128010) | Hot spring microbial communities from Little Hot Creek, USA to study Microbial Dark Matter (Phase II) - LHC4sed_matched (SPADES... | ecosystem: Environmental > Aquatic > Thermal springs > Hot... | reverse complement strand
GGCCGGGGTGAAGTGAATGGCCGGGAAGGAATTCATCCCAGCGGTCTATGGGGCCTCCGACCTTAGGAGGCTGTTAAAGGATATTGAGGATCGGTATGGCGGCGCATTCGAAGAGCTCGGCCCCGGGGCCCTCCAGGACTTCAAGCATCTCATAGACTGCGTTGACGCGTTCCTGGATCTGCTGGCCGACCCTAAGACCGACTTCAGGGTCAAGTTGATGGATTACGCGAAGGTCAGAGAGGATGTCTTCGAGTTCTGCCGATACTATGCGAGCTGGCTGGGCAATCCATTGATGGAGAGGCTGAAGTATGAGATATATGAGCTGCTGGAGGGGGCCGTGGGCTGGTGGGGACGGCAAGAAATACTCAACATGAAGGAGAGGTGAAGTAGATTTGTCAATACGCGGAAGTACCATCACGCCTAAGAACGTAATAGAAGAATACCTTAAGTCTGGCAGTATTAAGGAAGTAGCGGGAAAATTAAACTTAACGTACTGGAAGGTATGGAGGCTACTAAACGAACATGGTATCTCACATAGATACGATAAGCCTAGGATTTGTCCGATACTTGTCGATAGTTCCGATGACGAGCTAATGAATTTTGATGGAATGAGACTCCGATTACCAAACGATATTTACTTAAGGATAGTCGTTATTAAAGTGACAGACGAATTATTATGGTCCATTGGAGACGCATTAGGTGATGGAACATGCACGGAGGATAGCTTTAGGCTACTAGGATCACCAAAGAAGTTGCCAGTAGAGATGGTAGTAGAAAGATACGTTGATAAACTCACGAAACTATATACTGGTGGCAAGTATCATGTCGATTACTATATATGGGATAAGGAGAAAGCCGACTGGGTGAAGGTTGACGATCCTAACATTGCAGATAAATGGCAAATCAGGCTTGAAAGCAGAACGCTCAGTCGGATCTATAAGGCAATTCGCAAGAACTGTGAATTTATAGATGTTTTAGCGAGAAATTGGGAGCCAGTATTCGCGGGCATTTTTGACAGCGATGGCTACCAACGCATTCAACGTGGAAAATGGATTATCATTTCACAGAGCATTGGTGAAAAATTTGATGTAATCTGCCAGCTCCTTAGAGGCGCAAACATCCGCTTCAGGCAATGGAATGGTGGAGGATCAAATAAAGTAGCAAAAAACGGGAAGTGTCCAAGACCAAATTATCATCTAGCTGTCAACTATGAAGACGTTAAACATGCAATTCTAAGGTATTCTCTAAGACTTCAGCTTTAAAAATGACCAAAAACCTTTATACCCTTCCCCTTACCCCTCCTTTTTCCCATTCTCCTGAAGTACAGGTTATAGGATGGGTTTTAGGGAACCCTTCTTGTCAGAATGTAATAAGGATTTAATAAGATCATGTTAACCTAATCCTATCTTCATGCGCATCCGGCAGAACCACGGCATGCTTCAATATCCCAGGTAGGGTCGCGACATTAGCCGCCTGGATAAGCGTCCTATCCTGCATCATCTTCTCCAGAAGATCCTCTGAGGCGAAGACTAGGACCGGGACGCGCATATCCGGCCTATGCTTAGGAATCCTCCAAACCACTTCATCCATCCTTTCAAGCGGGACCTGCGGCATGCATAAGCACCAGAAAATAGTTTTCTAGAACGCTAGCTTTAAGTATTATCCCATACAACCTCCAAGCCCTAAAAACCATTAACCTTCTCACGTTAGAAGGATTATCAGAAGCAATTCTGAAAATATAATTGTGAGGAATAGCTCCAGCCAAGAAACTCATCGTGGTACTATCCTTATCGGTTCATCAAGCGGTTTTAGCACATTTATCTCTCCTGGAAGAGTCTTTAGGAATGTTGCCGGAAGCTCCGGGTTAGGCTCGGCATATAGCGCAACATGCACAGCCATTTGCTGCCACGTCATTTCAGGTCCACAAATACCATCACACCAGAATGACCTATAAAGCACCTTAATTTCCTCATCTCCTAGAATAAGCGCGGGCCCTATCGTATTAGCATGACTTGGAACAGCCCACTGATTACTCCCCCAAGTATGGAGTGCATTCTGATAGATTGTTGAGGCATCCAATTCTATTGCCTTTAGAACCCTTAATTTCTTCCATTTTTCAAGATCACGGCCCGCCCACCTATCTGAGGTGAATGCTTCTCTGTCAACGAAAGCAAAATGAAGGCCCCAACCTATGCCTCCATAAACAACATCAATAACGCCTCCACCATCAATTATTATCTGGGGAATCTTATCGATAAGCTCCCATGTTGGGAATAATATATCCTCCCATCTCATTCTAATATCGCTCCTCAGCCTCTCCCAAAAGTTCACCCTGATCGTATTCTGGAAGCTTCCAGGCGTATCCCAGCTTGGAGTTCCTCCCTCAGGATCGCTATACTCATCCATCATGATTATATGTACATGTTTTAAGTTAAACCTTGGAATTGTTCTCGAAAGCTCATTTAGATTATTAGCTAAAATTCTCCACTGCGGGACAGGACCGGTCGGAGCAATAATCCATAGATCTCTCTTCTCGAAGAAGGTGGATAATATGCGCCTCGTCATATCCATCGCAAAAGCAGCATAAAATTCATGGGGATTATCCCATACAAATACCTTGAACTCGGGGTGGGGATTTAAAGGTGGGTCAACGCCTATCCTCATCTGCTGAATCTCCATTATCTTCTCAAGCGGCATGGGGGGAAGCCATTTAGAATGATGACGCCTCCAAGAGGCCATGCTTTCACGCACAATCGTTATATTCTCCATGTTATTAAGCTTTTAAACTAAACTATGAAATGCTACTTAATTTGTTCATCCCCTCGGTGATGAGTTTAAGGGCATAAGATTCCTGGTCTGACTTCTCAGTAATTATGCCCCGTTTAGCGTTATAGTGAAGATTTAAAACTTAAATATGATGTTATTTTAATAAAAAAGCGATGGCGAGCAGGATACCAGCTATTGAGGGAGGGGAACCTATAATAAAACAACCACTTCCTACATGGCCACAGTTTACGGAGGAGATTATTCAAGCCGCTATGGAACCTCTTAGAACTGGTAAAGTGAATTACTGGACGGGCGAGTTGGGGAGGAAATTTGAGCAGGAATGGGCTAGATGGAATGGTGCTCGATATGGTGTTGCCGTGAATAGTGGTACAAGCGCTCTTCATACAGCTGTTGCCGCACTTGGAATAGGACCCGGGGATGAGGTCATTGTCCCCTCATATACCTTTATTGCAACTGCTTTCTGCGTTGTACAAGCTGGAGCAATACCTGTATTTGCAGATGTACGAAGGGAGGATCATTGTATAGATCCCAAGGATATAGAGAGGAAAATTACTGATAGAACCAGAGCAATAATTCCTGTCCATTTATATGGAAACGTCTGTGAAATGGATGAAATAATGAGAATAGCCAGAAAATATGACCTTTATGTAATCGAAGATGCTGCCGAAGCCCATGGAGCCATGTATAAAGGTAAAAAAGTTGGTACAATAGGACATGCTGGATGCTTTAGCTTCTGTCAAAATAAGACATTTACAACTGGTGGCGAAGGGGGCGCAGTAATAACTGATGATGAAGAACTTTACTGGGCATGCATGTCTTTCAGAGACCATGGATTTGATGCTAAGAAAAGGCTTAATCTTCTCGAGCTCGAGGGAACGCTCCATTATATTCACATCCGCGTCGGATTCAATTATAGAATGACGGAAATGCAGGCTGCCATAGGATTAGCTGAGCTAAAGAGGCTTGACACTTGGAATCTTCCAAGGCGCAGGAGGAATGGAGAGATACTTATCAAAGAGTTGAAGGATGTCCCGCAGATACTCTATCTACCAGTCCATAATAATGAAAAAGTTAATGGATTCTACGTCTTTCCGGTGGTAGTCGATGTAGACCAGTTAAAATGCGATAAAGATCGTCTCATAAAAGCTTTAGTGGCTGAGGGCGTTCCGGCTTGGAGGTCATTCTGGCCTCAATGTTATAGTGAAAGAGCTTTCATAGAACACAATGGGTTTGGGCGTGTAAAGTTCCCCTTTAGATCAAAAGAATATACAAATCCCGAATCAGTGCAGTATGATAAAGTATTCTGCCCCAATGCGGCTTGGTTGGAGAAGAGAACTTTCATCGTTCACTGCTATCCAACATTAGAAGAGGAGCATATGTACATGATTGCTGAAGCAATTAAAAAAGTACTGAACTATTATGCGAAATGAGTTATGAAGTGATATATTATGAGGAAAATTAGATGGGGAGTTATTGGCATAGGCGGGATAGCGCAGAGAAGAACAGTCCCTGAAATGATTGAGGCCTCCAAGAAGGCGGAACTCGTGGCGGTAATGGATGTAGTGGAAGAGATCGCTCAAAGGTGCGCGAAGAAGTTTGGAGTAAAGTATTGGTATACAAATGTTAAGGAGCTGATTTCAAATCCTGAGATTGACGCTGTTTACATAGCAACACCAAATTATCTTCATCATGATCAAGCTATCTTAGCGGCTAGAGCTGGTAAGCATGTATTTTGTGAGAAGCCTTTAGCAAGGACTGTTCAGGAATGTGAAGAAATTATTGATGAATGTCGCCGGAATGGCGTCAAGCTTGGAGTTGGTTTTATGATGAGGTTTCACGGACTTCATAAGAAGATCAAAGAAATTGTGGAGGGAGGGATAATAGGGAGACCTGTCCTCGCGAGGGCCCAGTTAACCTGCTGGTATCCTAGAATAGAAAATTCTTGGAGACAAATTAGAGAGCTAAGCGGGGGAGGAAGCCTCATAGATATGGGATCTCATTGCATAGATCTTCTAGAAACACTTTTATCAACGAAAGTTGAAGAGGTATCTGCCTTCCAAGATACACTTGTCCAGAATTATGAGGTCGAGGACACTTCAGTAGTCCTTCTGAGATTCAGGAATGGTGCCATGGGAATTGTGGATAACTGCTTTAACATCCCGGATAAGGCATCTCAGAATAGATTAGAGATTTATGGAAGTAAAGGCAGCATCCTCGCCGAGGGAAGCATTGGGCAGGAGCCAGTTGGGAGAGGTTTCCTTTACTACTACCCCCAAGAGACTTATGAGAGTGAACAAAAAAGACTTCTTGAGGAAATGGGTGCTCAGGAGATCAGATACGAGCCAGTTAAAATGTATGCGGCCGAGATAGATTACTTTTCAGAATGTATTTTAGAGGATCACGAGCCGGAGATAAGCGGTGAGGCTGGTCTCTGGAACATGAAAGTAATCACTGCATGTTATGAATCCGCTAAAAAGAAGAAAGTTGTGGAAGTGACATAGTTTTCGTAACTCTCTTTTTTCTTCATCTAAGATGTTCACTTAACTGCTCCAGCGACAAGTCCTCTTATCAGATATCTTCTGAAGATGATTATTATCGCTATAGCAGGTATCATCGCTATAACTCCCATGGCACATATTAGTCCCTTAACCACTCTCGGCTCAGCCATTGAAGACCCAATTATTACGGGGATCGTTCTTGAGGCAGCAGTCTTGGTCAAGAGCAATGCGAAGAAAAACTCTCCATACGATATCATGAACGACGTTATAGCGACAGCGACTATAGCCGGTTTTATCACTGGTAGAGTAACTTTTCTTAAAATCTCAAAATAAGTGTATCCATCTACCCTTGCCGCGTCCTCTATGTCCGTCGGAATAGCTAAAAGATAGGTGTTAAGGATCCATATAGTAAATGGTAGTGTGAACATTATATGGACCATTATTACAGAGACAAGTGTATCCAATAGACCCAAGCTTCTGATGATGACATAATATGGGACAGCTATTACGACAGGAGGCAACAGCCTGCCAACTATTGACGCATAAAAGAGTGGCATAGCCCCCTTAAATCTGATTCTGGTTAGCGCGAAGGATCCCAGAGTTCCTGCACCCAAGTTATAAACCATAACCACTGTGGCAACGATTATACTGTTTATTATTGCTCTTGGAAATTCCTTAATAGCGCCTGGTATGAAGAGGAATAAGGACATCCCCTGCTCCATGTAATACTTTACTGCGGCTTGAATATTGAAGCAGAACCAATAGTTGTTTAAGTTTGGATTTGGTGGTATGTAATATGGTGGAACGGTGTAAATTTCCTTCTCCGATTGTAAGCTTAGATTTGTCATCCAGTATATTGGAAAGAGGACCCAGAATATCATTAAAGCGGCGGCGATATATGTTCCAATTTTTGGTTTACTTTTATTCACACTCATAATTATCACATCCTTAATCTCACACGTCCTAACCTCAACGCCCTGAAGTAGGCGTAGATTAGCAAGCCAGTTACGGTGAGCACGAGTATCGTCATGGCACCTGCCTGGCCGAAGTTAAGGTAGCTGAACATCTTCTCATATGTATAGAAAGTTATAAGCTTTGTAAAGTCGGCCGGCCCTCCTGCTGTGATCACGTATATCGGGTCAAAAGCCCATAAAGCACTTAATGATGCATAAACTAATACTATTAGCATTATCGGCCTCAGCCAATTCCATGTAACCATTCTAAAACGGGCAAACGGCTTTGCCCCATCTATCAAAGCTGCCTCATAAAGCTCCTTGGGTATAGACTGAATTCCAGCTAAGATGAGTAAGGTTGGCAATGGTGTATTAACCCAGACATGAGCTAGAGCAACAATCATCATAGCAGGCCACGGCATCGATAACCAAGATTGATAGCTTTTGATGAGACCCAGCTTAACCATTATATCGTTAAAAAGTCCAAAGTTGAAATCGAACATGAGCCGGTAGACTGTTGAGCTGACAACGAGGGGTACCCCCCACGGTATCAATGCTAAAACTTGAAGCACCCTGACCCCCTTAAAATCGCTGGATAAGAGTAATGCCATACTAAGGGAGATTAGCGTTATGAGTGGAACCGTTATTGCGGCGAAGATTATCGTGGATTTTACGGAGGTGGTGAATATGGGATCCGTGGTTAAGTCTACATAGTTTCCTAAGCCGTAAAAATATGGTTCTATAGCCGTTTTCAGGTTATAAAATGTAAAGCTTAGATAGAAAGCGTAAGCTAGAGGATAGAAGCCAAATAAAAAGAGGGGGGTTAATGCCGGTATTAGGCAGATTAGCAATGTTATGTTTTTGGAGGCCAAACTACCAGCCAGCCTCCTTCTTCGCCCTCTTCCAATCCTCTGCAATTTCCTTGAGGAATTTCAAGATCTCTTCATCACTATATGATCTGGCCCCCGTCAAAAATTCCTCGAATTTTGGCTTTACTCTGCCTCCAGCCTCGCTACTTGGAGAGCTGAACCAGTCAGCCCACCATGGCGTTAGATTTGGATCTCTCCAGAGTACGGATGTTAATCTCTCATATTGTGCCAGCAATAGATCTGGATCTATCTTTAGTTTCCGAAGAACCTCTTTGTTCTGCGGGTCCTCCATGACAGGTCTGTATGCTGAAGTGACCCCATACTGCCTGATCAGCCTATTGCAGACAAAGTATTCCCCACGCTCAAAGTCGGGCCTAGCGTTAGTCGTCTTACCTCCTAAGAACTGCATAACGCGCCAGACGGCTATTTGATGATCTTTGCTCTTCTCCATGCATTTCGTCGAGATGCTATAATTTGTAGGGTGGTAGACAGCGTAACCTGTTCCCGGGTTCAAGCACATAGTGATGTTTCCGCTCTCCTTGAGCTCTGGGACATTAGCCCCAGCTATGTCATAGTCTGGGAGGTTTGGGACAAATGTTACCGTTCCAGAGCCAAGTGCGGTGGTGATTCCAGATTCATCGTATTCTCTTACTCCAGGGGATATTGTTTTATCGACATGGACCCTTTCCAAGAACCATTTGACCGCCTCGAAGAATGGGGAGCCTTTATCATCGAATATCGGGTTAAAGTCCTCATCAAACAGGTAATGCGTTCCAGGTTTCGGCTCATACATGCCGATCATTATGTTGTACCACATTGCTGGAAATCCCCAAGACCATAGGGCGCCTATCGGATATTCACAGATTCCCTTTTGCTTTATCTTCTTCGCCTGTTCAGCTACTTCATTATAGTCCTTTGGAGGCTCGTCTATTCCCGCTTCTTGCAGGTGTCTCTTGTTATATGCGAAAACATATGGCCCAGCCCAGTAGCACAGCCCATGCACTTTCTTAGTCTCAGGGTTGATGTAAAAGTCCCTCATTCCAGGATAGATGTCTTCCAAGTATCTTCTTGCTTCTGGGAAATATTCCTCGATATCAACAGCCCATTTCCTATACTGGACGACGTAAGCAATGTCCGGTGTTGCATAGTATATGTCTGGCGGATCCCCCGCTGCGTATCTGGCAAATAAATTCGTCATATACGCTGCTCCTAGATCGGTTACGTGTAATGTTATATCGGGATTGTGCTCGTTGAAAATTCTCGCATTGTCATTGCAGAGCTCGACTCCCCAGCTCCAGATGCCCCACTCAACGTCAACGTGCCTTGTCAAGGTCTGGAAGGTTTCTGTTGTGGCAGGTGGTGCGGTTGTCGCAACAGTAACAGTTCTCGTAACGGTCTGGGTTTCAGTAACGGTCTTTACGACTTCTCTCGGAGGTAATGCAGCAAAGTATCCAGCAAGACCCCAACCAATAGCCGCGACGGCAGCTAAACCTCCAACGGCACCCAAGAACTTTCGTCTAGAAACCTTCTTTTCCTCACCCATATAAGTCCCCCTATTGGCGTTTCTAGTGTGGTAAATAGCAATATTTAAGCATTAACATAAATTTAACATATGTTGACGAAAATTATTTATAAAACAATCGCTTAACATGGCTTGCTATGCTAACTAAGGAAGTATTAGGGGTAGGTATTGCTGGTGCTGGGTGGGTTGCAACACAATATATTCCAGCTTTTGAAAAGAATCCGCACACAAAGGTTGTAGCGATAATGAGTCGGCGAATGACAAGCTGCGAGAATCTTGCAAAAAGCTACGGGTTAAGTGATGTTAAGCTATATACCGATTACATGAAGCTTGTGGAGGATCCTGATGTTGACATAGTTGTGATATGTTCTCCTCAACATGTTCATGCAGAGCAGGCTGTTTTAGCGGCAGAGGCGAGAAAACACATGGTTATCGAGAAGCCTATTGCTATAAATTTAGATCAATTGAAAGCGATAAGAGATGCTGTTAGAAAGACGAGGGTAAAGACTGTGGTTGGATTTGTATTAAGATGGAACCCATTATTCGAGACCATCAAATCTCTGTTAGCGGAAGATGCGCTTGGGGATGTATATTACATTGAAACAGGGTATAATTCACATATTGCAGAATGGTGGTCTGGCTGGAATTGGGCTAAAACCAAAGAATATGGTGTTAGCAGTTTCTTAGTTGCTGGAGTACATGCAATAGATGCTGCACGATGGTTATCATGCAAGCAGAGAGATAAAGCCAATAACATAGTAGAGGTCTTTGCGTATGCTGGAGGATACAGATATGGAACAGAAGACATAGGATATTATGGGCTTGAAGTAATGTTGGCGAAGTTTGAGAATGGGGCCTTAGGGAAGATTAACTCTAATTTCGATTGTGTTAACCCATATTACTTCCCGATAAGCATCTTCGGTAATAAGGGCACAGTGATAAACAATAGGGTATGGGCTCCTAATAAGTTCCCAGGCCAGACAGATTGGGTAACGATCCCCACTATTCTACCCGATACAGCAGATGTTAGACATCACCCATTTGAATATGAGGTAAATCACTTCGTGGAATGCATCCTTAAAGATAAGGAATCTCACTGCAATGTTGAGGATGCTGTAAACACTCACGAAGCTGCTCTAGCTGCCATAATATCATATACTGATAACAGACCCGTTAAGTTGCCACTAATAAAATAGGTGAGGGGAATGTCACCGAGGTTCGTTTTTTATGATTTGGATTCTAGAAAAAAGAGCGAGCGGATCGAGGATTTTGTCTTCCCGGAATGGGATCCAGAAAATGAACGCCTCGTCTTTTTGAGCCCGCACGATGATGATGCCCTATTAGGAGCAGGGTATCTGCTTACATATTGTATCCAAGAAGGCGCAGAAGTCTATATCGCGATACTTTGCGATGGATCGGGGGGATATTCAAGGCCGGAGGACAAGTATAGAATCGCGGATATTAGGCGCACTGAAACAGCCAATGCTTATTCAAAGGTCGGCGTTAAAGAGGAGAATATAATAAGATTTGATTATCCGGATTTCTGCTTAATAGATTATTTAGCATTAAAGCTTATCACAGGTCAATACGCCTCGACGTATTACGTGGTTAAGGAATTTAGAAAAGTTAAACCCACTAGGCTGATAGTTCCCAATGAGTATAGAGAGCATCTAGATCATAAAGCTGCCTCTTGGATAGGATCATTCACAGGGCCTCAGGTAGGAGATAATGTATTGGCGGATCTTGGCGAGCCTTCAAGAATTAAAAGCTATTTAATGTATAGTGTTTGGGGTGACTTTTCTCCGGAAGACGCTCTCATTAAAGGGCGGCCTGTAAATCTGCGAGGGAACTTGGTTTTGGTTGCAAGCCCTGATGTTGAGGAAATGATTAGGAAGGCGTTATGGGAGTTTAAATCTCAAATGAAGATCATTGAAGGACTTCTAAAAAAGCGTGAAGAAAGACTTATTAACAATGGATACATTGAAGTATATCTAAGGTATGATCCAAGGCCGGAAATGCGTCTTTCACCTTATAAAGAGGCTGTATATTCCATTGATAAGGAGGTGTAAAGGAAAAGATGGTGGATAAACTTGGTGTTGCTGTAATAGGATATGGGTTCATGGGAACGACACACCTTTCTGCTTGGAAGTATATAGAGGAATGCGAACTCAAAGCTGTTATGGGAAGAACCCTTGAAAAAGTAAAGGAAGTTGCTAAAAAATTTGAAGTGGAAGCATATACTAGTCTTGAAGAACTTTTAAGGCGAAAAGATATAGACATAATTGACATTTGTACACCAACTAATACTCATGCAAAATATGCTATAACCTTCATGGAGGCTGGAAAGCACGTTTTTGTGGAGAAACCAATAGCTTTATCGCTGAAGGATGCTGATGAAATGATTAGGTCTGCTAAAAAGAATAGGGTGAAATTTATGGTTGGACATGTTCTCCGATTCTTCCCGGAATATATGAAGATAAAAGAGATTATCGATCGGGGAATGATAGGAGAGCCAGTAATAGCAAGAGCATTTAGAGGTGGGCCGATCCCAGAGTGGAGTCCATGGTTCCTTGACAAGAGCCAGAGTGGAGGGGTAGCAATAGATCTTGCAATCCATGATATTGATTTCTTGATGTGGGTGTTTAATCAAAGAGTTGAAAGTGTTTACGCAAAGGTAGAGAGACTTGTCCATAAAGATATAACCGCTGAAGATTACGCGCTCATTAACCTTAGATTTGAAAATGGGGGGATCGCATTGGTTGAGGCAAATTGGGCACTTCCTAAACAGTTTCCATTTACAATGAAATTAGAGATCGATGGCACGAAGGGTATGATAATGTCGGATAATCAATCTCCAGTTCCAGTCAAATTAATAACAAATGAAAAAGTTGCCAGCTTTGCTCCTGAAACACTTCCTTGGAGACCTGCAGTTCATCCATTCCCCCTAGATCCTTATTATAGAGAGCTGAAACATTTTGTTGAATGTATTCTAGAGGATAAAACGCCTATGACAGATGGTGAAGCCGCTCGGAATAGCTTAGAAGTTTGCTTAGCAGCTCTTAAATCAGCGGAGCTAAACACCCCAGTTAGATTACCTTTTAAGGAGGGATAAGGGGATGGTAAATAAAGTTAGATTTGGCTTCTTGGGAACTGCCCACTTCCATGCAGACAGCTATGGCAGGGCGATAAACCAGTTACCCGATGGTGAGGTAGTCGCAGTATATGACGATGACGAAAGGCTTGGTAAAGAGTTTGCTCAGAAATTTAATATAGAATATTACAAGAGCCCTGACGATCTTTTGAAAAGAGAGGATATAGATGCCGTTGTTATAACTGCTGAAAATGTGAAGCATTACCACTTGGTGGTAAAAGCTGCCGAGGCTGGAAAGCATATTCTCTGCGAAAAACCAATCGCGGTAACAGTTGAACATGCAGATGATATGATTAAAAGAGCTGAAAAAGCAGGAGTTAAGTTCCAGACATGTTATGTTATGAGATACCACTCAGCATCAGTCCTAGTTAAGAACTTGATCGAGGACGGTGCCATAGGAAAGGTTCTAGCCCTTGTTGGTACAAATAAGCTGAACTGCTCTCTACCATTGTTGCGTGGTTGGTTTACGCGTCCAGAGCTTTCAGGCGGAGGTGCTGTTATGGATCATACAGTACACTTAGCTGATCTTATTAGATGGTATACTAAGAGCGAGGCTACCGAAGTTTACACTGAAATAGGGAAAAATATCAATCCTAAGATCGGCGTTGAAGACAATTTCCTCACGACTTTGCGTATGGAAAATGGTGCCATAGGACACATTGATGGAAGCTGGTCCTATGCTGCAGGATTATACACATGGGGCGATGTTACTTTGGAGATCATCGGGACAGAGGGAGTTATACTGCTTGATGCCTTTAGGCAAAATATCTACTATGTTGGCATGGAGTCACCTAATGATAAATTGACTTGGTATTACTACGGATGTGACCCCGACCTCGAGATGATAAAAAGCTTCATAGAATGCATATTATGTGATAAAGAGCCAATTGCAACAGGGTTTGATGGAAGACAAGGAGTTGCAATAACAATAGCAAGCTATGAATCGGCAAAAATCGGCAGACCAATTAAACCCAAGTGAAGATACTTTTCTTAAACTCCTTTTTATTGTTATTGTCAGTAGATTGCATAAATATTCAGGGGTAAATAGCTTCTCCTTTCTCGTCAAATATGTAAATCCTGTCAAGCATCGGCTCCATCCAAACTCTATCTCCATATTTATATTTTCGAGTTGACGGAACTTTCACAAACATTTCAACGCCTCCTGCATTGACTTTTAATATGTTCTCAGCCCCTAATGGCTCAACAGCATCTACTGTGGCCTCGATTCCAGGTGGCGCATCCTTAACGTTCATAACCGATGGTCTTATCCCAACCATCAGCTTTTCTCCAACCTTTTTAGCTAATATTTCAGAAAGCATGCTCACATCTATATCGAATCTCTCCGAAGACAATATTAGCCTTCCCTCCTTATACTCCAGAGTACAATAAATCAGATTGAGCGGAAGAGAACTAAGGTACTTTGCAACAAAAAGATTTCTCGGTTTTTCAATGAGATCTTTTGGTCTCCCTACTTGTAAGAGCTCTCCATTGAATATTAGCCCCATTCTATCCGAGATCGTTACCGCATCTGTTACGCTGAACGTGGACATTATCGCTGTTTGTCCAAATTTTTCTTGAATTTTCTTAATTTCGACTCTTGCATACACCCTTAACTTAGCATCCAAGTGGCCTAGTGGCTCATCAAGTAGAAGAATTCTTGATCTCTTAACTAAAGCCCTTCCAAGCGCAACTCTTTGCCTTTCACCACCACTCAGCTGTGCAGGTCTTCTATCAAGAAGATGATCAATCTTGAGTAGCTCTGCTGTCTCTTTAATTCGATTTCTTATCTCCTCCTCGCTGAGATTCAACTTCCTGAGCGGGAAAGCAAAGTTTTCATAAACGGTCATATGTGGATAAAGTGCTAAAGTCTCAAACATCATTGCCACATCTCTTTCTAGTGGCGATACATTATTGACTAGCCTCCCATCAATGTAGACATTTCCTTCGTCAGGTGTTTCCAGCCCCGCAATTATTCTAAGAATTGTGCTTTTTCCCGAGCCAGGGGGGCCTAAAAGGCTGAAAAATTCCTTATCATTTATTTTCAATGTCAGGTTCTTAACCACTACACGCTTGCCGTATCGTTTTGTAATATTCTCAAGGTATATTTCAGGCATGATTCAGCCTCCTACAATATAGCTCTTTCAGTCTTTTTGTCAAAGAGGTGGAATCTTTTAAGCTCCATGCATATTTCATCGCCGACATTGACCTCAACAATTGTGGGGACTATTATTTTAATCATTTGGTCATGGATACTTACATCTATAGAAAATCTATCCTCAAGAAATTCGACGAACTCCACCCTACCCTTAAGATGATTCTCCATTAAACAGCTTTTATGAATAGAGACATATTCGGGCCTAAATCCTAGAATCAATTCATCAGATGTAATATTTTTCTCTATTAACTCGCGGTACTTAGAGACATCTAATACGAAGTTATTTGTTTTAACGGCTCCTCTACTAGAGTCATATATTACATTTATGAAATTCATGGGTGGGCTTCCTATAAATCCGGCGACGAAGAGATTTGCGGGCGAATTATATAGATTTTCTGGAGTGTCATACTGTTGTAGAACTCCTAGATTCATGACGGCTATTCTGTCAGCCATCATCATAGCCTCGTGCTGGTCATGGGTTACATAGATAATTGTTTGATTGAGCTCCTCATGGAGCTTCTTTAGCTCGGCGATCATTGATAGCTTCATTTCAGTATCAAGATTTGTGAGGGCTTCATCAAGCAGTAAAACCTTTGGATTCCTTATGAGAGCTCGTCCAATAGCAACTCTCTGTTTTTCGCCGACATTAAGATCTGTAGCTATGACATCAAGAATGTGCTCTATTCTCAGCATCCTTGCTATTTCTTTGATCCTTTTTTCAATCTCATTTTTAGAATAGCCACGTTGTTTGAGCGGGAAAGCAAGGTTTTCCTTAACTGTAGTTGCAGGATACACCACGGGGAACTGGAATACCATAGCGACATCTCTCTCCGCTGGAGATAGATCATTCACTAGAAGATCATCAATGTATATATCTCCTTCATCCTGCCTCTCTAATCCAGCTATACAACGGAGGGTGGTTGTCTTACCACAGCCAGAAGGTCCAAGAAAGCATACAAATTCCCCGGGCTTTATTTCAAGATTTAAATTATTCACAGCAATTGTTCTCCCAAAACGCTTAGTCAGATTTTTTATTATAACCTTGCTGCCCATGTCAGTCTTACCTCTCTTTTTACTAATTTCTTAATTGCCCGTATTTAAATTTGCGTCCACCTTATATTTCCATTTCTTAACCCAAATATTACTCTTTAGAGAAGCTTTGTCAATAAGCTATGAGATATTATCAGCTTGTATGGAGGTTAGGGTTGGCTGTTGCGGCTGGTGCGTTAGGGGCGGTAAAAACGCCTATTATAGCCGATTCTCGATAATTGAAGTTCAGGAGACGTTTTACAAGCTTCCCAGGCCGGAGACTGTTGCGAGGTGGGCTGAGAATGCTCCGGAGAACTTTAGGTTCTGTATGAAGGCTTGGCAGGTTGTTACCCATCCGCCAAGCAGTCCAA
>Ga0185307_1001116_pt1 | contig 15369 bp, 15 predicted proteins | sample LHCtaG_FD_128010 | JGI IMG/M metagenome (GOLD analysis project Ga0185307, IMG submission 128010) | Hot spring microbial communities from Little Hot Creek, USA to study Microbial Dark Matter (Phase II) - LHC4sed_matched (SPADES... | ecosystem: Environmental > Aquatic > Thermal springs > Hot... | reverse complement strand
CCAAGGAGCTATCAGGTAGGTCTAGCTCCCATAGAGGTGCCTTAACCCATGAGGTCATGGACGAAGCTAGCCCCGGAATGTAGGTTCCCTCAACAGCTACGACCTCGATGAACCTACCTACGTAATCCCTAAGGACCTCGACTAGCTCACCCAAGTATTCTCTATAACCTAGGGCTCTAGTAATAGCAGCGACAGAGTTGGTCAGAACTATACCGCGTACTAAGTCGTAGAGATGAGACGGATCTACCTGTAGGGGGGTTTCAGTACCTAGGTCGCTAACACCCGATAAGTAGCTCATGACCTTAACCAGCTATACTCTGACGACCTAACGACTCTAATGACCTAGCTACTTAACCTAGGCGAGTACCCCGTAGAGCCATCCATAACCCCTAGGATAATACCAGGGTAGCCCCCTAAGGTATTACGAGGCACCTCCCTAAAATTCCGGAGATAGATAAGGAGGTCCTAAAACTAATTAAAATACTACATACCATAGTGAAGGGAGAGCCTATCCCAGGTTTTAAACCTGTAGTATGCGGTAGGTACTTCAAACTACTTATTACACGAGCCACTCGACCTGAAAAGATAGTTGCTATGCTTGAGCCTCACATAAAATTTGTCAAGCACACCCTCGACGAGTGCCCACTCATAGAGACAATATATATTCTCGCCGCAGGAAAGATCAATATTACTACAGCAAAAACACTGAAAACACGCATAATAGATGAACTCAGAAAAGTAGGACTAAACAGCAAGATTGGTAATGAAGAGGAATATATGGGTCTATACAGAGGAAAGCCACATATGAAGCTCTATGTTTGTAAAGTAGAGATTAAAAGGCAGTAGAAATTGTTAGTTTATCTTCAAGCCTAATTAATAGTAATGCAGAGAGTAGGGATCAATTCGATCTCCTCTCCACCTTGAAGAGACTCTCTGTTGATGGCTTTTGACGTAATTAAATTGTGGAGAGTGAAAAACAAGATTATAATTGTAAACCCCGGCAATGTAGCAATATATTGACGCCTCGTAGTCGTCCTCGATGCGAGCTACACACTCTTGCTCAAAGTATTTGGGGAGAGTGCTTATATCAAGCGGAATTTTCAAGCCTACACGCTAAGCTAGGCTTATGCGATGGCGGCCCCCTAAGCTTATTAGCATTAATGATCTTTACGGGAAAACCTCTTATATAGCTAATATCCCCATTTGAATTAGCAATGAGCTATTACGCTTGCAAGACGCTCATTAGCTGCTAGAAGTAGTGCAGTCATGTAAGGTATATTAGAGCACTCAGCTTAAGAGTCCTACGCCTCAAATTAGATAGAGGAAGGTGGAGAGATCTATTGGCGTGCCACGGGCTTCAGGATAGTGGAGGCCTCCTGTAATTTTGGATGCTAGGTGGCAGGGTGCTTTGCTTCTACATCCCTACGTGCACGTCGTAGGATCGATCATTACTAGGAGATCTATCCTTGGCTAGATATGCAATCTAGGCAGGAGGCTGTTAAGCTTCGTGTCGTATTATTCCTAGCTCTTTTACGAGATGAAGGACTTTCTCTATGAACTCGTCTACAGTCTTGGCGTCTATAACGATTAATCCGTCGGTGCTTCGGAACCTTGCTGGTAGGCCTTTCCTGAGCTCTCCAAAAGCTCTATTAACAGCTAGTGCTAATGGTAGTTAAACATCATTAACATAGAACATACCACTAGCATTCAACCTATAGCGTATTTCCGAAAGGAGCAACGATATCGTTGCTGGTATAACATATCTTACGGATTTCCTCGCGTTTTCATCTGCTACTAGATCGATGCACTCTTTAAGCTTGCTTCTAGTAGCTTTAGAGAGGAGCTCTACTATTCATGCGAGCACCCATGGGATCCGATCCATATACTCTTCGCACTCCCTACTACTAAGCCCAAACGGCTCGTGGCAATGGATTATGTACTCAAGCGATTGTTCTGACAACAGTATGTTAAACCCCTTTTTCAGACGCCTCTTTCAATAATTCTGTTAGCAGATTTGGAGATCTCCTTGAAGATTCTGGGAGCTGTATGGTTGCGCCACGAGGCTTGTCGATACCTAGTATACGGTTGATTACATCGTCCTTGCACACCTCAATTGGCTCGTCTTTATGGTTGGCTAGGTAGAGCCCGTGCGCTTTAATCAGCCTATCAATGCAGTCTAATACGAGATGAAGCACAGCTGCAAACAAATGCTCCTGACTAGTTACATTGAAGCTCCCAAAAGGGAGTAGGAAATTTACATACTAGGCTTTCTGGGCCCTTTTGGCGTTCTATCTAGCCATGCAATCCCAGGGGCTGGTGTCTACGGCTCATCACTAGTAAGTACCCTACAGCCACACCTACAAGTAGGAGTGCGGTGACAGCCGCTAGCGTGATAGCGTCGATCGCTCTTACTGCGGTGGGCTCGGTTGATCTCTCGGCCTCAGGTTTGGTGGTGGGTGTTGGGGGCGTGGGCGTAATGGTTGTTACCAGAGGCTTTAACTCCCCAATAGACGTGTCGGTGACTCTGGCTTCAACAATGCCTACAAATGGTGTTGTAGCGGCTTCACGGTATCGAATGAGGACGCCTTTGTAGAACTCAGCTGTGCTATTATCAAAGGTACATGTTCCCGTATAAGACGGGCCTATCAAGGGCCTTTTAGATTCGGGTGTTGTAGCCCTAAGGTCTACAGGCGTTGACGACTCAATTGCTAAAGCTAAAATAGGGAGTTGTGTAAGAGATTCACAAAGATCTCCCCCAGAAACCAGCCCCTCTAATCCAGCATTATAGCTTACATGAGTGGCGTTAACCTCCCTAATCGTATACCTTATAATCCATACACAAGTCTCATTCTCAGTTCCAACAACATATTCATAGCGTACCCAATCACCAGGGCCATAAATATGCTCTTCAGAGGCGACGACCATAGAAGATGCAGCAACGATTAAGAGGAGCAAGGCAATTACACGCACAAGCACATTGACGCTCCTATGCATAAAACACCTTTAACCAATCCCCCGACAAAACCCAACTATGTTATAATAAAAGATTATATATTATAACAGAATAAAGCTTCCCTACTTCTCCTCCAACTAGCCTCTTCTAGAACCCTACTCTTTCAGCTTACACCGGCTCCTTAGTTGCAGGGCTCACTGCTGAGAATGTTTGTTAGCTTTCTCCAATTAAAGCTTAACTCTTCAAGCTCAACGTTCTACTGCGACAACACATATCGTTCAACCGTATCCTGCGAGGATCGGTGCGTTTATAAACGTGAAGGGTGCGTCTACATTTCCTAAGTGCCTCCCCCATTAGGCTTAATCTATCTTGGCGATGTTCTCCGGCCCCCACTAATGCTATTAAGTGTGGGGAATCTCCACCTTGCTTAATCAAGTAGCCTAGCTTAGGGTCTTCTTCCAAGTGCTTAAGTGCTAATTCAAACCAGCAAAGCGCTTCCTCCACTACAATCCTTGCCTTTCTCTGGCTTGGGAAAACCTTACACTGAACCACATGAAGCTCTCGCCCATTATAAGCCAGCACATCTATGTCGCTCCACTCACTAACCTTCTTTCCTAAGACCTCGCGTGGAATTAGAAGCTGTAGCCAACAATCACGGAGAAACCCGGCTTCTGATAATACCTTGCTACAACCTCTTCAATTCAAGAATCCATCGAACATCCCTCTCAGGAACAATATGGCATTACGATATATTTTGTATTGTTTAGAAGAGATCTATATGTGATACGGGCAACATAAGATTCAATAATGCAAAATCTGGTCATCGATTAGATATTGTTGTAGCGAGAGGTAGGTTCAGTAGTAAGTTTCAACAGCAAAACAAGATGCACAACTATCAATTAAGGGGATTTCCTCGGGCTTACTACCCAAAAAAGTTTTAGGGTAGGGTTTATAAGGGGTCTAACACCTATCTAATAAAGGGGTTAAAGCTGAGCTTCAGCATTTGGTCTAGAATTGCACAGGTTGAGCCTTCCTGGGTTAGAGAGTACTTCTTCATACTGTATAGGGGGTTTAAAGACAGGTCTTTTACAGCTGAGGAGGCTCAAAGAGTGTTTTTCAAGGCTGGTAGGAGCATCGAGAATGTCTTTAAGGTTCTCGGACCACTGCAAAGAGCTGGGCTGGTGCAGGAGGCTGGTAGGTCACCCGATGGCAAGACGCTGTACAGGATCCTATTGAGGGAGGATGTTGTGAAAGCGCCAAGCAAGGACGAAGTGTTTAGGTTACTAAAGAGCGCTGCAGATGTTATAAGGACTGCAGTGCGCTATGAGAGCATACTGCTACTACTATTCTACAAGGTAGTTAGCGATAAGTGGGAGTTGATCGCGTCAGAAGAAATGTCTAAGGGGTATGCTCAAGAGGAGGCATACATACTAGCCAATAACATCTACGTTAGGCTATACGATGAGAAGGAGGGGAGGCTCTACACGTGGAGGGAGATCGTACGTAGCGGGGAGTACATCGCGGAAATAGAGAGCGCGATCTCTAAGATAGCAGAGCTAAACTCGGGACGGGCGGGCGGAATAAATCTCGAGGAGATTAAGAGCCTATTAACACGTGTAGGTTTATCAGAGCTAGCTAGAAAGGACGATTTGAGGCCAATACTTATAGAGCTCGTGAATCTCTTCAACAGGTTCGACTTTAGCCAAGTAGACTACGACATAATTGGTGACGCGTACCAGTGGATCCTCGCATACTTCGCACCAACTAAAGCGAAAGAGGGGGAAACTTACACACCACGTGAAGTAGTAAGGTTAATGGTTAGGCTAATGGACCCCGAAGACGGCTCCGCGATAGTAGACCCTGCATGCGGCTCAGCTAGCATGCTCATAGAGTCCTACAAGTATATTAAGGAGAAGAGTGGCGGCGAAGAGCCTGCAGTGAAGCTTGTTGGCCAGGATAGAAACGGTGAAATGGTTGCAATAGCTAAAATGAACCTCCTACTCCACAACATTAGGGCAGACGCGTACATACACCACGGAGATAGCCTCATAAACCCAGGGTTCCTAAACGATGTAGCCGTGGAGGAAGCAGTCTACGCGATCGCCAACCCGCCGTGGAACCAAGACGGCTATGGAGAGGAGAAGCTAAGCAGGCCCGAGCTAAAGAAGGTGTACAATTACGGCTACCCACCTAATGACAAAGCAGACTGGGCTTGGATTCAACTACTTCTCCATACAGCAACCAAGAAAGCTGTAGTTGTAATAGACCAAGGGGCACTATTCAGAGGGGGGAGAGAAAGAGAGATAAGAAGCAAGATAGTGGACGAAGACCTGGTAGAAGCTGTAATACTGCTCCCCGAGAAATTATTCTATAACACACAGGCACCGGGAGTCGTAATAGTCTTCAACAAAAACAAGCCGGCGGAGAGGAAGGGCAAGATACTATTTATTAACGCTAACAACGAGTACGAGTCACACCCAGAAATCAGGAAGCTCAATAGGCTTGGAGAGGGGCACATTGAGAGGATTGTCAAGGCGTACAGAGAATTCAGGAACATAGAGGGCTTTACAAGAGTAGCGAGCCTAGAGGAGGTTAGAGCAAACGACTACAACTTAAGTGTAAACCTCTACATAGCACCACCAATAGAAGCTGGAGAAGTAGACATAGAGAAGGAGCTACAAGAACTCCTCGAACTAGAGAAGCAAGCAGAAGAAGCGATGAAGAAAGTACTATACTATATTCAGCAAGTGGTACAAGCAAATAAAGGGTGAAATAATGCCATCACAGAAAACACTAGAAGAATACATGAAAAAACAAACGCAAAGCATACTAACTAGTCATCAAATAACACCCCAATACAGAATAACTGGATTCTGCAAGGAAACACAATTTCAAGAAACACCAATAGGAAAAATACCAAAAGATTGGAAGTTAGTTAAACTAAAGGATATATTTGAGTTTCAAAGAGGTTTTTCTTATGGAAGAAAAGACATTAGTGAAGCACCTTCATCAATTAGGTTTGTTACCATAGATGATGTAGAGAAAGAAGGGGGTAAGAAAAGAAACCCTGAACCCGTATATCTTAAGGAGGACGTGAAGGTGGATAATAGATTTCTCTTAAGGAAGGGGGATCTATTGATTGCTAGCACCGACATGAGCAAGGGATTCATAATCGGCGCCCCCCTTTACATTGACGATGATCTTACACAAGAGGGACAACTACTCGTTTACTCTATGGATTTAACTAAGCTGGTACCCATAAGAGAGGTAAATACAAAATTCTTCTTCTACGTTCTCAGTTGGAGCCCCGTAAGAAAGATCATGAAGAGTTTCGCCCAAGGAACTAACGTTTTGCACTTAAATCACGACCTAGCTAAAAACTTGAACATACCTCTTCCACCTTTAGAGGAACAGTGGGGTGTTGCCGAGGTTCTCTCAACGGTTGACAGGGCTATTGAGGGTGTTGATGGTGTTGTTGCCCGGCTTGAGCGGTTGAAGAAGGCTTTAATGAGGGAGTTACTAACTGGTAGAGTCAGAGTTAGAGAAGAAAACGGCAAACTAGTCTCCTACAGAGAAACAGAGTTCCAGGAAACATCGATAGGAAAAATACCAAGGGATTGGAGAACTGAGAACCTAGAAAATATAATTGAATTGGGTCACGGGGAGCGACCTAAAGTAGTGCTAAAAGAAGGGGACGTTCCTATTTATGGCGGCGGCGGATTATATGGCTATACAAATGAATACTTAGTTAACAAGCCATACATTTTGGTACTCGCTAGAGTTGGAAAAGGTAGCGTCGGGAGGGTTTATCTCACACGTGGTAAGGTGTGGGTTACAGATAATGCTATTTACGGATATTCGAAAGATCCTGAAGGCGTTATAACGGTCTATACGTATTATTGGCTTTTATTCGATAGAACATGGATTGAGAAATACGTGAGAAGATCTGCAGGAGGCTATGCCATTATAACGTTGAATTCTCTTAAAAACCTAAAAGTGCCTTTCCCGTCGGTAAGCGAGCAGAAGAAGATAACAGAGATTCTCTCTACCATTGACAAGGCTATTGAGTTGTACCTTGAGAAGAAATCTAGGCTCGAGCGTTTAAAGCGTAGTTTGATGGATTTGTTGTTGACTGGCAGGGTTAGGGTGAGGGTTGAGCGTGTCGCATAGGTGGGATTGTTGGGTGAGATTGGAGTTATAATGTCGTTGATGGATAAGCTTCGTGCTCTTGGATGGAAGGAGAGCAATTTATGTCCTAAGAGTGTGCATGGTTCTGTCTTTATCGAAGATGTTTTAAAGAATCTCTTTAAGAGGCTTAATGAGGGTGTGCTGGAGGCCAAAGGGCTCCAAGACAAAGTAGACAAGGTGTTTGACAAAGTCAAGAGCTTGTTGGAGAGTGCTGAGCCCTACGTGTTCCTTGAGTATCTTAGAAGGGGCGTGGATGTAGAGGAGGGTGGGAAGTCCGTTAGGGCTAAGCTAGTAGACTATGGCAATTTGGATAATAACGTCTTCATTGTGTGTAGGGAGGTGGAGTTCTACGGGGAGCGCATGGATGTAAGGCCGGACCTTGTCCTCTACGTCAATGGCATCCCCCTTGTTGTTGTAGAGGTCAAAGACCCTTCAAGGCTTGGGGAGAGGGCAATTGAAGAGGGGTTAAGCCAGCTCCAAAGATATGAAGAGGAGGTCCCCCGCCTTTTCAAGTACGTTCAGCTTGGCGTAGTCTACGTAGGTGATGAAGACTCGGTCTACATGCCCATGCTAAGCCGCTGGAGAGGTCGTGAAAGAGCACCCAGTAGGTGGAGGGATGAAAGCTGGAGGTATAATATACTCGACTTACTGCGAAGAGATAGGCTACTTGACATCGTTAGGTGGTTCATATTCTACAAGGGCGCTGACAAGAAGAGCAAGATAATCCCGAGGTATAACCAGTACTGGGCCACGGTAAAAGCTGTTGAGAGGATTAGGAAGTACCTAGCTAGAGAAGATAGTAGGAACCGCGGATTGATCTGGCACTGGCAGGGCAGTGGCAAGACCTACATAATGTTCTACATTGCCTACCAGTTCTACCAGAAATACATTGATCGGGATCCAATAGTATTCTTCATTGTTGACAGGAGGGAGTTACAGAAACAATTATACGAAGACTTCATAAAGGACATCTACGCTCCATACTTCCAGGAAGAAATCAAGATAATAGAATCGATCGAGGAATTGAGAAGAGTACTAATGGAGATCGGAGAGAGCGAGAAGAGGGGAACTATTGCAAGAGGGGTATACGTGGTGCTAATACAGAAGTTCCGGCCCAAGGAGCTCGAGGATCTAGAGCCCATAATGAAAAGAGAGATCTTGCTACTACTAGATGAAGCTCATAGAAGCCAGTATGGAGAGCTGGGTGCGGCATTAAACAGGGTCTTTCCAAACGCGATCAGGTTTGCATTTACGGGTACCCCGGTGATGGAGCACGAGAGGGACACGTTTAGATACTTTGCTTACCCAGAATTGGGGGAGCTTTACTTACACAAGTACTTCATATCAGACTCAATGAGAGACGGCTACACCGTCCCACTAAAATACCAAGTGATGCAAGAGATCGGGGGAGTAAAGATTAATGTAGCGCCCGAGGAGATTAGGAGCCTACTCGATGCGTGGGCGAAAAGCGCTCATGAAGTGGGTAGCATAGACGACTTAGTAGATGAAGAGGAGGAGCCTCTGGTTGTAACAAAGCAGGAGATCAAGCGCAGGCTCAACAAAATCAAGGTTTTCCTGGAAAACCCTGAGAGAATAAGGAAGGTTGCCGAGTATGTTGCAGAGAGATTATTGGAGGATACGGAGAAATTCAATTACAAGGCGATGGTGGTTGTTGCTAGCAGGTTAGCGTGCGTTAGAATGAAGAAAGCACTTGAAGCCATTCTTGAGAAGAGGTATGGTGAAGAGTCGAAGAGATGGAGCGAAGTAGTAATGGTTTACACTAACAATGACCCTAAGGAGATAAGGGAGTACCTCAACGAGGTGCTAACTAGGTGGCGTGGTAGCTATGGAGTGAGGGATTGGCAGGAGGTAAATAGGGTCATTCAAGACAAGTTCAAGGAGGAAGAGGCCCCGCGCATACTTATAGTTACAGACATGTTGATAACGGGCTTTGACTGTCCACGATTAAAAGTAATGTACCTTGATAAGCCTCTATATGAGCACCGGTTACTGCAGGCAATAGCAAGAGTGAATAGACCATATAAACAGCGGGGTATCGTAAAAGAGTTTGGATTAGTTGTAGACTTCGTGGGCCTTATAGAGCATGTGAAGGATGCTATTAGGAAGTACGAATTGCTGGATCCTGAGACCTACGCGAAGATATATGAAGAAAGTGTTATTCCTATCAGCAAAGGGCTTGAAGAGCTCTACGAGATAGTTAATAATATGAAGCATATGCTTAAGGAGGGCGTAAAGATCGGTAATCACTTAGTCGAGTTAGACCTTGACGAGATAGTTAAGCTAGTAAAAGAGGGCAGAGCCGATAAAGTGTTCACCGACTTGGAAGGCGCTGCTAGCATGCTCGCTGTTGGATATTCAATTGGAGATCCCAAAGCCCTATTCCTGCTTAACACGATGAAGCGAATTGTTAACCTTTATCGAGCGCTAGGAGCCGATCCTGGTAAACTCTCTCTTAAAGACTATGTAGTTATCGCGAGCAAGCTATATAACCTGTTCCTAGTGAAGTATAGGGGTAGGCATGTACCACAGCAGTTCTGGCAAGAGCTTTTAAAAATGGTACATGAAAGGACGATCATACCCGATGTAGAACTCATAGCAGAATACGAGTTAGAGCCAGTGGGCATTGAAGAGGCATTAGAGAAGCTAAGAACAGTAGATATGAAGAACCCCTATGCTGTTCATATCGTAGCTGACATCCTATCAAGTATAAGGGGTTTTGTTCTCTCCGATATCGCAAACCCCGTCTACCTCTACATCTACGAGAGGCTGAAGAAGCTCGAGGAAGAATGGGCTAATAAAGTTCACCCTGGACTATTAAAAGACCTACTCGAGGTTTTATCGACGCTAAAGAGGTATAAAGAGAACAGAGAGAAGAAGGGGCCAGCAGAGCGGATAGTTTATGATGTGAAGGAAGCGCTAGGTAGAAAGCTAAATGTTAGAGTGGAAAAGTTAGGCAACTTCGAAGAGGAGCTTACCAAGGTGTTTAGGAGGTATGAGAAGATGAAACACATAAGTAGGATAAGAGACTCCGATAGGAAGGGTCTGAAAGTTGCATTGCTGAAAGATTTATTTAGCATAGACTCGCGCATTAGCCCAAGGGAAAAAGAGCAGATAGCTGAAGAGCTATTAGACTACGTCGAGAGGGCTGTAATCTATGAGCTACATAGACAAAGTCAATGAAATCCTAGAGGAGTATAAAAGAAGTCTGGGCATAAATCAAGACGTAAAGATCAAGTTGAGAAGGTACAAGTCGAAATCTGCATTTGTAAACTTGAAAACAAGGACGGTCTTTATTAATGAGCTTCTACTAGATCTAGGCGAGGAGGTAATAAGGTACCTAGTGCTACACGAGCTAATTCACCTGAAGCTCAACAGTAAATACCATGATAGCGAGTTCAACAAGATACTATACTCCCATATACCCCCGGAAAAAGTCAGTAAATTACGCGAATTGATCACGAGTAAACTACTCTCAACCATCCACGAAACAAATAAGAACCGCGTCCAGCCCGGAAACATCGAGGATCGGTCCAAAGATACATAGGTCTAAGGGGGATGCTGGCTTGTCTACAAGGCTGGATTTTGAAGAGCCTCTTGAGGTACTCTTCGGAGGTGCGAGCAACTTCAGTCCTGACATATATCTGGGTTTACAAAGGATCGAGTTTAACCAGCCATATGAGGTAATAATAAGGCGTTCAAAGAAGGAATTTTCGTGTAGACGTAGAGAAAATACTTACATCGCCATATATGCGTTAACTTACAGGTTGCCTAAAGGTGGATTTTACATTAAGTTTGGAAGCCATTCTCTGCAATATAATACTGCTGGTTTCCTCTGGGCTCAAGCCCCCCTTATGCTATGGTGGTCGGGATCTTCCAGCTTAAACAACCACAGGAGAATTGTGAACAATTAGAGACGATGTGCGTTAATTACTTAAACAGGAGAAGCAAGAATAAACCACATCGCAGTGACAGCACCAGGTATAGCACCAAAAGGCCTCGTGTAAAGGACGTAACACACACGTGGACAAGGGTTAGGAGTTTTGAAAACACTCTGAAGGAGCTTATCAACATTACCGATGAAGCCGTTGACAACTACTTCGCTAAGCTGAGTAGTGCCAAGAATGTTGAGCCGGTCTATGGAAGCGATATGTGGTTTACAACTGAAAGCCTAGCCCTTCAGGGCGGGGATGGGGATTTATAAGCTCCGCACCCCATAGAGTTCTCGATGATGATGTCGGTGCCCGTGAGCCTCGGGGGCCGCTCCCTAGTGATACCTAGTACGCATGCTAGGCTAAAGCAATGCCCCGGGGCTATGATAACGTACACAACATCCATAGCCCCGAGCCCCCGAAGAGAGGGGTAGGGGTAACGGGCCGGAGACCCGGCCCGGGGCTAAACCCTCTCAGAGGGGATGTAGCCCCGAACCCCCCGCATTATCGGGAACCCCCGCCCTAAAGGGCGGGGAGGAGGTCAGACCACCCATAGAGCCACTAAATCTAGCTAGTAAAACTAGTAAAAGTTTCCACCCAGGCTTACCCCTAAGACGCCAAAACGAGTCTGATGAGGTGATTAGAGGGTTATTAACTATAACACCTACAGGGCTATGCATAATCCAAGAAAGAGGCTCCAGCAGAGTATTCATAGATACTTGTAGGAACCTCCTATATAACTTTACGATTTCAATAAGTACGTAGGGTACTAGTATGAAATACACAGCATATATACAACTGGCATACCCATTAATTGTACAATCCGATTATAAAGATTTCACAATTATTGAAGTTGGTGAAGTCGGCTTAGAAAGAGTTATGAATACTCTCGAAAACGGGTTAATTCATTCAAACCCTCATAGAGCCGAGTTCTCGACAAGGTATAAAATTTACATCTTGGGGGACATCAATGAAGTTTTCAATGAGCTTGATCATCTAAAGACTGGTTTAAATATTAGCAGAAACGGATTTCAGAAATAGACTATGCCAAGCATATACTAAGCCAAGTAGGGACATAACGCGCCCCGCATGTATTTACCATGTATTTACAAGGGGTATAGGCGAGGCTCCTCATCTAAACTGTATAATCCACGGGATAAGGTTTACTCCTCGAGCTCCAAACCACTTGAATTATATAAGGCCGTTGTTACAGGTGTCGACATTATCGATAATTCTGCATACTTATTCATTGATGCAGTTAGAAAGCAAGAGTTCACCAAGAGTATACAAGACTTAGAGGAAATGGGAATACTACCGAGAGGAAAACCAATAGTGAGCTGGGTGAAAATTCTTGGAGCGCTAACATCGTTCTACGTAGAGGAGAGCATTAATGTGAAAACGTAAAAGAGGCGTTAGGAGAGGCGGGTTCCAACGCTCTCATAGAATGTTCGAGGAACGTGCTTAATTATTTGGTTAGGACTGGTAGAATTAGCGAAAGCTTTAAGCAGATGGACATTGAAGTTGATGATTTATTCGAGTACGCGCCAATACCTCGAAGCGTAAAGCTCAAAGAAGAGCTCGCAGGTTAGGCTACCTGATTAGGATTCCCCAATACAATACTGAAGTTTTATTCTTACCCAAATCCGTGCCTACCCCGGTTCCCTCGCTAGATAATGTAAAAAAGATAGCCCCGGACGAAGCAAAATCCATATTTGATAATCTACACATTTCACCCGAGAAAAGATATAACGAAGTGGAATCCTTTGTCAACGAGCTAGCGCGTCAATCAGACTTGGAAAATTGAGGGGCTGCAGGTAGGAATAATTAATGAGCCTCGTAAGTTTTTAGTCACCGAAAAGACTAAACCTATATTCCTAGAGCCAGATAGCAAGACGCAAACTCCCTTGAGATGGGACTATAAGGAAAAATAAAAAGTAAAGTATAGGGAAAAGATAACCATCTACGTTTTAGCCATTGGCGGATTTGATGAGGCAACTAAGGGGAATCTAGAGTCCTTGGAGAACCAAGGGCTTCAAATAGCGAAATACAAATGCGATGATCTTTCAAATCTCGAGAAACTTCTCGACCCCATTCTTGACAAAATAAATTCCGACAAAAGACCCTTCAAAGCATTGCTCGTCCTGGGACCTAAGGAAATTGAAAAGCGTTGACGAAGAGCTTAAACGGAAGATAGAATTCGAGGTTTTTCTAATCGCGTGTTCTGTAGATATATATCTCGCCTCTGTGATGCTAATACGCTTACTCATAAGCTTCGCGCAGTGCTACATAGTTTCGTTATATTTGTACTTCGTGAACTATCACATAGGCTGAAGCCTATAGAAGCACCTAGTATTTACGGCAGAACATACAAGGTAAACACCATTATAGGAATCGATGCCACAACATTTGGTCTGGAAAAGGGATATTATAAGATCGCGTGAGCAGTAACTATGATAAACTTGGAAAGTGGCTCTTCTGATATAGTCCCGTATTTAAAGTACAGTGATAGAGGGGAGGATGCGATCCTAGCTGAGACTCTGAGAGACCTAGTTAACAACCTTACGATGCCTGAAGACTCACTCGTCTTGATTAATAGAGCGAATGTTCAAAGGACTCTCCTAAATCATCTAGACCTTTCATCAATTAATTATGATACTGGAAAAGGGGATAGTTATCGGTGCTACCAAGACTCATAGCTACTCAAGGATACTGAAGCTCCAGGGAAAGACTATAGTTAATCCAGACCTTTAGGTAGAGCGCGAAGCGCGGAATCCTAGGAGGTTCTTTACGGTGTTGCTCAAGGGCTCGTAACAAACCTGGACAAGTAGTTGCGAAGGTTACAGCAACAAGGTTGAGAGCAGTGTTAGTGGGTTAAAAATCTCCACTGCCCTGACTAGCGGGAGGATGTGCTGCGGGTGGACTAAGTGAGGTACGTAGCCATAGTTAAAGACCCGGTGCATAACTACATAAAGCTATTCGAGCACGAGAAGTGCATTGTTGACACACCACCGTTTCAAAGACTTAGGAGGATTCTCCAGTTACCTACATCGCAGTTCGTCTACCCATCAGCAACGCATACGCGCTTCTCCCATTCCCTGGGCACTATGCACGTAGCTGGGGCGTATGCTGAGAACCTCTACCCCGACCTATCCGAGAGATCTGAAAGGGACAGGCTCGTAGCTCTAGCCAGGCTATTAGGGCTCTTGCACGACATAGGCCACGGACCCTTCTCCCACACATTCGAAGACCACGTCCTAGTGCGCTTCAGGGTTAACCACGAGGTTATGGGGGGCAAGCTCATTAGGGAACACCCAGAGCTGGTTAGATGTATTGAGGAGTACGTTGAGAAGAAGTACAACGTAACGGTAGAGCAGCTGGCTAAGGCTGTGGAGACCCCAATACTCGAGGAGTGGCCTTTCCGGTCCAAGGTCGGTGACTACTCGGAGCTTACCCTCTACTACATTATTAAGGGTCCCTACAGCGCGGATATAGTTGACTACCTACTCAGGGACTCCTACCACACCGGGGCTAACTACGGGCTTGGGCTGGACTGGACCCGTCTTGCATATCACTCTAAGGTCGTTGGGGACTCTATAGCCCTTGAGTACAAAGCTAGGGACGTTCTCGACCACCTCCTGCTGGCAAGGCTCTACATGTTCAAAACAGTCTACTACCACAAGACCTCAAGAGCTTTCGATAAGCTGATAGGCACCATGCTGCAGAAGTCTATCGACGTACTGAAGATAGCTGAAGCCGTCGAGAAGGCGGAGCTCTACGCTGAGCTAGATGAGAGCTACGTACTGGGCAACCCAGAGGTTAGAAAGCTCGAGGAGACGAGGTACCTACTCAGAAGGGAGGTCCCCTACAAGCTAGTCTACGAGGTAATACAGCCCCTCGAGAGGGTCTCGGCAACCCTAATAAAGATAGGTAGAAGCTTCATAGAGAACGTAATTAGCAGCGTCTTCAGCGAGATATCTGGTGTAAAAGAACCCGACGTGGTGTTCGTAGATAGCCCGCGACTACCGACTAACCCCATGTTTGAGGAGGCTGAGATAATGGTGCTAATGCCAGATAACTCGGTAACTAAGGTACCCATACGGGAGACTGTAGCCGGTATGATGCCCCACGAGGTCAGCTTCTTCAGGATCTACGTGCACAGAAAGTACGTAGAGTACTTGGACAAGCTTAGAGCCCGGGTCGCAGCCCTATTCGAGGGAGGTGAAGCTCTAAGACCCTTCTTCTAGCTAACGTCCTCGAAGTCTATCCCAAGCCTCCTAG
>Ga0185307_1001114_pt1 | contig 15383 bp, 17 predicted proteins | sample LHCtaG_FD_128010 | JGI IMG/M metagenome (GOLD analysis project Ga0185307, IMG submission 128010) | Hot spring microbial communities from Little Hot Creek, USA to study Microbial Dark Matter (Phase II) - LHC4sed_matched (SPADES... | ecosystem: Environmental > Aquatic > Thermal springs > Hot... | reverse complement strand
AAGCCAAAATGAAAAAGCCTATTTTAGCTTAGAAATTAAGCAAAAGTGTTCCTGTAATTTTTTCATTTATAACATGCAAGAATGAAACTTTACTTTACGAACGGGCTGACCAATTTTCATGTCGCTTTTAAAAACTCCAAATACTGCAGAAACATCTGCCTTGTCTCAGACCAACTTAAAATAAACCCTTCGCCCGAAACACCGCCGCTAGCTAAAGAGCTTAAAGCCTCACACCGTCCTTCAACACGCTTTAACAATTGTCCAAGCCTATCTTCTCCTTCAATGCTTGAAGCTAAAGAACCCAAAACCCTACACTGCTCATCAACAAGCCTTTTCAACTCGCCAATCTTACCTTCAGACGCATTGTGCATAGGACAGTCCTCCCCATGTATCTGGGACGGTCCCAGGACGGTCCCGCAAGCCAGCGAGCAAAGCAGCCCGTAAAAAGCTGCTTTTGCTGAAAGCGGAATGTTTTTGGCGGGCCCGCTGGGATTTGAACCCAGGATCTCCGGCTCCGCAGGCCAGCGTCCTAATCCATGCTAGACTACGGGCCCACGTTACTGATAGATGGGAAATTGCATAAAAGGTTTTTAGGTTTGGTTTAGGGTGCGTTGTAGGGCGTCTATTACGTTTTGTTTGCCCATGGCTACTATGTATGGGCCTAGTCTTGGGCCTTGAGGCGCACCTATCAAGATGGTGTATAGGGTTTGGAAGAGTTCTGAGGGTGGGATGCCGTGTTTTTTGGCTGTGTTGAATATGGCGTTTTGGATTTTTTCAGCTTCCTCTTCAGATTTTAGGGTTTCAATTAGCTCTTTTATGGCAGCTTTTTCCTCTGGCTTTAAGGTTATGGCTGTTTCACGGATTTCTTCGAAGTCTCTAACCCAGTTTAGGGCGTATTCTATGCGTTTTTTCAAGTTTTCGTCTGGCTGTTGTCCTTTTGGCAGGTAGCCGTAGCCTTGAAGTTTTTCCGCTACGAATTCCGCTTCTCTGCCTTTCGGTGCAATTTTCGCCAGGTAGGTTAACATGTTGTATGGGACGTGGACGCTTGGCTGTTTTGGCGGTTTTAAAACCCAGCAGTACTCGTATAGGCCTTTCAGTTTGGCTAGCTCCTTTTTGTCTGGAATTGTTTTCTTTCCAAAGTATATGTCTTCCAAGTAGTCTAGTTCGTTCATGTAGGCGGGTATGTCCTTCACGTCTAGGGTGCGGGTTCCAACAAACCTTTTCAGCATTAAAAGCATAAGCGATTGGGGTGAACCGTACCTAAACCAAACTTGGGGTGTGAAAACGTTGCCCGTTGATTTCGAAATTTTTCTTCCACTTTTATCTAGAAACATTTCGTATCTAGCGTGGGCTGGGGGCTCATAGCCCAACACTTCTCGGCTTATTCTGTCGTTGACGCGGACGGAGTCAGCTATGTCTTTGCCGTAGGCTTCAAACCTAATGTCTAAGGCTTTCCATCTGGCGGCGAATTCGCCTTTCCAGCTTAATTTTCCCATGCCCTTCGTGACGTCAACTTCGCCTTTATGTCCGCATCCTTCAATCCATCTGCCTTTAATTTCCATTCCCTCACAGACGTAGAGCACTTTGTTTTCTTTGGGCAGATACTCCAGCGCTTTGGTTGTGTAGATTCTTCCACAGTTTTCGCATACTGGGAAGTAGGGTAAAACCTCCATGTACCGTTCTTGACCAACCTCCTCTTTGACGATTTCGCCAACCTTCTTCGCGTTTATGAGTATCGTGTGGATTTCATTGTTGAGTAGGCCACTTTCGTAGGCCTCTTTGGCTGACATGTAGCGGTATTCTATTCCACACTTGTCCATGGCTTCAAGCAGTAGCGAGCTCATGTGTCTTCCATAGCTGTCGTGGCACTTGAAAGGGTCCGGGATATCTGTGACTGGAAAACCAAGATATTTTTCCAAGGTTTTTGGCAGTCCAGCTGGCACCTTGCGCAGTCCATCCTTGTCGTCGCAGAAAGCGATAAGCTCTGAGCGGTAGCCTTGCTCTCTTAGGGCTAAGGTTACAGCGTATGAGCGGGCGGCGTCGCCTAAACTTCCAATGTGTGGAAAGCCAGAGGCGCCCAAACCCATTTCTGTTCGGATCATGTCTAGGCTTCTGCCTAGTTTCCGTTCTCTTTCAATGATTTTCGCTGCCATTTTGTCGTACCATGTTCCCCGTCCAATTATTTTCTCACTCATCACCTATCACAGTCCACGCGTTAAAATAGTCCAATTTTTGTTTGTGGGATTTCGCCCTTTATAACTGTGCCAACGGCTCCGTCAAGCCATAACGTGTAAACTTTGCCTTTATACTCATATTTAACGAGCCAGACTGGGGCATGGAGGTAAACCGTCTGATTCACTTTTATTTCGTTTTTCATTACTATGATTTTATCAACATCTTGCTGGGCTAAAAAGCGGTGATGCTCCATTATCTGTTGCTTCGCGATTTCTACGGCTTCTTCTTGGCTTATTTCGCTGTTTAGAACCTTTGCAAACTCTTCGATTCTTCTAAAGTCGTATGGAACCTTGCCCTCCAAAGGCACGTCGTATTCTCTTGTTGGAAAGTCCGAGGCTTTTGTTGCGAGGACAAGCCAACTGTATTTTTTTGAGATTTTTCCTTCCTTTACCATTGGCGGGTTTAGGCGTTCAAAAACGCCTTTGTAAGTGCTTTCAGCCTCAGCGGATACAATCCAGAAAGGCAGATACATCAAAGTTTTCTCAATAAATCTCGCCTTTCTCGCTAAATCTGGGGGCTTGAGGAAGCCGGAGCGCATCCAGCTTCTGGCTGGTTCCTCAACGCTTTCCGGGTTATATTTATTGAGGAGCATGGAGTGTTCGAAGGTGAACGCCTTCCCAGTTTCAATAACCACCGTGTAGCCGCAGTATCTGCATGTGGCGATTATTTCACCGGGCTTAAACTGTATGGGTGCGCCACAATAAGAGCATTTGAGCTCCTTAACTATTGACATTTCCCTTTACCCTCTGCTTCTCCCGCCTTAAGATTTCCCTCGCCACAATCACTCCAGAGGCAGACGCTTGGATAAGTCCCCTTGTAACTCCGGCGCCGTCGCCGATGGTGAAGAGGTTCCGTATTTTTGTTTCAAGCGAGTTGCTTAGTTCAAGCCTTGAAGAATAGAATTTAACTTCAACCCCGTATAGCAGTGTGTCTCGCGAGTGGATGCCTGGAGCCATTTTGTCCAGGGCTTCCAGCATCTCCCTGATGTCGGCTAGATAGCGGTACGGCAAAACGAAGCTTAAGTCTCCGGGTGTCGCGTTTTTCAATGTCGGCGTTACGAGGCTTCTAGCTATCCTTTCTGGGGTTGAACGTCTGCCCGCTATTAAGTCGCCTAAACGCTGTATTAGTATGCCTCCGCTTAGAAGGTTTGAGAGTCTTGCCAAATACTTGCCGTAGGCTATTGGCTCTTTGAAGGGTTCTGTGAAGGATGTTCTAACAAGGATTGCGAAGTTTGTGTTTTCCGTTTTTCGTTCAGCATAACTCTGTCCGTTAACCGTTAAAACACCGTTGTAAGATTCAGTTATGACTTCGCCGTAAGGGGCGACACAGAAAGTTCTGACCTGGTCATCGAAAAATTTTGAGTAGTAAATGAATTTCGGCTCGTAAAGGACGTTTGTTAATTCTTCCATAACTGCGGCAAGCACTTCCACTCTTACCCCCACGTCCACGGGGTTGTTGAGAGTTTTTAATCCTAGGGCTTGAGCTTCTGCTTGAAGCCATTCGGCACCTCCTCTTCCCGGCGCCACAATGACGTATTTTCCAAAGAACTTTTCTTTATCTACTGTTTCAACACCCTCAACAACCCCGTTTTTTACAATAAGCCCTTTCACATCCTTCTTCATTTTTATATCAACTTTCCCTTCAAGTTCTTGCCGCATTTTCCGTAGTGTTTGAGCACATCGCTCTGTTCCCATGTGTCTAATCTTTTGGTGAACAAGTTTTAACCCGGCAAGGGAAGCTTTACGCTCTATTTCTTCCACTTTTTCAACATCGCCGCCGTAAAAGTGGTCTGGCGCCCCAAAACGGATGTAAACGTTGTCCACATAGTTTATCAGTTCAGACAGTTCTTTCTCTGAAATGTACTGGGTAAGCCAGCCGCCAACTTCTGTTGATATGGTTAGTTTGCCGTCGCTGAAGGCTCCGGCTCCACCCCAACCGCAGAGAAGCCCGCAGGGGTCACAGTTTACACAGCCAAAACCCCTGCTCGCCGGGCACTTCCGCTGTTCAAGGTCTGGCCCTTTGTCAAGCATTAAAATTCGAAGGTCAGATTTACCAACAAGTTCAAGGGCTGAAAATATTCCTGCCGGACCGGCTCCGACTATTATTACATCATACTTCAAGGCTTTGACCCCTAAAGCCCAGAACTAGATGTGATAACCAGCATATATGTTTAGCGAATCAAAAACATGAAGAAAACTAGAGGTTTAGTGGAGTGGCACTAGACAGAGAAACTTTACAGTCTGTTTTCCGTCATTCCTAAACTGATGCTCCTCCTTTGGAGGAACAAAAATCACATCGCCGGGCTTAAATTTTCTCTCGCCCTCTAGACCTACAACGGTGCCCTCGCCTTCAAGAATGAAAACCTCATGCTCCCAAGGATGGGAGTGTAATGGACTGTGACCTCCGGGCTCCATTTCAAAAAGTCTCATAGCAAAGTTTGGGGCTCCGGTATCCTTCGTTATAAGCCATCTAACCTTCAATTTTGAAGCGCCTTCTTCCCGGGCTTCTTCAACCTTAACCTCACTATAATGGAAAACCTTCAAGTTACAGCACCTTTTGTTAGTCTTTTATGGCTTCGAGGATGCTCATAACATTCCAAAGTTTAACGCGCGTGTAGGGCGGCATGTTTGGGTCCTGCAGAATCTCATCCAATATAGATATGGCGTTTGAAGCCCTAACTGCCGGCGTGAACTCTGTTGTCTGTAAAGCGTCCATGGAGTCTTTGGCTGCTCTCCTGATGTTTCGCGGTGTTGTGGTGTCTTCGGAAACCTCAGCTAACACGGTCAAAGCCTGTTTAATTCGTTCTTCATATTCCTCAAGCTTTTTCTTCTTAACCATGGCGGCTCACCACACTAAGTCAGAATATTCAAGTAGTCAAGTTATATAGGCTTTTATACACCTATTTATCCTTGAGGTCTGGCAAATGACGCAAGACGCCAAAACCGGAGATGAACAATACATTAAGCGTATGGCTGACCTGCTTCGACAAGGCTCAACATTAACAGAGCTTGCTTGCCCCGTTTGCGCATCGCCGATTTTTAGGCTTAAGAACGGCGATTTATGGTGCGCCAAATGCGAAAAGAAAGTCATAGTTGTCAAGGAGGAAGCAGAGCTTACGAAAATAACAAGTGCCCTAAGCCTTGAAACTTTGGAGACAACGCTGCTCGTCAAGATTCAGGAAATCCAAGAGAAAATGCAGCGAGAAACAAACGTTGAAGAACTGCAAAAACTTGGCGCGGCGCTTTCCGGTCTACTAGAAAATTTGGAAAAAGTCAGAAAAGCCAAAAAACTCTAAAAGGCGAACCTCAAAATGCTCGGACTTTACGAGAACTTTCCAGTCAACGTGCACATGGTTATGCAACTAACCACTTCAATTTCTGCGAAAAAGCTTCAACAAGCAATAGTGCAAACGCTTCACAAGCTTAATGGCGGAAACCTAAGTCTAGACGCGATTGCCAACCCTTCCATTTCAGAGTGCACCGTCATTTTCGAGTTCGGCATAGCAGAGGGCAAAACCTTCAACTATCTAGACCATGAAGAGACGCAGAAAGTGTTGGAAAAGATTGGAGAAGCCCCCATGCAAGTGATGGACTTTTTTTGCGCCATACGCTATTATAAGTGGAGAGAGGGCAAAAGCAAACCGTTGAAGTTCGACTATTACATGATCCGCCTAACTTTCAATGCTAACATTGTGAACGTGTACGTCTTCCATGAAAGAGGGCCACGTCATATTTCTCCAGAAGAAATAGTTAATCTCCTTGTAGCAAGAGTAAACGCATCATTCCCGAGAAAAGTGTTAAACCCTGCTTAAGGTTTCGCGATTTTTCTCTAAGTAATCTAGTACTATGGATAAGATTTCTTTTGAAACTTCCTCTTTGGGCTTGTTTCCATTCACCTTTATGAGTTCTCCGTTTTCTACGAAGTACATGTAGACTTTCCTAACTTCGCGTTGGGTTTCAAGGTTTTCCATGACCGACTTTTTGGGCTTTAGCCTTTGAATGACAGTTTCTGGTTCAACATCTATGTAAATTGCCAAGTTAGGCGCCAACGCGTGCTGGTTTATTTTCCTAATCCAGTCGAGGCTAAGGCCGGCTGCCCCTTGATAGGCTAGGCTGGAGTAGACATAGCGGTCTGAAACAACTATTTTCCCCATTTTTAACGCAGGGGCTATTTCGTTTTCCACGTGTTCGTAGCGGTCGGCAGCGAAAAGCAAAGCCTCAACTATGCTTGAAACCCGTTTTTCTCCGTGTAAGCAATGCCTTTTTATAAACTTCCCGATTTTTCCTCGACTCGGCTCAGCTGTATAAACTGCCTCATAACCTTTTTTTCTAAGCTCTCTCACCAAAATTTTTGTTTGGGTTGTTTTCCCGCAACCGTCTAAACCTTCTATACATATAAAGAACCCTTTTCTAGTCAATGTCCCCAATCCTCCACGTTGAACATCACACATTATAAAAGGGAATCCATATTAATAATTGCTAACCGAGCAATGGAGAATGAGCCATGCTGAAAAACTATTGGGGCGAAATAAAGGATCCAGTGTATGGATACGTTTACATAACGGAAAAGGAAAAAGAAGTTATTGATTCCTATCCTGTGCAGAGGCTTCGAAGGCTTAGGCAGCTTGCTGGAGCGGAATATGTTTATCCCGGGGCAAACCACACGCGTTTTGAGCATTCTGTCGGCGTCATGTACTTGGCTGGGAAGGTTGTTGAAAACCCAAATGTTTCGCAAATAGTGAACGAGGAAGACGTGGAGGCTGTGCGGATTGCCGGTTTGCTCCACGACTTGGGGCATGGGCCATTTTCCCATGTATTTGAACACTTACTCACAAAGAAGCTTGGCAAAACCCATGAGGACATTACAGTGTGGATAATCAAAAATAGCGAGTTAAAAGATGTTATAAGCAGGCTTGGACATAAACCCGAATACATTGCTGAAATGGCTGCCGGTTCGCTTTCAGAAAGCCAAAAGGCTTTCCTCAACCAGATAGTTCGAAGCTCCATAGACGTTGACAAACTGGACTTTGTTGTTAGGGACACGTATCACACTGGCGCCGAGTATGGTTTTGTGGACATTTTCCGCCTAATCCATTCATTTGACGTTTTGGATGGAAACCTAGCCGTAGACATGGGGGCGCTTTCAACCCTAGAATCGTTCATAATAGCCCGAATAGAATCCTTTAAAAGCATATACTTCCACCGGGTTGGAAGAGCTGCCCAAATAATGTTGGCCACAGCCCTTGAAAAGGCAGATCCAGAATTGGGTTTGTCGGCTTTTAAAACACCTGAAGAATATTTGGCTATGGACGATTACACTGTTTGGACTATGCTTAAAAACTGCAAGAAATCAAGCCAAATCATCAAGGATTTGGAAAGGCGCAAAATGCTAAAGTGCGCTTACGAGCAAACCTTCTATGTTAAGGACAAAACGGTTTCAAACATTTTCAGCGCCGAAGAATTCCGCAAACAGATAAGGGACAAGATTGCGGAAAAAGCCAATGTGGAGCCAGACACCATAATAATTGATGTGCCAACGGTGCCGAGCGTGCCATACCACCATTCAATGTTCATGGAGCCTATGGAAATCCCAGTTTTCAGCAAAACAAGGGACGGCAAAAAAGAGGTTAGGCGGCTCAGCGAAATCTCCGGCATATTCGAGGTTTTAAAGGGTTTCATAAACATTTTAAGGGTTTATACAAGCGAGAAAAACCGTGCAAGGGTGGCTGAGGCTGCCTCAAAAGTTTTGGGCGAGATTCCCTCCTCAGCCAAAATATCCTACTAAAAGGGCGCCGCAAATGGCAAGTCAAATAGTTCTGCGTGGACGAGGAATCGTTGAGGGAAAATGCACAGCCCAAGCCCTAGTCTCCAATAAGCCCATAAGCTTTCTCGGCGGCGTGGACCCAGCCACCGGAAAAATAATCGAGAGACGCCATGACCTTTACGGCGAATGCATAAAAGATAGGGTTTTGTGTTTTCCTCATGGGCATGGCTCAACCGTTGGCAGCTACGTCCTCTTTTCATTGGCGAAAAATGGATTGGCGCCAAAAGCCATAATAAACCGTAGGGCGGACCCGGTGGTCGTTGTCGGCGCGGTTATAGCCAACATTCCCATGATAGATCAAGTGGACATAAACCAGATACGAACCGGCGACTTGGTTGAGGTGGACGCCTACAAAGGCATAGTCAAGGTCTTGAAACCTGCAAGGTTGGAGGGTCAGCAATGTATTTGACAAGGGAGGAGGAGCGCATTTACAACGGCGAATACGGCTGGGCGAAACAGGTCTGCATGAAAGTTCTCGTCAAGCTTGGTGAGCTTTTCGGCGCTTCAAGGCTTATTCCAGTGGAGTCTGCCCACGTTTCTGGGGCTTCCTACAAAACTTTAGGCGATGCACCCGCAGACTTTTTGGAGGCTTTGGCGGATGCCGGCGAAAAAGTAGCGGTAGAAGCCACATTAAACCCTCAAAGCCTAGACCCGAAGCACTTGGCTGGAAGGTTTCCGGAAAACCTTGTGAAAACTCAGTGGAGACTCTGCGAGATTTTCGAGAAAATGGGCTTCAAAACATGCTACACGTGCACGCCCTACTACATTAAAGCGCCAAAGAGAGGCTCTCACTTGGCGTGGGCTGAATCCTCAGCTGTTGTTTACGCTAACTCGGTTTTAGGCGCGTGGACAAACCGTGAAGGCGGACCAAGCGCCTTAGCAGCAGCAATAATTGGCAAAACACCGGACTGCGGCATCCATAAGGCTGAGAATCGCAAACCACAAATCTTGGTTGAGGTTAAGGCACCGCTGGAAAAAGAGGTTGATTTTGGCGCCCTTGGAATATTCCTCGGAAAAGTTTTGGAAGACAAAATCCCACTCATAACCGGCTTAGGAAAGCCAACACTTGAGAATCTCAAACAGCTTGGCGCAGCTTTGGCGTCCGCCGGAATGGTCAACATGTTCCATTATGATAGCGCTGCAGTCGAAATCGAGAAAGAGCAGCTGGAAAAAATAACAGTAGAACCCAAAAACATCCAAGAGACAATAGAAGAGTTAACCACGACCTCCACAGCAAAGCCAGATCTGGTTTTCGTTGGTTGTCCACACTGCTCGTTTCGTGAAATCCGAGAGATCGCAGAAAAAATGAGCGATAAAAAAGTTAAGGGAAACGTTGAATTTTGGGTTTGCACCAGCCGCCACATAAAAGAAAAAGCCAACCGCTACGTGCAAAAGATCGAGGCAAGCGGTGCCAAAATCATAACAGACACATGCGCCGTGGTCACATGGACAGACAAGCTTGGAATAAAAACGATAATGACAAACTCGGCTAAAACAGCCCACTACGCGCCAACCATGAACAAGGCTGAAGTAAAACTTGCAAGCCTCGAAGAATGCTTAAAAACAGCCTTAAAGGGATAAAATTTATCCGAAACAAAAACACTGCATAAAGCCGCCAAAAAGGTGCTCCGGTAGTATAGCCCGGTCAAGTATTCCGGCCTTTCGAGCCGGAGACGCGGGTTCAAATCCCGCCCGGAGCACTTCCTTAACGTTTAAAGCGTCGAAACTAGACTGGATTTGTGCGGTGCATGCCGTGATTCGCGTGGTGTCTTTTGATCTTGAGGGCACTCTTGTGGATATGGCGTTTAGCGATAAGGTTTGGAATGAAGGTTTGCCTAGGCTTTATGCATGGAAAGCTGACTTAGCTTTTGATGAGGCTAAGAGGATTGTTTTAAGTGAGTATGCCCGTGTGGGTGAAGACCGCATTGAATGGTATGATATCGGCTTCTGGTTCAAGCATTTTGGGTTGTCTGAAGACCCGCAGCACCTCATAAACTCTTACAAAGGTTATGTTCGCCTCTTTCCAGAAACTATTGAAATTTTAGAAAAGCTTAGCCAAAACTATCGGCTTGTCCTTATAACGAACTCCAATATGCTTTTTATAAAAACTCTTGTAGAGTCCATAGCTCACTATTTTGTCCGCATTTTATCAACCACGTCGGAGTTTGGGCTTCTGAAAAAGAATCCCGAAGCTTATAGGAAGGCATGCGAGGTTTTGGGCATAAAACCTTTCGAATTAGCCCATGTAGGCGACCGGTTGCAAGACGATTTCGAATCGCCGAGAAGTGTAGGGGTTGATGCTTTTCTCTTAGATAGATGCAACGAGTTCAAGTCGATTCCAAGTCAATATCGAGTTGAAAACCTAAAAGAATATGCGGAGCGTCTTTTGAAGAGCCAAAAACTGTCCTAACGGCTTGTTCTTTCCCTTTTTATCTCGAAGATAACTGTTCCACCATTTGTGTAAGGCTTTCCAGGGTCTAGGCATTGCATGTACCCAGTTTCGCCTTCCTCTTTGGCTAGGCCTAGGTTTTTGAAGCTTATCCCTCGGCTTAATGGCACGAGCATTGATAACATGCAGCCAAGAGCGTGAATGCAAAGGTTGTCTGTTTCTTCTATGATTATTTTTGGAGGCTCTACTACTATTTTTTCGCCTAGTTTGAAAACGGGACAGTTTCCCCTAATCTCTTTAACTGTTATGGTTAAGCGGTACCTTTTGTTTTCCATGTCTTGGCTCCTCGGCGTTTTCTGTTAAACGTTGGGTTGGCAAACGCTTAAAAGTCTTTGTTATGGATATTGCTGAAAGGTGCTCTCGGCTATGGGAAACCGTCCGGTAATCGTTGCCGCTGGGAGAACAAAGTTCGGCGAACATTATGAGAAGCAGCCTGAACGTTTAATCGAGGAAGCGTGGCTTAAAGCCTCTGAAGAGGTTGGACTAGAACGCAAAGACTTGGAAGCCTGCTACCTGTCAGACTATTTTCTGCCAATAACAAACAAGCTTGGGCTTGAAGAGGGCTTCTTGTCGGAGCTGACGGAACTACACGTGCCAATGGATGTAGTGCGCTCCTTCAGTTCGGCTTTCGCCAACGCATGCAACGCCATCCATGCTGGAAAATATGGTTTAGTGCTTGTGGGCGGAATTGAAAAGATGACAGACCGCTGGGACAAAATCCGCGACGATCTCATGCTTTTAGAAGACCCGTGGAGCTATTATGCGGGGTGCACACCTGAAGCAAACCACGAGCTTATGCTGAGAGCCTACATTAAACGTTATGGTATAGCGGGCGAAAACCTTGAAAAGCTCAACATTGCATTGGCGCAGATTTCCGTTAAAAATCATTTAAACGCCTTGAAAAACGAGTACGCTCAGTACCAAAGGAAAATAACTGTGGAACAAGTGTTGGAGGCTCGAAAAGCCGCTAGGCGTCCCCTTGGGCTTTATGATTTCGCACCTATATCCGACGGCGCAACGGCCGTGATTCTAGCCAGCGAGGAAATCGCCAAAAAGTTGACGGACAAGCCTGTTTATGTGCTTGGTTCTGCTTCGGCGACAGACTACTTGACCTATCCATCTAGGGAGGATTTGACAGGTTTCGTTGCAAGCCGCTTAGCCATGGATAAGGCTTTGAAAATGGCTGGAATAAGTCTTTGGGACATCCAGATTCTGGAGCTTTACGATCAGTCAACTGTTATGGAGATGATCTCCCTAGAGGATTTGGGCTTCTGTCAGCGTGGGACCGCTTGGAAAATCGTTTATGAAAGTTGCCAAAACTATAAGGGTCATTATTACATCGGTGGGAAGAAACTTTTTGTCAACATGAACGGCGGGTTAAAGGCTGATGGAAACCCACTTGGCGCCACGGGCGGCGCCCAAATCTTCGAGGTTTTCAAACAGTTGAGGGGTGAGGCTGGCGAACGCCAAGTTGTGGATGATAAGCCTCTCCGTTATGGATGTGTGCTTGAATTGGAGGGTTTCGGCACTAAGGGGCACGTCCATATTTTCGGGGTGGAGGGAGCCTAAATGAGCAGTGAGCCCATAGAAAGGCGGGTTTCATATCTTGGCGATAGGCTTAGGGGTAGACGCTGCCAGCTCTGCGGCAAAGAATACTTTGAAATGAGGGATTACTGCGGCAACTGCGGCAGAAAAAGCTTCGGAAAAATGGAGGACATTGACTTCTTCTATGAAAAGGGAAGGCTTGAACTTTGCACGCTTATAACTGAACCGACGAACAAGTTTACAAAGCTTGGAACCTACGTTTACGGTATAGTGTCCTTCCACAACGGCAAAATCCGAGTTCCCGGGAGACTGACGGACAAGATCATAAAGGACGGCGAAACTGTTGACTTTTCAAGCCTTGAAGGTAGAGAGGTTGTTCCAAGGTTTAGGAGACGCTACTCTGTTGAGAAGAGCGAAATAATCCCCACGATTTCTTTGGCTTTCACTTTCGCCGATGAATATTATCCGCACCAGGAATACCGCCCAGTTAAGCCCAGCAAAGAGTATGATGTGCCAGGCATTGTTGGTTATGGCGTTTACACTTCAAGGTTTAGGATAAGGGAGGGCAGTATGGAGAGGGCTGTCCCGTTCATAGACGAAGACGCCATAACCGCGGCTGTTGAGGCTGGAAAGCTCGCCCTAATCCACTCTAGAGTTGATAGCACGCTTATTGGCAAGGTTTATGTGGGTTCAGAGTCTAACCCTTACGCTGTTAAGCCAATAGCCTCAAAAGTGGCGCAGGTTTTGAAGCTGGGCGAGGAAGATGAGGATGTTCAAGGTGTGGACGCTGTTGACACGGAGTTTGCGTGTAAGGCGGCTACAAGCATGTTTAAAGATGCAGCCTCACTGGTAAGCTATCCAAAGATTGGTGTTCCATACGCCATGGTCATCGGCGCCGACAATTCGCAAGCTGCTCCAAGAGACAGCCCTGGTGGAGAATTGGACTTTTTTGTTGGTTTTGGCGGATGCGCCTACATTTTTGGCAAAATGGATGTCATAGCCGAGCTTGAAGGATGGTATTCATGTACTTCCGACACGCCGGACTTTTGGCGACGGGACGGTGAACCTTATCCGATGCATGGCGGACGTTTCACAGGCGACCCAGCCTACTTCAAACACATTAGAAAAGCTGCAAGGAAGCTCATGGAAAGGTTGAGGCTTCAACCCAGTGACATAAACTATTTCGTTGCCCACCAGCCCAACGTGGCCTTCCCAGTCAGAATAGCCAAAGAACTCGGCTTCAAAGAAGAACAGTATCTACCCGCCTTGCAAGTGGCGAAGTTTGGCAACACCTATTCGGGTTCCTCGCCGGTGGGCTTGGCAGCTGTTCTAGACATTGCAAAACCAAACGAACGCATATTAATAGTCAGCTACGGCTCCGGAGCTGGAAGCGACGCCTACTCCTTCATAACAACAAGCCAAATAGCCGAAAAAAGGCAACGCCAAAAAATGACGGTTAGATACCAGGCGGAAAACCCGTTCCTCGAGTATGTGGACTACACCACTTATAGGCGGCTAAAGCTTGGAATGTAGCAAACCCTTTAATAGACTGCTTGAACAAGTATGTACGGAAGTGTTTGGCATTGTTTGCCTACGGAATATTTAAGGTTATATATGCGCCCCATAAGGCTTTCAAGGAAATAGCTCAAAATCCAAGGTATTTTGGTCCCGTGTTGATAATGATCCTTTTTATAGCGGCGAACGTGGCGGCGGCTTATGCTTTTCTTGCAAAAACCTATGTTGAGGCAACCGTGCCTTCATCGGAGGACAAGGACTTGTGGACCGAGAACAAGTATTTTTGGAAGCCATTAAATGGCGCCAATTGCACTGAGAATTTCGCTGACTATATTGTTGGCAACTGTTATGGGAATAGAAGCGTAGAGTTTTTGGTTGAAAGCGACAAAATCGCCATGGAACTTTACAACATTGGAAGTGTGAACTGTTCTTCTCAAGGCGGCTATACAAGGCTTTATTTGAGGGTGAAATGGACAAGCCCAGACCATTTGCCAAAAAATGCCTCCTTGTGCATCTACTCTGGAACTTCAAGTTCTTGTCGAGACATAACCAACGAGCTTTTCGCTCCCGGTGTTTGGAACAAATTGACAGTATCACTGGCGGATGAGGGTTGGGTTGGCGGAATCGACTGGGGAAACGTTACGGGCTTGAAGCTGGAAATAGCGTGGAACCAAACCTCAAATATAAGGGTACTGTTGGACGGCTTGTTTTTCGGCGGTATTTATAAATCCTCTTTGGAGGGAGCTACCGCTTCTCTAGCCCTTTACGGCGCCAACTCTTTCATGCAGTTTACTTTAAGGTGGTTTCTGCTAGGGGTAACTCTATACATTTTCACTAAACTGTTTAAGGCTAAAACGGTTTGGCGGGTTGTATTGGTTCTAGCTGGTTTCGCTTTGATAACCATGTTTATACAAGCCGTGATAAACGCCGCCACTTTTTCAGCGATGCCGACATTGAGGTATCCCCTTGAATACATAGGTGGAGTCAAAGGTGAGGTTGAAAGCGCCTACAACAAAATCATGGAAGAGGCATGGCTTGTGAATAGGATTTACAGCGCTGTACAGATGGCTATGATAGTTTGGACCGTGATGTTGTGCGGCATAGCCGTTCGCTTTTCAATGGAATTTACATGGACAACGAGCTTCCTGACAGCCTTCATAGCCTACTTTGCAACCCTCTTCATCGAAAGCTTTCTAATGCAAATCTAATGCCTTATCGTTATTCATATCTTAGGGCGACTACTGGTGGTATTTTTGAGGCTCTGTAGGCTGGGAGGACTCCGCCCACCAATCCTATAAGAATTGTTAGGGTTAATGTTTGAGTTATGAGGGCTGGCGTTATCAAGGGGCTTAACTGTAGAACAATGCCTGTTTCGCCTATTCCGCCGATTCTAAAGCCTCTTGACGAGAGGAGGTAGGCGCCAACTACGCCCAGAGATATGCCTGCCGCCCCGCCGACGAGACTCATGACTATGGACTCCATGAGGATTAGTAGCAGAATCTGCCCATTAGTATAGCCTATAGCTTTCATGACGCCTATTTCCCTCGTACGCTCCATAACCGAGGTTATCATTGTGGCAGCCACTCCGGCGATGGCGACGGCGAAGGCTGAAAGCGAAGTTGAAAAGTTTATGAAGTTTATTGCACCGGTCACGCTGGAAACCGCTTCAGCTATGGAGCTGAAAGCGATTATTTGGGCTTTATCCTCATAATGCTGCCGCAAAACAGAGACTATGGGCTTAACGTTGGCAGGGTTGTCTGCCAAAACAAGGATTCCAGACCAACGGTCCAATCCCAGAAGCCTCTTGCCAGCCTCT
>Ga0185307_1001113_pt1 | contig 15385 bp, 11 predicted proteins | sample LHCtaG_FD_128010 | JGI IMG/M metagenome (GOLD analysis project Ga0185307, IMG submission 128010) | Hot spring microbial communities from Little Hot Creek, USA to study Microbial Dark Matter (Phase II) - LHC4sed_matched (SPADES... | ecosystem: Environmental > Aquatic > Thermal springs > Hot... | reverse complement strand
TGCTTTTCACGCCCACATCCTCGGCGTACATGTGCTGGTATATCTCCTCTGTAATGTGGGGTGTTACGGGCGCCAACAACTGGAGTATGCGGTACAAAACCGTGTAAAGCGTGTGTTGGGCAGCCCTCCGCTTTGCCTCACCATAGACTTCTGGCTTGTAGAGGCGGTCTTTAACAGCCTCAATATACTGGTCGCAGAAAACATGCCACGTAAAATTGCGAACCTCTTCAACCGCCACGTTGAACTGACATTTTTCAAGGGCTTCTGTAACCCGCTGGGTAAGCCTCTCCATCTTACTAAGAATCCACCTATCTAAAAGCTGAAGCTCGAAACTGCCGCTGCTGGGCGTGTAGTCGACCAGCTGGCTGCTGACAAAACGGGCAGCGTTCCAAAGCTTAGTTAAGAAACGCCTACCATACTCCACGTCTGGCCAACGGAACGGAATATCTGAACCAGTGGCGCCGCCAGCCGCCGCCCACTGCCGCGCAGCATCTGCGCCGTATTTGTCTAAAACCTCTGGGGTTGCCACGTAGTTTTTGAGGGATTTGCTCATCTTTCTGCCGTCAGCGCCAAGCACCATGCCGTTTATGAGGCAGCTTTTGTAGGGCTTCTCGTCGAAGAGGGCTAAGTGCCTAACCATCAAATAATAAGCCCAAGTGCGGATGATATCAACGCCCGAAGGATGCAAGTCCGCTGGAAAAAGCCTCCTCCAGTCTTGGCGGTCGGGCCAGCCAGCGTGCACAGCACACGTTATAGATGAGTCCATCCAAGTGTCCATCACGTCTGTTTCGGGGAGAAACTCGCGGCATCCACATTTTGGGCAAGCTTCTATGCGGGGCTTTTCAAGCTTCGGGTCTATGGGAACCCAACTTTCGTCAGCTAAAATTGTCTCGCCACAACTTTTACAATACCAGATTGGTATGGGTGTGGCAAACACACGTTGGCGGCTTATCACCCAATCCCAGTCCAATGAACGCGCCCAGTCTATGAGGCGGTACTTCATGTAGTCCGGATACCAAACCACTTCATGGGCCTCTTTCTCCACACGGTCCGTTAAGATGCGGGTTTTCATAAACCACTGTTTACGCTCCAAAATCTCAATAGGAGTTTCACATCGCTGGCAGAGGCCTATCTCCTGCTTAACTGGCTCAATCTTCTCCAAAAGCCCTTCCGCCTTCAAATCTTCAACAATGGCTTTTCTAGTCTCCTCAACCGTTAAGCCCCGATACTTCCCGCCATTCTCATTTATCAAACCATTCTCCGTTAGAATCGTAACTACGGGCAGATTATGCCTCTTAACCGTGCGAACGTCTTCCTTATCACCATAAGTGCAAATCATAACCACACCCGTGCCGAAAGACGGGTTTACAGCGTCGTCTGGAATAATTTCCACAGTACGGTTCACAATAGGCACCGTTATGCGTTTTCCAATGTATCTGTTATAGCGGGCATCCGTGGGGTTTACAGCTACAGCCACGCACGCGGGTATGAACTCTGGACGGGTTGTAGCTATCGTTAAGTGTCCGCTGTCGTCCACCAGTGGAAACCTTATGTAGTGAAGTTTGCCCTCCCGCTCTTCATATTCAACTTCAGCGTCTGCAATGGCGGTTTCACATCTTGGACACCAGTTGACGGGATGTGTTCCCTGATAGATGTAGCCCTTCTTGTAGAGAATTATGAAGCTCAGCTGGGTTTTCCGCCAATAGTCCGGGTCCATGGTTCGGTACTCAGTTGTCCAGTCCACACTGCAGCCTAGACGAGTAATGCCCTCCTTCATCAGGGCGATATATTTCTCCACAAGCCGCATGCACAAGCTTCGAAACTTGTCAGGAGGAACGTCGCGTTTACGAATGTTGTGCTCCCTTTCCACCTGCACTTCTATGCCCAAACCGTGGCAGTCCCAGCCCTGCGGAAAAAACACGTTATAGCCTTTCATGCGTTTGTAGCGGGCTACAATGTCAAAGTACGTCCAGTTTAGAACGTTGCCCATGTGGAACTCGCCGGAAGGATAAGGCGGAGGCGTGTCAATGCTGAAAGTCGGCCGCGTATAATCGTTCCAGTCAAAACGATAAACACCCCACTCTTCCCAAAGCCGCTGCCATTTCCGCTCAACAGCTAATATGTCGAACTCTTTAGGTAAAGGCTTCATACAGCAACATCCTAACAAACTTCAACTTCAGAAAAAGTAAATATACAAGTACATAACAATTACTCCGCTTAAGGGTCTGGGGGAGCTGGGCGGTGACCCGGCTGAGAGGACCGCTGAGCGCGGTCGACCCCTAGAACCTGATCCGGGTAATACCGGCGGAGGGAAAGACCGTGAACAAGCAGGAGCGTTTCAAACTTCTTTAAACATACATTTTTAGCCTATTCTAGTTTTTGGAGGGTTCCGTTTTGGCTACACAGATGGAGTCAGCTAAAAGAGGACAAATAACTGAAGAAATGCGCATGGTCGCTGAGGACGAGGGCGAATCACCAGAGGTTATTTGCCAGCGTATAGCAGAAGGCACGGTTATAATAACGCGTAACGTCGTGCGGGAAAATGTTCATCCATTGGGGATTGGCAAGGGGTTGCGAACAAAAGTTAACGCCAACGTTGGCACAAGCCAAGACCTTTGCGACCCAAACTTGGAAGTTGAAAAGGCAAAGGTTGCCGTCAAATACGGCGCAGACACAGTTATGGATTTAAGCACCGCCGGCGACTTGGACAAAATAAGGCGAGCCATAATCAAGGCTGTTAACGTGCCCGTTGGAACAGTCCCAATTTATCAAGCAGCCATCGAAGCTGCAAAAAAGAAAGGCTCCATAATCCACATGACAGAAGACGACGTCTTCAATACCATCGAGAAACACGCCAAAGACGGCGTCGACTTCATGACAGTACACTGCGGCGTAACCCAGCAAATAGTCAAAAAACTCGCAAAGCATCCACGTCTTATGGGGCTTGTAAGCCGTGGCGGAACATTCCTAGCAGCATGGATTCTCCACCACAACAAGGAAAATCCATTGTACGCCAACTACGATTATCTTCTGGAAATGGCTAGAAAATATGATTTTGCCCTAAGCCTCGGGGACGGTTTAAGGCCCGGCTGCATATTTGATTCTACAGATTGGGCTCAAGTCCAAGAACTACTTACAATCGGAGAGCTTGTTGAAAGAGCAAGAGCTGCAAATGTGCAAGCCATGGTTGAGGGGCCTGGACACTTGCCACTGCAAGACGTAACCGCAAATGTCCAGCTTGAAAAGTCCATATGTAAAGGCGCACCGTTCTACGTGCTTGGGCCTATTGTTACCGAGGTTGCCCCGGGCTACGACCACATCGTTGGAGCCATTGGTGGGGCGTTGGCGGGGTTTGCCGGCGCTGATTTTTTGTGTTATGTGACGCCCGCAGAGCATTTGGGCTTGCCAACCCTAGAAGATGTTAAGGAGGGAGTAATAGCCGCCAAGATTGCCGCCCATGCAGCAGACATCGCAAAACTTGGGGCAAGGGCCTCAGCGCAAGACTTAGCCATGGCGAAGGCTAGGGCAAACCTCGACTGGAGAGGCCAATTTGAAAACGCTATAGACCCTGAAAAAGCCAAGAGGATTCATGGACGGATAAAGCCGAAAAGTCCGGAAACATGTTCAATGTGTTCGAATTACTGTGCCATAAAAATTTTAAAGGAAGCTTTAAAGACGGAGGGGCAATGCCTATGAAAAACCACACACCGGTGGCAATAACCATCGCTGGAAGCGATTCATGCGGCGGCGCTGGGATACAGGCGGACCTAAAAACTTTTGCGGCTTTAGGTGTTCATGGAACAGTCGCCGTCACGTCGGTTACAGCCCAAAATACTTATTCGGTTAGGGCTGTCCAAGACTTGACCCCAGAGATGGTCTGCGAACAGATAAGGGCGGTTGCTGAAGACCTCGGAATAGACGCTGGAAAAACAGGCATGCTTCACACGGAGGAAATCATAAGGACCGTGGCTTCCGAAGTTTCAAAATATGGCTTCCCGCTCGTTGTGGACCCGGTTATGGTTGCGAAATCCGGTGCGCCTTTGCTAAAGCCCGAAGCTAAAGAAGCCTTGAAAAAACATTTGCTACCGTTGGCTAAGGTTGTAACTCCAAACAGGTTTGAGGCTGAAAGGCTTTCCGGCATAGAGATAAAAAGCCTAAAGGATGCTGAAGCTGCTGCAAAAGAAATCTCTAAAATGGGCCCCGAAGCCGTCGTGATTAAGGGTGGACACTTTGAAGACGGGGAAGTGACGGACACCCTTTACTATAAGGGCAAGTTTTGGAAGTTCACGTTACCAAGGCTAGACGTCAAAACCACTCATGGGACCGGCTGTGTTTTCTCAGCGGCTGTAGCCGCTTTTCTCGCAAAAAAGTTGGATATTCCGGAGGCTGTAGAAAACGCGAAAAAATTCGTTTTTTCAGCAGTGAAATTCGGATTGCAAGTCGGAAAGGGTCATGGTCCAGTTAATCCATTGGCGTCTCTTTACCTTCAAGCCTCTAGATATGAGGTTTTGTTAAACTTGGAGGAAGCCAAAAACCTTTTGGAGAGGCATCCCGAGGTTGCAGTGTTTGTTCCAGAGGTTGGCATGAACCTTGCCATGGCCGCTAGATACGCTGAAAATGTTGACGACATCGCAGCCATAGACGGTCGAATTGTCCGGACGTTAAGCGGTGTCCGAGCTGTTGGAAGCCCAAAGTTTGGGTGCTCCCGTCACCTCGCTAAATACGTAATTGAAGCCGTCAAACACGACGAAGGTAAGAGGGCAGCGATAAACTTGAGGTTTTCAGAGGAAACCCTAAAAATTTTGGAGAAACAAGGCCTAATCATCTCATTTTACGACCGAACAAAAGAGCCGGAGGAAATCAAAAAAATTGAGGGTATGACCATCCCATGGGGTGTAAGGGAAGCCATCAAAAATATTGGGAGACTGCCAGACGTGATTTATCATAAAGGCGATTTGGGAAAAGAACCCATGATAGTGATTTTGGGAGAAGATGCGGTTTCCTTGGCGAAACTCGTCATAGAAATCGCGAAGGAGGAAAGAGGCAATAATGCGTAGCTTATATTTCGTGTTAAGTTATCTGAAAAGTTTGGAGTTGAGTGGCTATGGCTGAAATGATTAGGAAAGTTGAAGAGGAAGTCATAACAAGGGCGATAATCCAGAAAGCCATGGACGATTGGATAAGGCTTGCAGACACCGACGTCGTTGTTGTTGGAGCTGGGCCTTCCGGCTTGACAGCGGCTAGATATCTGGCTAAAGCTGGGTTAAACACCGTTGTTTTTGAAAGGAGACTTTCCTTCGGCGGCGGGATAGGCGGCGGAGGCATGCAGCTCCACAAGGTTGTTGTGCAGTCGCCAGCGGACAAAATTCTTCGGGAAGTGAAGTGCAAGCTTGAATCTTTAGAGGATGGACTTTTCGTTGCTGACGCCGCCGAAGTTATGGCAAAACTTGCCTGTGGAGCCATAGACGCAGGCGCAAAGGTGATTTTAGGCGTGACGGTTGAAGACTTGATATATCGTGATTCGCCGATAAGGGTTGTCGGGGTTGTTGTGCAGTGGACATCGGTTTTAATGGCTGGGTTACATGTTGACCCGTTAGCTGTTAAGGCTAGGGCTGTTATCGACTGCACAGGCCACGATGCAGAGGTTCTGGCAGTAGCCTCTAGAAAAATTCCGGAGCTTGGAATAACCGTGCAAGGCGAAAAGTCAATGTGGTCTTCCCGCGCAGAGGAGTTAACAGTCAAAAATACAAGGGAGGTCTGTCCTGGACTTTTTGCCGCTGGCATGGCTGTAGCAGCCATTGACAGAACACCAAGGATGGGGCCCATTTTTGGCGGCATGCTGCTTAGCGGTGAAAAAGTCGCAAAATTGGTTATAGAGAAGCTTAAAAGCGAAAAGGCCTAAACCATTAGGAAAGTAGAATTCTTTCTGGCGCGTTGTAAACGTTCATGCGTTTTCCACGAACAAAGCCCACAAGCGTCAAGTTCGCTTTTCTGGCAACCTCTATTCCAGAGTTTAGAGCTGCTGAAATCGAAGCGACTATGGGTATGCCAACCCTTGCGGCTTTAAGCACTACGTCGCCGGACAATCTGCCACTTAAAGCAAGAAAACAGTTGCTGAAGGACGTGTTTTTTAGGGCGGCTTTTCCAACGGCTTTGTCCACGGCGTTGTGGCGTCCAACATCTTCGGCGAAGGCTAAAAGCTTCCCGTTAACCGCGTAAATGGCAGCTGCGTGCACTCCTCCAGTTTTTCTGAAGGTTTCAGCCATAACATTTAAGTCTGTCACGCTTTTCTGAATGATCTTAGCTTTAACCTTAACCGCCGATTTGATTGGCTTGATTCCCTTCAAAAACTGGGGTGTGTGGAGGCCTCCGCAAGCTGACGGTATTATGCGGTGTAAACGGTTTAGAAGCCTTAAACGCTTTTCAACATCCACTGTTGGTTTTAGGCTGACATAGCATAAACCATCCTCCTTGAAGGCTATTTCGTGGATTTCATCAACAGCCCTAACAATTCCCTCAGAAAGCAAATGGCCAACAACAAGCTCATTAAGGTCTACGGGCGTGCAGAGCATGGTGGCATATGGTGATATGCCGAGAAAAATATGGAGAGGTCTCTCCACAGCCACAAAATCCTCAATCTTCTTGACCGAACCCTCAGCCATGTCAATTTTAACAGCTTCTACTCTGATTAAAATTGGAGTTCCCCCTCTACTTTTTCAGCTCTGAAAGCACGAAACTGACAATTTCGTCTGCAATATTGACGCGAGCTACGGACTGCAAGCCCCGCCAACCAGGCTGACTGTTAACTTCAACCACCACGGGGCCTTTAGGTCCCTCTAATATGTCTACGCCTGCAATCTTACATTTTATTAGCTGGGCGGATTTTACAGCCAACTCTTCAAGTTCACCGCTAAGCTTTAACGGTTCTGGGCGGGCGCCTTGACTGTAGTTGGTTTTCCAGTTGTTGGCGATGCGGCGCATGGCTGCCACAATTCGGTCGCCCACAACGAAGGCGCGAATATCTGAATATCCATGAGGGACAAATTCTTGGATGTAGATTACACCATGATAGAAGGCTATAGCCCTAAAAACCGTGTAGGCTACTTCCGGATCGTTTACACGGGTTGAGCCAACTCCTCGGGAGCCAAAAATTGGTTTTACAACAACGTCTCCGCCAAGCTCGTGAAAAGCCTTTAAGGCTTCATCTGCATCCTCCGTCACGGCGGTCCGTGGAACCGGCAAACCGGCGTCCTCCAAAATCGCCAGCAAATCATACTTGTCAACGCAGTGTTCAATGGCTTCTGGCGGGTTAACAACATAAAAGCCTAAACGTTCAAGCCTATAAAGCACATCCATGCGGAAGACAATTTCCTCCAAAGAACCCCGCCCAATAGGCCGAATTATCAAGGCGTTTAAATCTTTAAAGACGTCGACGTCCCGCACTTTCAGGTAGGGCTTATAACCTACACGGGCAACAAGCCAAGGAAAACTAAAACATGTGTATGGAATGCCCCGCTTTTCAAGTGCTATGCGAAGCTGGGTAGAACTATAAGCGTTGGGATTTCGTGTTACGATTCCAAACTTCAAGGTTTAACCGCCTATAGCGTAATGCTCAACCATGACAATCGTGTTTGGCTAAACACTTAAGGTTTCCGTGCAACATTTTGTGTCAAATTTCACTATGTTATATACTCATTGGTACAAAACATCTTCCACTAAAACTTATGAATGGAATGCATTAATTCCATAGCGCTTTGTGGCTTTTGTGGAAGCTCTATAGCCAAATATGCGCCATGTTCGTTAAAATATGGTGGACCCCTCCTTGAGAACAGCGTTAGGATTTTTCCGTTGTGGTCTATTTTGTAGCCTTCCGTACACGGCTCATGTCCCCGAATAATGACTTTTACGCCGAAACGTTGCAAGGCGACATCTGTCACTTTTTGTCCGAAGAGTTTTCCGGCGCCGCGGGGTGAGGCGCATGTTTCGCTTATTATATCTGTTGGGTCGCTCCATAACAATTCTTCCAGTAGGCTTTCTTTTGGATGTCTCATGTGTGCGTAAGCCAAATCTTCCAGCGTTTTTGCTTGGGGCGGTAAACCACCGTGCACCATGAGGTAGCGTTCTTCCACGAAGACGGCGTTATACAAGTGGTTGAAGAGTTGGCGTATTCTCGTATAGGCTTCCATCCATTCCTCGCCGAACCGCGCTTCAAACTGCCATGGCAAATCGTGAGGCGAAGCCATAAGGTCCTCTGGCCCCTCATGGTTCCCCCTTAGCAGAATTACTTGCTTTGGAAACAGAAGTTTAAGCCTCAAAACTATGTAGTAAATCTCCGCCGAATAGAAGCCTCTATCTCCATAATCACCAAGGAAAACGGCAACTGCGTCTGGATTTTCCTCCAGCTTTTTGAGGAACTGACTGAGGTTTAAGATGTCAATTAGGCTTTCGAGGTCGCCGTGCAAATCACTTATGACCAAAGCCTCGCCGACGGGTTGAAGCTTTACAAGACGCCCAACAACCTCAAAGTTTCCAATTCTACCATTTTCATCACTTATAAGCTTTGTAGCTTCCTCAACCAGCTGACAAAACTTTCGGCATGAAGCTTCCAAGGCTTCTTTAACCATTTCTTGAAGCAACTGCAAACTTTTCCAGCCTCAAATAACTATGATGACTTCGCGTCCACTAAAGTCTAAAATGTGTCTTTCCGCCAGACCCTTGCAGTTACCTACTTTTTCAACGGTCTCGCATATTGCTTTCTCTGCGGCGGCTATCTCGGATTCCAACCTTTCCAGCCGTTTTTTAATGTTTTCTGCGTTTTCCTTCAGTTTTGCCACTTCAGCCTTCGCCTCTGATATAGCTTGGGACGTTAAGAGCTTGTTCCTGCGTGTTTTTGCTTCAACGCATTTTTGGTGGAGGTTTGCCAGCGAGTTCTTTTCTACAATTTCCTCTATGGATTGTTTAGCTTTGCGTGCCTTGTCAGGTTTAAGTTTAAGCTTTCCCTCAGCCATCAAACGTGCCGTTTTGTGAAGAATCCGTCTCAAAATTGGATAGCCCACATTTTCTGTTGCCAAGGCTTCGAATGGGTCCTCTAAATACTCGTTAAGCCTCTTTGTTTCTTCTAGTGTGAGAAGGCTTCCTGAACCGTGCAAGGTTAAAGACTGGAGTTTCAATAATGGTTTTTGTAAATGTTTAAGGCTCTGGGCTGTCTCCCTCCTCAAGCATTCCACCGTTTCGTTTATTTTGGCCAGTTCGGCGATTCCCCCTACGCTTTCAAGCTCACCTCTTTGGCGTTCTATTTGAGTTAGCTCCATTTCAAGCCTAGCCTTTTCCATTTCAGCTTTTCGGCGTTCATCCTCCAAGCTTGACAATTGGCTTCTAAGTCTGCTGATTTCATCTATAAGCTGAAATGTTTCCTCTAAGGTTTTGGCTCTCACATACTCCTTGGTTAGGAAACCAGTCAACTCTTTAAGCGAACCTTTAGCCTCTTCAAAAGCTTTTAGAAATTTTCCACGATCCATTATGAAGAAGGGGGAAATCCTTGGAAACCAGTTCCGCACATCCACATCCGTAATAGCATAAGCTTTCTGCGCCACACTTACAAACTCTTCAAAGTCCCTAACACACGGCTTTTCTGGAACATGGACTTGCCGCATTCGTTCCAAAAAGATTTTCGCCAGCTTGTTGAGGGCTTGAGCCCGCTTAAAAGTGCGCATGTTACGCTTTTCAATTTCTTTTCGACTGTTTTCCATAAGCATCTCGCAAGCTTCGATTAGGCTGTTGTGGGCTTTCCGCATATTATCTAATAGTTTATTAGCCATCGTTTGAAGGGGTTTAAGAATCATGGCTGTTTGGTTTTCAAGCCATCCTTTAAGCTCTGACAATGGTATTTCGGTGCGTGTTGACAAAGCGATTTTCCCAGTAACTCATAGGTGGAAGACTTATTTTTAATTTTCAACGAAACAATGGAGTTCACTCATTTTTGAGTAGCTACTCTTAAATAATTAAGACTCAAAAACAGAACTGGTTAAAATGGACGCAAAAATAGTCGCATTTACCTTGATAATGGGAGCCCTTGGAAACCTACTCTTCGCAGTTTCCTACCATGTTGGACAACTTGCACCTGGAGTTGCGCTAGACTTCTCTCTCTTGGCGGCATTTATTGCAGGATTCTATGGCGGCCCAGCTGTGGGACTGGTTTCTGGACTTTTCGTTGGAATACTTCCAGGAATCATGTTCGGCCCAATGGGTATGGGTTCTTGGCTAGGTTTAGTGGGTTTACCTTTGGGAAAGGGTTTAACAGGTCTGATGGCTGGAATTTTTGCAAAAGCCTTTAGACTTGGACGGAATAAACATTCCTCACTTTTAACTGTTCCTGCAACCATTTTGGCTTATGTTCCTGAAGGCCTTTACACTTATATTTACTTTGCATACTTGATGCCCCTCTTCCTCGGAAAAGGAGGAGCCGCTGTTTTCCTCTACTATATTTTGCCGAAGGCCCTAGCCGAAGTTGTTATAATGAGCTTTTTCATGGCTACGTTGATAGGACATAAGGGATTCAACGATTTCTTAAACAAGTTTTTCTTAAAAACACCCATTCATATGGGAATCAGAGCGTCAGAAACCAAATGATTCTTTCAAAGTGTCTAAATTAATTTCCCCAGCCCTAAACGTGTTCCCAGTTTTCACGTTGTTGACAACTACCACTGCTGGTGCGAAAATGTTTGGGTCTATTTTGTAGAAGTCGTAGTCTGCCGCCTTAAAAATTTCTAGGAAAGGTCTTCCATAATCTTTGGAGGCTTTTGAAGGCGCCATTTCCACGGTCTTCGCCAACTCTTCCTCGTCTTCGCAGTCCACTACGTAATAGGTTACGCCACCATAAAGGATGGCGTCGTTGGTTCTGGCCATAGCCTTAACAAATTTTGGATGAACCGGCGGTATTGGGGCGCATCCCCAAGCGTAAAGAATCACGTTGGGGTCGAGGCCACGCTTTGTAAGCTTATGAATACCCGTTTCAACAATGCGGCCGGCCACTTGGGTGGCGCCGGCGACACTGGTGGTCGGCGTCAAGATTATGGCTAGGTTTTCGGCTTGCACTTTGCAGTCTCGGGCTAGGCGTTCCATAAGCGTTTCGGGTGGATGTTTGTCGGTTTCCAGAACCACTATGGCTTTGTCGCTCTCATCTTCGTAGCCTATTTTTTCATAGATTTCTTTTGGTTTTTGGGCTATGGCTCTGGCTGGTCCCGAGCCAATGGCGAAATAGTCGCCTTCTTTGATGTTCCAGCCTGCGAACTGTGAGCCCAAGGTGGCTATGGTTGGATGATCCGTGTAAACAAATATTGTGGGCAGTTCCAGTTCGCCGTATTGCTTACAGCCTATACGGGCTTTGCCACACCCGCCCATGCAAATTTCCGTTATAATTTTGCCTACTTGGAAACCGCCTTTCGCTTTTATGCCCGCGTCCACAATTAGGGCGCCATTTTTCGCCTTTTCAACTTTCACGCCATAATAATCTGGATTTTCACAGAGCTTTTCCAGAAGTCTCCAAGCTAAACGGTTAACACTTAAACTTGTTTTCAAGGCATGCATCCTCCACCCTTAAAGAAACTTTTCGTAATGGCTTAGATGGGGGTTCGGCTCTTTTGCCACAAAAAGTCTTCCACGGCCATTTTCCGTTAAGTCTCCAGCGAAAAGGTAGAAGGGAGCTTCCACAACTTCGCCTTCCTCAATTTTAACCCTTTTTCTTAAACCTTCAATTGTGAAGGTTGGCAAGATAGATTCTAAGTGGCCGCCTACAACTATTGTGCCGTCCACCATGCATGCGCCAGCCCTAGACTCACAATCCCTCTGCACATAAATTGTGCCGCCTTTCATGCGGAAGCCTACAAACTGGCCGGCACAGCCGTAAATTTTGATCATGCCCTTTTTCATGTGGGCTCCTGCTTCACGGCCAACATTTCCATGCACTATTATTTTTCCGCCTTTCATGCCTTCTGTGCTGCCTCTGTAGGGGGCGCCTAGATAGTCGCCAGCATTGCCATGAACCTCTATGGTGCCGCCCTTCATCATGGAGCCAGCCCAGCCGAGCACATTGCCGTAAACAGTTATTTTTCCACCCCGCATTTCTTCGCCTAAATGCATACCCACATCGCCTTTAACGATTATTTCGCCGCTTTTCATGCCGACACCTATGCATCTAACACGGCTGACATCGCCGTGAATCGTTATCACTGGGGCTTCTTGGCTGCCTTCGGCGGCTTCCACCTTGAAGAGTTCGCCGAGCGTTTTCTGTTTGTTGCCCTCCCAAACCTCCAGCTTTTCGATTTCTTCAAGGCTTTTTCCTTGGAAAACGTCGGGGTTTATGCATTCAGCCACTACAGGAAGCCTAAACTCTTTTAGGGGGTAAAGATTCACCATCATCAAACATCAGCCTTCACGATTATTGGTTTAGAGATTGCCAAATAATCCTCCGAAACCGGGTAATTTTCAAACTCAACGGTCCAGTACTCTTTGAAACGCCTCTTCAAGTTTTCGTTAACCTCCATTTCGCATGGCTCGTAAAGCTGCACATCCAACCACATGGTAGCGCCATCAATGTGCTTTAAGACCTCGCCATCCTTAACAACCACTTGTCCGCCCTTAATTGTGTAAGCAGCCCGTCTAAAAACGCGTCTAACATCCTTATACTTTCTGGAAGGATCCATGGTTTCAGGGTTGAAGTTGTATATGGCGATGTCCGCATCCGCCCCAACGCCTAAATGCCCCTTGTTCTTTAGGCCTAGGGCTTTAGCTTGCCCGGCGCGGGTTACGATGGCTATTTCGTAAAAGTCTAATTCACGGTCTATGGATTGTAGAAGGCTTCTGCTCCGAGCTTTGGGGTTAATCTTTTTCATTGTGGCTTCTCTGGCTTTTCGACTCATAAGCCAAGCCACAATCCGCGGGTAAGCAATAAACGGTCCGCCGTTTGGGTGGTCGGTTGTCATCAAAATTTTCCATGGGTCCTTGATCAGCAAGGCAAGTTCGAGGCCTATGGACCATTGGGTTGCGTGGACATAGTTTTTTCGTCTGTAGTGGAAGGGCACTATTCCAGCGCTTGTTTCTGTTTCTACATCGTGGTTTGTCCATTTGTTCCCGCTGAGCATGTGAAGGGTGAACTGGAAGGGGCCGTCCGCCGTCATGGTTGTGGTGTCCGTGAAAATGACTTGGCCCATATCCATTGTAACGTGGGGATGCGCGTTCACGTAGTTGGCTATTTCTTCGGCGCCGGATTCGAAGGTGCGCCAGTCGTCGCCTTTGAAAGCGCTGAACTGGCAGTGGGTTATGTGGATGACGGGTTTGCCGTCCTCTGCCAAGTCTTCGACACACCGCATTGTTTCTAAAGTCGTCATGTAGTTGCCGGGTTTTCCCAAATTATTTGTGTGCACGTGAATGGTGTGTGGTAAATGGAGAAGCTTGTTGACTTGGCATAGGCCGCGGATGATTTCGCGAGGTGTAATCCCAAAATAGGGGACTTGGTCGTCTATGCTTTCTACGTTGTGGCCGAAGCCCCATGCTTCAAGCCCGCCGGGATTCACGAGTTTTATGGCGTACCCCTTAGTCGCCTTAATCATCCAAGCCACGTGGCGGGCGCACTCCTCAATTTTGCCGTCTCGCAAGTACTCAAGCACAAACCACCAGTCGCCCAAGAGCGGATAACTAGCCTTATCAATAATTGGGGTGTCGCTGAGCTCCTCGTGAGTATGCTTAGCCTCCAAAGGCGGCATCGCCGGGTCCATAACCGTTGTCCAGCCCATCCGCGCATAACGGTAGCCCGTTGTAAACGTGGACGGAATTGAATAGCCAACACCAGACCTCGTGACAGCCGTCTTACGTTCAAAATCTTTGAAGTGGTCTTCTGGGCGCAGAAGCCTACCAGCATTCACTTTTCCGCCGGCGATGTGGCTGTGGATGTCAACACCGCCGGGCATAACAATCATGCCTAAAGCGTCTATCTTTTTGGCTCTACGCTCGTTGACTTTTTCCACTATTTTGCCGTCTTTTACGGCTATGTCCATTTTTTCGCCGTTAACACCGTTAATCGGGTCGTAAACAAACCCGTTTTTTATCAAAAGCTCCATTTTAGGAGGCCTCCGCCCTTTCACGTTTTATCTTTCGAACTTCTGCTAGGATTCTTCTCAAAATTTCTTCGTCTGGCAAAATGCCTCTGGGCGGATCTACAACCTTTTTGAGAGGTATGGGTACGTGGTCCATGCGGTAGGCTGTTCCAGCCGCTTCTATGCCTACAAAAGCCGAGGGAATAACAACATCAGCCACTTGCGCCGTAACATCCATGTGGGGTCCAATGTATATTAGCGGGTTTTTGACGAGGTGTTCGGCTGCCTTTCGTGGAAAGTTTGAAACGGGGTCTGAAGCCACGATTAAGGCTGCATCTGATTCGCCCCGCAGCAAAACGTCCACAACAGAAGTTTCTCCAGGATTATAGCGCGGGTAGCCCAGCGAAAAGTCTACAGCGTATGGGTAGCCCGTCTGCCAAGTGAACACCGTGTTGGCGCCTGTCACGTTGAAATGGCCTCGCATAGGCATTATCACAAACTTTGTCCGCATATTCAAGTCGCGAACCAGCGAAAGCGCCGCGTCAATGTTGCGTAGTTTGGCGCCGCTCATGGTTAAGCCAAGCCCAAAGAAAAGCGCTCCGAAATCGCAGCTCACCATGGCATCGGCAACCTCCTCCAAATACTCTACCGGTACACCAGCGACGCTGTTAACCTCAAGTTCTTGGTCACGAATCAAAGCCCTAAAAGCCTGTAAAAGCTCGTAGTCCTTGCCTGGCTCCACTTGGATGAAGAAGTCAGCCATCTCCGCTGTTTTCGTCCGCCTGACATCCACAACTATTAGTTTTCTGCCCTCCTTGGCTATGGATGGTACAAAAGTTGGCTCCAGTCTAGCCTCAATTTCTGGAGGCTTTTTGAGGATCAGTCTTCTAATAGCACTTCGAATTTTTTTCCGTCCTACGAGGGCTTTTATCTTCGCCACGTAGCTCCTCCACGCGCTTTTCTCGAACCGTCCTTCAGAGAACGCCGTGTAACGTTCTATATGCCTCGGATGGGCGCTCCATGGATCGCACCCCCAATAAATGATTAGGTCGGCTCTGTGGCGGATCTGTCCCAAAGTGCATGAGGGTATGCCCACATCTTGAACGCTTAGGATTGATGGACCATGGCATACAACCGAAGTGTTGTCTATTACGCCTCCAACTTCTTCAGCTAGTTCTATGCCGACGCTTATGGCTTCACAGCTTGTGTTGCTCCAGCCATAAAGCACGGGATAATTGGCTTTTGCGAGGATTTCCGCAGCCCGCTTGATGGCTTCCTTAGGCGTTGTCTTTACG
>Ga0185307_1001110_pt1 | contig 15397 bp, 16 predicted proteins | sample LHCtaG_FD_128010 | JGI IMG/M metagenome (GOLD analysis project Ga0185307, IMG submission 128010) | Hot spring microbial communities from Little Hot Creek, USA to study Microbial Dark Matter (Phase II) - LHC4sed_matched (SPADES... | ecosystem: Environmental > Aquatic > Thermal springs > Hot... | reverse complement strand
ATGATTTGAGCTTGGACATAAATATCAGTTATGTTATCTTCCTTGTTATTAGTCTCAAGATAATCACTTGCAGCATCATCATAATTTACATTATCTACTCCAACTGTTAGACGGGCTGCATTCCCAACAATGTAATAGTTAACTCCAACTGCCCAACGGGTCATTTCCCAATCATCATCAGCACCATCTGCTTCAAGATATTCATATTTTACATAAAGAGCTGGTTTACCAATACCAACTACACCATCATACATAATTTGTCCCTGAAGATACCAGAAATAAGAATCTTCTGACTTAAATCCACCATTTTTATAAACTACATGAGAATCATCAAAGTAAGTATAGGCACCTTCTAAATTGATAAGAGCAGATCCAATTTTCTTCTCTAAGAAGACATCCACATTCCATCCATCAACATCAAGCTCTTTGGTATATGTGGCATAAGGCTCATCTCCAAATGTATAAATTCCCCCAAGCAAAGCTCCACCTAATGGATTACCAACATAAAGAATGTCTTTAGGTGTAACAGTAGAATTCCATGATACAGATAAATTTACATCCTGAGTAAAATAGGATACACCAATAGTTAAGACATCTCCTTTTTTACCAAGACGAGTATCATGTAACCATCCTCTTCCTGTGGTTTTGCTTTCAGGTTTGAAACCAAGCATGGTTGGTGTAAATTCAAGTCTTGCTGCCCAGGCAACATCTTGTAAAGGTTCATCAGAGCTTGCTTCGTTAAAAATACCAAGGTCATATCTTAGCATTCCACCAGCAATCTCACCATGAAGAACTGCACCACCATCAAAGAGTCTTAAAAGACCATTTCTCCAATAACCAAAAAGACCCTGGGCGTCATAAATCCAGTCTGACTGAATGATGTAAGAATAACGAGCTTCTTGCTGGTCTCTAGTAAAGGGGATACGGATTTTACCAAGTCTTAACTGAAGCTCAGGTAAAAAGACAAGATTAATACCACCCTCAGAAAGTTTAGCAACAGTGTCACGAGCTGAGATAACCGGACCTAAATCTTTTAAAGCCTTATATACGTCACTTGCATAAGCACCAGCTGTTACTACTTCACCGTAGAACTGAACCATCTTAGTAATCTGACCTTCAATGTTAAATCTTGCATCAACTACATCAAATACATTAGTGCTCCAATCAAATGGACTTTCTTTTTTTCTTTCATCCAGATTTACATACCTTACCTTCATCCAGTAACCAAGATCCGCAAAGGTCTCATCAGAAACCTTAATCTGAGCTGCATCAGTTGAAACTACATAACCTAAAACTAATGCCCCTGCAATACCTAAAACTTTCCATTTGCTTACCTTCATACTACACCTCCTTTCTTTTTTTTCTTCTTAATTAAAAGGGATTTTATACATCTTAAACTTTTTGTCAAGTCTTATTTTTCTAAAATTTTTTAAAAAATATACTCAATTTCCTATCTTTTGTCAACCTCTATATTACTTAAATATATATAATTAGAAAGTATTTTTAAAATTTTTATCGTCATTTTTAAAAAATTCTTTAATTTTTTAAAAATTTTTTCAGTTATTTTCATAGTGGTTATATGGTTCAAGACGAATTTTTTTACCAAAGACAAAGATTTTATCTTTAAGAATGGCAACTACTCCAAAAAGACCATCTATTTTTTTAGCTTTACTAACAATTTTTTTAAAATCTTTAGAATTTTTTAAAATATTCCCAAAGGCTGTGGCAAGAGCATCAGCAATGGCTGTATCTTTATGGGCAACTGTTAGGGCATCTGCATTTCCAAAACTAAGGCTATGTCCAATTTTTGCTGAGGAGGTGCAAACTCCACAAGGCATAAGCTCTTTTTTAATGACAAGAGCAACTTTTCCTGAAAAAGGAGAATCTCCTGCAAAAAGTAAAACTCTTGCATCCTTTTTTAGGGCTAAAAAAATGTCTCCTCCATTTTCAACTGCAACTTGAGAAGTTAAGCCTTTTTCAAGAAGGGCTTTTCCAACTTTTTCTGCAATTGCTCCTGCAACAGAAGCCATAGGACCAACCTCTGCAACTATTCCTGCTTTAAGCATGTTTTTTACTATTTCAGAAGCTTCAGAGTCATAAGGGAGAGGCTCAAGACTTTTTAAAAAGAGAGGATTTTTTAAGATATAAGCTTCAAGAGGAAGCCTAATACTTCTTATAAGGGCTAAAGTTTCTAAGGTTAAGTCTTTTTCTGCAAGAACAAAAAGGTCTGTCTCCTTATAAATTACTCTAAAAGTTTTTAAAGAACTTAAAGCAATGGTTCTATAAAAGGGAATATAAGAATATTTATTCATAGCCTAAAACTTTTTCGTAAAAATCATCTCCATAGATTGAATTTATAACAATTGCAGGGAAGTTTTCAACCTTTATTCTAAAAAAAGCTTCTGGACCAAGTTCTTCAAAGGCTATAGGTTCTAATTTTTTTATAAATTGATTTAAAAAAGCACCTGCCCCGCCAAAAGTTGCAAGATAAACTGCCTTATATTTTTTTAAGAGTTCTTTTATTTCTAGAGATCTTTTCCCTTTTCCTATGGTTGCAGAAATTCCAAGATTTAAAAAGAATTCCATATAGGGGTCCATTCTTTTTGAGGTTGTAGGACCAGCTGATCCTATAATTTTACCTGGGGAGCAAAGGGTTGGACCAACATAATAAATTGCTTGATTTAAAAAATCAAAGGAAAAAGAACCTTCTTTTATAGAGGAGATAATTTTTTTATGTGTTTCATCTCTTGCACAAAGAAGATATCCTGAAATTAAAACAAAATCTCCTGCTTTTAAATTTTCTAAGGTATCTCTTTTTTCAAGGGGAAAGATAAGTTTATGAGCTTTTTTTACAAACTCAGGATAATAAGATAGCTTCATTTAGAGACAAGTTGCAGTTAATTGATCAACATATTTCTTTTTATCTTTTTCAGTTTCTATTTTTAGAAGGTCTGAAAGTTTAACCTGTTTTAGAAGACATTCAATATATTGAGCTACCTTTTTCCAAATAGGATAAACCATACAAACTTCTATTTTTTCACAGCCTTCAGTTGGATCAATACAGGAGGCAATGCAAACAGGACCCTCAAGAGGCTCAAGAATATCATAGAGAGAAATCTCTTCAGGAAACTTTCTTAAAACATATCCACCTCCTGGTCCACGAGAAGACTTAATTAAGCGAGCTTGCCTTAAACGGTTAAGTATTTGAGCAAGATATACACGGGAAATCTCTTGACGATCAGAAATCTGATCTAAGGTTAATCCATTGGGGTAGGCTTTTGCTATCTCATACATAGCTCTTACTGCATATCTTCCTTTGGTAGATAACTTAAACATTACTTTTCACCTCCTTAAAGAAAAACTTTAATAATTAAGTTATGATATAAAATTTATAATATAAAATTGAAATATATCAAGATACTTTTTAAACTTTTATTTTTTTCAAATTTTATAAGTTTTTTAAAAACTTTATTTTGACAAACTTTGATTGTATGATAAATTTTAAGCGATGCTTGATATAAAGATTATAAGAGAAAAGCCTGAGTGGATTAAAGAGAGACTTAAGACAAGAGGAGAAAACTATCCTATAGATGAGATATTAGAGCTTGATAAGAAAAGAAGAACCCTTATACAGAAAGTAGAAAATTTAAGACATATAAGAAGGGAAGAATCAGAAAAGATTGGAAAACTTAAAAAAGAGGGAAAAGAAAGTGAAACAAAAGTTCTTTCTGAAAAAGTAAAGGCTTTTTCTGAGGAGCTTAAAAGTTTAGAAGAAGAACTTAAAAGGGTTGAAGAAGAGCTTGAATTTAAAATGAGTTTAATACCTAATATTCCCCATGAGAGTGTTCCTTTTGGAGCTTCTGCAGAGGATAATGTGGTGGTGAAAAGATGGGGGGATATTCCAGAGTTTTCTTTTGAGCCAAAACCTCACTGGGAAATTGGAGAAGCTCTTGGGATACTTGATTTTGAAAGAGCTGGGAAAATTACAGGAAGTAGATTTGTAGTTTATTGGAATGAGGGGGCTTTGCTTGAAAGGGCTTTAATAAATTTTATGCTTGATCTTCATTTGAAAAAACACGGATATAAAGAAGTTCTTCCTCCTTTTATAGTTAATGATAGAGCTCTTTTTGGAACAGGACAGCTTCCAAAGTTTAAAATAGATCTTTTTAAAATTGAAGAATGGGATTATTATCTTGTTCCTACAGCTGAGGTTCCGGTAACTAATCTTCATCAGAATGAGATTTTGCCTGAAGAGGTTTTACCCCTTTATTATGTATCCTATACTCCCTGTTTTAGATCTGAAGCAGGCTCTTATGGAAAGGATGTAAGAGGGATTATAAGACAGCATCAGTTTAATAAGGTTGAATTAGTAAAATTTACTACCCCTGAGACCTCTTATGAGGAATTAGAAAGCCTTCTTCTTGATGCAGAGGAGGTTTTGCAACTGCTTGAACTTCCCTATAGAGTGGTTGTTCTTTGCACAGGAGATCTTGGATTTGCAGCAGCTAAAACCTATGATATAGAAGTTTGGGCACCTGGACAAAATCGCTTTGTTGAAATATCTTCTTGCTCAAATTTTGAAGATTTTCAAGCAAGAAGGGCAAATATAAGGTATAGACCAAAAGGAGGAGGAAAGCCAAGATTTGTGCACACCCTTAATGGTTCTGGACTTGCTGTAGGAAGAACTGTTATGGCAATTTTAGAAAATTATCAGCAAGAAGATGGTTCAGTTGCTATTCCTAAGGTTCTTCGCCCTTATATGGGAGATCTTGAAGTTATTAAAAGGAAAAAATAAGATTAAAACACTCCCTTGAGGGACAATATCCCTTAAGTAAAGCAGATTCTAAACTTTTAAAATACACCTTTCTTTTTATCTTTTTAGCTCCGGGGCAGTCGGGATGATGAAATCTTTTTGAATTTTTGTTCCCAATATAGATAATATTTTTGGGCTCATGATTTAAAAGGGAAAAAATACCTTTTCTTTTTTTAATAGCTTCTTTTTGTAGAGGAAAATATTTTTCATAATATTTTGCACTTCCCTCATAATAACAAACAAAGGCAAGTCCCTCTCTTACAAGAATTTCTGAAACTGAGGTTCCATTTTCAAAATAGAGCTCACCAAGAAGTCTTCCGTATTTGTCTCTTTTTCTTAAAGAAAGCTCAAGATAAAGGATTTTCCCTTCGGTGAGTGCTTTATTTAAATTATAAGCTTCTTTTGCAAATGGCTGAGAGAACCCTTCTTGAGGATAAAGTTCAGTAGTATCTATTCCAGCATATCTTAATCTTTCTCCACCCTCAAGAATAACAGTATCTCCATCTATAGCTTTTTCAACCTTTACTTTGAGAAGATGTTCTTTAAGGGGTTGAGCACTTTTTTCACAACTTAAAGTTATAAAAATGAAAAAAATTAAAAGAATAGAAAAAAGCTTTTTAAATTTCATTTTGGCTTTTTTAAAATGGTTAAAAGTGGGAATAGGCCTTGCGGAGTTCAAGAAATTTTTTGCGATCAAAAAAACTTTCTTTTCTTTCTAAAAGAAGTTTTCCAATATATTCAGAAAGTTTTAAAAGGGTTTTAGCTTCTTCCGGAGTTATACCCTTTTTATATTCTTCCCAGTTTTGATTTATCTCTTCATAAAGATTTAAAGCTAAATCAAGCTCATTTTTCTTGATAGCAACTTCTATTTTTATGAGGGCTTCTTTTAGATTATAGCTTTTCATTTAAATTAGTTTTTATATCTTCCCAAGCTTTTTTAAGGTTTTCAAGGGTTTCTATGCTTTTTGTTATAATCTCAACCTTATTTTCAAGGTTTGCTTTAACAAGCTCACTTATAAGTATATCATAAATTAGATTTAAGTTTTTAGCAATTTCTCCTCCTTTTTCCATATTTAGAGAGCCTTGTAAATAGGCAATTATTTCTGTTGCTTTCCCAAGGTGTTTTGCCTTTTTCTCTATATTTTCAGGATTTTTAAGCCCTTCTTCTATAGCTTTTTTAGCGATTTTTAGACAAGATATAGCTTTATTATAAAGCATGATTATGTGATCAAGGGGATGGGCATTTTTAACCTGGTTCTCTAAATAGCTATGAATATGCATAAAAAGCCTCCCGCTTTTAGTGATTAATCTTCTAATATTTCAGAAATAGGTTTAGCAAGGCTTTCAAGTCTTTGTCTTAACCTTTCGTTATTATACATAAGGGCTTCTATTTTACTAAATTCAAGTCTTAGTCTTTCTTCTTCTTTTTTTAAGGTCTTTTGAAGGGTCTCTATTTTTTGATTAATGCTTTCTATTTGCCGATCTTGAATAGATTTGTAACTATTTACAACACTTATCAAATCCTCTAAGGCTGAAGAAAAATCATTTTTTACTTGATTAATTGCAGACTGAAGGCTATCAAGATTTTCCTCTATAAGTGTATTTAAGGTATCTGTATTTAAAGAATATTTTCCATTATCATCAAGATTAATGATACCAAGATTTATAAGGGGTTTCATAAGAGAAAAAATTTGAGGTTTAATTTGAGTGATTACCGCATTCCCTTGAAAAATTCCTCCCTTAGCAGTTTGAGAATTTATAAGATCTATGAGGCTGTTTATTTTTTCTAAGAGATTATTTAAGTTTGAAGAAACTTGAGAAAAATCATCTTCTACAGAAAGATAGGTAGAGCCTGTCTGATAAACTGTAATAGTAAGACCTGAGATAATATTATTAAAAGTATTAGAGGGACTGGTAAAGGTGTTGGAGCCTATTTTTATTTCTGCATTTTGAGCATTTTGCAATGTTTCAAGACTTCCAAGTTGGGCAGGCAAATTTCCTAAAGCTATTTCTATTACTGGGCTATCAATAGTAGTTTCTTTTGAGGAATTAGCTACATCTTTTTCGGAAAGCATAAGCTTATAAGATGTACCATCAAAAAGAATTGATGCTTCTACCTTTTCTTGAGCTGAATTTATAGCATTAACAAGATCTGTTAAAGTGCCACCTGAAAAATTAATTTCTTTTTCTTCATAGGTTGTATTTGAGGTCCAGTATCTTAAAGTAAAAATTGCAGGATCAAGGGTTAGATTTAAATCTTCTACTCCTCCCTGAGAGATTCTTATTTCTTCTTGAGAAAGTTTAGAAACAGTTAAATCTCTTATATTAATGTTAGGGGTTTCGCTTTGAGCTACTGCTGAGAGTATATTCTTATCTCCTACAGTAACTTTTTTTCCTTTAAAAAGATTACTTACATTTATAGTTCCCACAAAATTATTAAGTTCGTTTAAGGCCCCTAAGAGATTGCTTAGAGAGCTTGCCTGAGCTTGAAGAGTTGCTCTTTTGTTTTGTAAATCTTGAATATCGCGAGCTTTTGCCTGAAGAAGCCCCTGAACAATTGAATCTATATCAAGAAGACCTGTAATGTTACTCATGTAAAGATCAGCCATAAATTTATACCTCCGCTTTTAATAAAAGCCCAGTTAAATAATTTTTATCTATTTTTTGTGATTCCAAAAATTTTTCTATATTTTTTGCAATTCTCAAGATTTCCTCTAAAGGAATTTGTCTAATAACCTCGTTTGTTTCTTTATTTACGATTTTAAAAATAGGAATTTTTAGCTCTTGATCTATTTCAACTCTTAATTCTTTGTTAAGAGGATTGAGAACCTCATTTATCTTTTCTAAATATTTATCAAAATTTTTAAAAATTCTCTGAAGTTCTCTTATTATTTCTTCTCTTTTTCTTAGAGGATCTACATTAAAATTTGGATTTACAGAGGCTTTAATTCTATTTCCCGCTATCTCAATATTAGAGGTATTTAAATTTATAAATAGTCCTATCCCTTTTATTTCCATTTTAAAATCCTTTTTTATTGTTTTTAATTATCGGTTAATTTTTAAAAAACTTAAGAAGTAATTTTAAAAGTTTGCAAAATTGGAAATTTGATTAAAAATTAAAGTTTTAATCTTTTGTGAAAGAAATAATTTTAATAGAGGGGAAAAATGAAAGCAAGGCATTTTATAAGGATATGGGATTTAAAAAAAGAAGAGGCTCTTAAGCTTATTGATAGAGCTTTGGAATTAAAAAGAAGTAAAAGTTGGGAGAGAAAATTTATAGGAAAAATACTAGGGTTAATTTTTGAAAAGCCTTCTACCAGAACAAGGATTTCTTTTGAATCTGCAATTATAAAATGGGGAGGAAATAGTATTTTTTTATCTTCTAAGGATTTACAACTTAGTAGAGGTGAGCCTATAAAAGATACAGCAAGGGTTATATCAAGATATATAGATATATTAGTTTTAAGAACTTATAAACAAGAAACCATAGAAGATTTTGCTAAATATTCTTCTATTCCTGTGATAAATGGACTTTCTGATAGATTTCATCCTTGTCAGGTTTTATCCGATATAATGACTGTAATAGAAAAGGGAAAAGATCTTTATAAGGATAAGATTGTCTGGATAGGAGATGGAAATAATGTGGCACAATCTTGGATTGAGGCAAGTGCGCTTCTTGGTTTTAAATTATTCTTAGCTTGCCCAAAGGGATTTGAACCAGAAGAAGAGTTACTAAAGGAGGCAAAAGAAATATATAAGGCTCAGATTGAAATAGTAGACAGTCCGGAAGAAGTAGTTAAGGAAGCTGAGGTTATTAATACCGATGTATGGGTGAGTATGGGGCAAGAAGAAGAAAGTGAAAAAAGAAGGCTTGCTTTTGAGAATTTTCAAGTAAATAATAAACTTTTAAAACTTGCCTCTCCTTCAGCAATAGTTCTTCATTGTTTACCTGCTCATAGAGAAGAAGAAATTACAGAAGAAGTTTTAGAGGGTTCTCAATCTGTAGTGTGGGATCAAGCAGAAAATAAAATGTGGCTTCATATGGCACTTATTGAATTTTTATTAGAAAGTAATTATATTTATTAAATAAAAAATTAAAATTTTGAGGAGGTTTTGGTTATGGATTCTATTAAAAAAGATTTTTTTGTAAAAATTAGGTATTATTTAGAGTTAAAAGAGGAGAAAGCTCCTTCTTGGTTTTCTCAACCTGTGGAAGTAAGTTTTATTTTGGGAAGAGAAGCTATTCCTAAAATTATAGAAGAGGCAGTGGTTGGGAAAAAAGAAGGAGATGAAGTTGAGATATTTATTCCTCCTGAGTCTGCTTATGGACCTCATCTTCCCTATTTAATAAAGGAAGTTGATATAAATACACTTAAACATCCTGAAAAGATTAAGGTTGGAGAATGGTATGAAGAAATAAATAAATATGGTTCAAGAATTTCTTTTAAAGTTTTAGAAATTGAGGGAAATAAAATTAAGGCTGATTTTAATCATCCTGCTGCAGGAAAAAATGTAATTATGAAAATTAAGATTTTAGAAGCAAGACCTGCTACTTCTTTTGAAATTTTATCTGCTGAGTTTAGAGCCTCCGGATGTAGTACTTGAAAATAATCTTTTAGCCGATGGATTCGGCTAATCTTTAAATTTTTATGCCTTTTTTAGAAGTAAGAGACTTAGTTTTAGGATTAAAGGAAAAAAAACTTTCCTTAGTTGATAAAGTTAGTTTTTCTTTAGAAAAGAAAGAAATTCTTGGAATACTTGGGGAAAGTGGGTGTGGTAAGTCCCTTACAGGATTTGCTCTTTTAAGACTTTTCCCACCTGGAATAACTCGGTATTCTGGAGAGGTAATTATAGATGGCATTTCTTTATATGATCTTCCTGAAGAGGAAGTTTTAAAACTAAGGGGTAGAAAGGTTGCTATCATTCTTCAAGATCCCTTAAGTTCCCTTAACCCTGTTCTTACAATTGGAGAGCAAATTGAGGAGGTTTTAAAGTATCATTTTGACTTAAGTAAAAAAGAGAGAAGGGAAAGGGTAGTTCAGCTTTTAAAAGAAGTTGGTATGCCTGATCCTGAACTTAGGATAAAAAGTTATCCTCATCAGCTTTCAGGAGGTTTGAGACAAAGGGCTATGATTGCTATGGCTCTTGCAGGGGAGCCTGAACTTTTAGTTGCTGATGAACCAACCACTGCCCTTGATGTAACTTTACAAACACAAATTCTTGAACTTCTTTACGAGTTAAATCAAGAAAAGGATTTAACTATAGTTTTTATAAGCCATGACCTTGGAATTATAAGATGGATTGCAAATAGGGTGTGTGTTTTTTATGCAGGAGAAATTGTAGAAACCGCACCTACAGAAGAGCTTTTTAATAACCCCTTACATCCCTATACCCAAACTCTTATTGAATCTTACCCAAAGGAAGGAAAAATTAAAAAAGTTTTAAAAGGTGGAGTGGTTAATTTAGCTGAAAAGCCAAAAGGTTGTAGATACTTTGAAAGATGCGAAATTTCTTGTGAAGAAGGAAGAGAAAATCATCCAGAACTTATTTATGTTAAAAAAGAACATTGGGTAAGATGCTTTAAATATGGTTAATCCTGTAGTTGAAGTTAAAAATATTTGGAAAAGTTATGAAGTTAAAAGATGGGGATTTAAAAAAGTTTCCTTTTATGCCTTAATAGATGTTAGTCTTAGTGTTTTAGAAGGAGAAAGTATAGGTATTTTAGGGGAAAGTGGTTGCGGAAAAACTACTTTGGGAAAAATTATTCTTGATCTTGAAAAGCAAGATAAAGGAGAAGTTTTTTGGTTTGGGAAAAGTCTAAAAAATCTTACTAAAGAGGAATATAAAATTTTTAGACCAAAAATACAGGCTGTTTTCCAGGACCCCTATTCTTCTTTAAATCCAAGATATAAAGTTGCTGATATCCTTTTAGAACCTTATTTTATAAATGTAGAAAAAAATAAAGAAAAGGGGCTTGAAAAAGCTAAAGAAGTATTAAATTTAGTAGGTTTAAGAATTGAGGTTTTAGATAAATATCCTCATGCTTTAAGTGGTGGAGAAAGACAAAGGGTAGCCTTAGCAAGAGCTTTAATGGTTTCTCCTTCTCTAATTGTTCTTGATGAGCCAACTTCAGCATTAGATAGTACTTTAGCAGGTCAAATACTTGAACTTCTTAAGGATTTTAAAAAAAGGTTTAATTTAAGTTATATTTTAATAAGCCATTCTTTACCAGTGGTTCTTTATCTTTCTGATTGTATTGTAGTAATGTATTTGGGAAGAGTTGTTGAAATTTGTAAAAGGGAAGTATTTTTTAAAACCTCACATCATCCCTATACTTTAATGCTTTTAAATGCCTATCCAGATCCCTTTTCTCCAAAGGCTCTTTTTTTTAAAAAAGTAAAGGGAGAAATTGCAAGTCCCCTTTTTAGACCAACTGGATGCGAATTTCATCCCAGATGTGAAGAAGCTGAAAAATTTTGTGAAAAATCTATACCTCAATTAAAAAAAATAGGGGATTATCAATATATAGCCTGTTTTAAAAGATAAAAGATATTTCTTAAGTCATTAATTTAAAGTTAAAAATTAAAATAATAGAAATTTAGAAAAATTTAGAGAAAGATTTTAAAAATCAAAGCTTATGGATTTTAAACCTCCCAAAATAATTATTATTCAATAAATAAACCCCAAGAATAAAAAAGCTTCTAAGAGGATTTAATTTTAAGTAATTGATTTTTTGAAACTTTTAAAATTTAAATTTAGATTTTTAAATCTGTCTTTAATCAGCTTTATTGGAATTTGTATTAAAAAATTTTTAGAGTAACTTTAATTTTATCTCCGGGTTTATCTATGAACCTAAACTGGGAAAAGATTAAGGGAAGATTTAAAGAGCTTTTGCCGGAAACGATTTTTGAAGTTTGGTTTTCCTCTCTTAGTGGGGATGTTTTAGGAGATAGTTTAATTATAGAGGTTCCTAACGAATTTACTAAAAACTGGTTAGAAGAAAATTATAAAAACATAATTAATCAGATTTTAAAGGAATTTGGTCTTAAAGAAATTAAATTTCTGGTTAGTGAAAAAAAGAGCTCTGAACAATTAATCATTCCTTATAATCCAATTCAGGTTATTGGAAGAAGACTTTCTCCTAAATATACTTTTGAAGATTTTATTGTAGGAAAATGTAATGAGTTTGCTTATAATGTTTGCTATCAGATAGCTGAAGAAAGACCAAAAGGTTATTTGGTTTATCTTTATGGGAGTTTTGGGTTAGGGAAAACTCATTTAACACAAGCTGTTGGAAATGGTTTAATCTCCAAAGGATTTGAAAGGGTTTATTATTTAACTGCTCAAGATTTTCTTAATTATATGATGAAGTATTTGCGCTGCGGAATGGTTGAGAGTTTTAAAGAAAAAATAAAAAGTGGGTGCGATATTCTTTTATTAGAGGAAATACACTTTTTATCTGGAAAAGAATATACTCAAAATGAACTTGCTTTTCTTTTAGATTATCTTCTTAATGAAGGGAAAACAGTAGTTTTTACTTCTTTAAATCTTCCCCAAGAACTTCAAAAAATGGAAAATTCCTTAAAATCAAGACTTTCTTCTGGATTATTAATAAGACTAAATAGTCCCGATTTGGCAACCAGAAAAAAAATTATAAGATATAAGGCAAAAAAACAGGGATATGAGTTTCCTTATGAGGTAGTTGAATACTTAGCTCATCAGATAAGAGGTGATGTAAGGCAGCTTGAAAGTGCTGTTCTTGGCTTAATTGCTCGCTCAAGTTTACTTAAAGAACCTATCAATCTTTCCTTAGCCAAAGAATTAATAAATGAAATTGGAATAAAAGAAGGGTCTGATCAGGTAGAAATGATAATTGAAATAGTAGGTAGGTTTTTTGGAGTGCCAAGAGAGGATATTTTTTCTTCTTCCAGAAAAAAAGAATTAACCCTTGTAAGACAAGTAATTATATATTTTTTGAGAAATTTATTAAACAAGTCCTTAAAGGAATTATCTGTTCTTTTCAAAAAAGAACATTCTTCAATTATTTATAATCTTAAAACTCTTGAAAATAAACTAAAAAGAGATTTGAGTTTAAAAATAAAAGTAGATTATCTTTTTAAAGAGATTTCAAAAGAGTTGTTTCAAGAAGGATCTGAGATAAAATATGAATTAAATGAATGAGCCTTTTTCTTCTAAATTTTTAAAATCCTTGGAGAATCTTTTAGGAAAAGAAAGACTCTTAGTAAAAAAAGAGGATCTTCTTAGTTATTCCTATAATTCCTCTTCTTTAATAAGGTTACCTTCTGCTGTTGCCTTACCAGAAAGGAAAGAAGAAGTGATTGAGATTTTAAAGCTTTGCCAAGAATATAAAGTTCCTATTGTTCCAAGGGGTGCAGGAACTGCAACTACAGGAAGTGCATTGGCACATAAAGGAGGGTTAGTAATTTGTTTTTCGAGGATGGATAGAATACTTGAATTTAATGAAGAAGAAAGGATTGTCAGAGTTGAACCAGGGGTTTTAAATGGAGAACTTAAAAAATTTTTAAAAAAATATGGCTTTTTTTATCCCCCTGATCCTTCAAGTTATGAATTTTCAACTATAGGAGGAAATGTAGCAACTGGTGCAGGGGGACCAAGGGGATTAAAATATGGAACTACTAAAGATTATGTGCTTGCCTTAGAAGTAGTTCTTCCTGGAGGGAAAGTTTTAAAAACTGGTCCTTCTACTTTAAAATGCGTAGTTCCTTATAATTTAACTCCTCTTTTTGTTGGTTCTGAAGGAACATTAGGAATATTTACAGAAATTGTTTTAAAAGTAATTCCTCTTCCCCAAAAAAGAGTTCTTTTTGTCTCAGCCCATGAAAAAGAAGAAGAACCTTTGGAGATAATTTCAGAAATTCTTAAGAAAAAATTAACCCCTGCTTGTGCTGAATTTATTGATAAAACAACAATTTTAGCTCTTTCTAAAAGTAAGGGTTTACCAATTTTTGAAAACAAAAATTTTTCATCTCTTTTATATTTAGAACTTGACGGAGAGGAGGAAATTCTTGAAAAAGAAAAAGCTTTAATAGAAAGATTTTATAAAGATTTAGGAATTTCCTTTGAAAAGGCTGAGGATGAAGGTGATATTGAAAATCTCTGGGAAATAAGAAGAGCTATTTCTCCTTCTTTGAAAGTTCTTGGTAAAAAGAGATTTGCTGAGGATGTGGTTGTGCCCAGAAGATTTATGAAGGATCTTCTTTTTAAAATAAGAAATTTAGAAAGAGATTGGGGACTTCATATTTGCTGTTTTGGTCATGCAGGGGATGGGAATTTTCATGTAAATATACTTTTTAACTTAGAAAATGAAAAATCTGCTATAAAGGTGAGAGAAAAAATTTTAAAAGAGGTTATAGAACTTTCTGGAACTATCTCAGGAGAGCATGGAATAGGTTATGTAAAAAGAAGCTTTGTCAATTGGGAACTTAGCCCTTTACAGATTGAAATAATGAAAAAACTCAAAAAAGTTTTTGATCCAGATGGGATCCTTAATCCACAAGTAAAAATTCCAGATTAAAATAGCTTTAACTTATGACTCTTTACAATAAATTAAAAAGGCTTATTGGGAGAGCTCTTTTTCGCTATGAAATGTTAAAAGACGGAGATTATGTAATTATTGCTCTTTCAGGAGGAGAAGATAGTTTAGTTTTGGCTTATTTTTTAAAGGATTGGCAAAAGAAAATGAGAATTGATTGTAATTTTTTGGCTGTACATTTAGATATGGGATTCCCAAAGGATGAAAATAAATATCAAGAAGGTGTAAAAGGACTTGAAGAATTTTGTAAATCCTTAGGGATTGATTTTTATTTTTCTAAAACTGATTGCGGAATTCAGGCTATGGAGGTTTTTGAAAAAGATGTAAGTGCTCCCTGTTTTGTTTGCTCCTGGCATAGAAGAAAATATTTATTTAAATTAGCTCAAAAAAAAGGGGCTAATAAACTTGCCTTTGGGCATCATTTAGATGATGTTATTATAACTTTCTTTATGAATATGTTTTACCATGGAGAACTTTCTACTATTCTTCCTCTCCAAGAGATGTTTAAAGGAAGACTTTATATTATAAGACCTTTAATTCTTGTAGAGAAGGATTTAATTTCTCGTTTTGTAAAGAAAATGGATTGGAAGGTGCTTGAAAATCCTTGCCCTTTTTCTAAGGAGACAAAAAGAAAAGAAATAGAAAATCTTTTAAATACTTGCATTTATCCTTTAAGTTCAAAAATGAAAAGAAACATAGCTACTGCTATTTTTAATCCCAAATTTGAATATTTACCTCGCAAAGTTTGGTAAACCAAATTAGAATAATTCTAAATTATTCCACTTACGAAGTGGTATAGATTAAAATAATTATAATTTTAGTTCTATTTTAAGGGGAAAGAGTTTATTTGAAAAGGTTATAATAATAAAGGACATTTTGAACATAGTTTTGAGTTTCTGAATAGGGAGGAATTCCTCTATAAAGTCTTACCTTTTCAGGACCTGCATTATAAGCAGCAAGAGCAAGTTCTAAATCTCCAAATTCTTCAAGAAGTTTTTTTAAATACATTG
>Ga0185307_1001108_pt1 | contig 15421 bp, 10 predicted proteins | sample LHCtaG_FD_128010 | JGI IMG/M metagenome (GOLD analysis project Ga0185307, IMG submission 128010) | Hot spring microbial communities from Little Hot Creek, USA to study Microbial Dark Matter (Phase II) - LHC4sed_matched (SPADES... | ecosystem: Environmental > Aquatic > Thermal springs > Hot... | reverse complement strand
CCCTCTTTCCGCTAGCAGTCTCCTTGAACGTGAATAAGCCAACCTCGACATCACTCCAGGAAACCTTTAAATCATGTCTCCCAGGCCAAGATCTAAAAGCAATGTGACCAGTAGAGTTTGCATAAAGTATGGCGGCTGAGCCATTAGGCATTGAAACCATGACCCGAGCACCGTCCAGCGGAGAGCCGTCGGCATCCAGAACCCTGTAGACGAAGCTAAGCCTGAAGTCAAGGTAATAAATGTTGCCGGGGCTACTCCAGTCACAGAAGTAGAGATTATCATACTGATCGAAAACAATACCATACATAGTTGACCAGCCCTTCTTGTCAACATAGAGTACAGGAGTACCGTTAACAAGCTTCCAGAGCCTGCCCCTAGGACCGTCACTGAAGAAGAGTTCGCCTCTACTGTTGAACGCAATACCGCCAATAGGCAGAGAAGCAGTGTAAACAGGAATCTCAAACATCTTTTCGCTATCATTCGCAAATCCTGGGACAAGCTTGAAAACAGACTGATAACCCTCTGTAGGAATAAGCTCAGCGAAGTAGAGAGTACCATTAGGCGCGAAAGCCAAGGGGCCAACGTTCTTACTGGCTCTAACGTAGACGGTGAAAACGCCACTGCGAGTAATTCTGAGAATCTCACCAGTATACGGGCAGGAAACATAAACATCACCATCCCTCGAAGCAGCAACACCGTAAAGATCGTAAGTAGTCTTTGAAAACTCATAGACAAGCCTCTCAAAGCCACCGCTCAAAAGCCAAAGCCTACCGGGCTTAGTAGGATAATTGGTGAAAAGAACCTCGCCTGAGCCTGTTAAAGCGATGTCGCCAACTCTACCGTTGGCACGCGTGTAAACAAGGGTTAAGGAAGGCGTGAGAGGCTGGCCCAGCGCGGAGTTGAAGCCGAGAAGTATTAAAAGAACCATGAAAGTCAAAAGGGCTATTGGTCTTCTCAGAGCGAGCATCTTTCGGAACCACCGGCAGAAGGTTAAACAGCGTTCAGGAAGCAATTAAGCCACTCTCCTCCGCAATTGTGACCAAACCTTAGCGCGGGCTGATGATTCAGTGCTTCTAGCAGTAAAGCACCTTCCCTATAACCAGCCCAATTTTATCGCCAAATATTTGTTGTAGGAAAGCAAAGTCTTCATCACCAAGCACTCTAAGAAACTCCAAGAAGAGTGCGTAGATGACGCCTCCTAAAACTACGTAAAATGGCAGCAGAAATTTACTGTAGTAGAGCTGTTCAACTGATAGTACAACTAAAGCTATTATCGTTGAGGACGAGAAAACCTTGAGCAGCGCAAGGCTGTCGAGCCTTATCTTCACAACCTTCGAAAGCACGTGGATGGAGAGGATAAAGCTGATAAGTAGGGAAAAACCCTTCATCAACGCCAATCCATTTAAGCCAAGAAACCGTAAAAGCGGTAGAGTAAGTAAGCTTACCGCTACTGGTAGAAAGCTCAAGAGGAGTATCGTCCCAGTTTTACCATATATGAGGAGGAGGTTGCTGAATGCTGGTGAGACGCTGTAGACGAGGGCGAAAAGATACAGAATCGAGAGAACCGTGTATCCACCTTCATACTGTTGCCCTGCGAAAAGCGTGATGACAGGCCTGCTTGTTGCGAAGAGACCCAGTATGGGAGGGGAGAAGATTAAGGCTGAATACTTTGAAGCCCTCGTTAACGCGGAGCTCATTGACTCATGATCATTCCTACCGTATGCTGAACCATAGTAGGGGAATAGGGCTGAGGAAAAAGGAGCGGCGAATGCTACGAGAACGCTGAAGACCGTAGGCCACATCGTAGACGCCGACATCAGACAGTGGGAGAAAAGCGAGCACAACCACCCTATCGTAGTAGGAGTAGAGGAAGGAAACTACTGACGCTAAGTAGAGTGGGAAAGATAATCTGAGGAGCTTCGACAACGTCCCCTTAAGGTTGAAAACCACGCTGCCTAAAGCCCCCGACCTTAAAACGCTAATAGAATACGCGGCAACACCCAGCAAGTCGCCGAGAATCCAGTCTAAAACAACCCCTAGAACGCCAAAACCCTGGAGAAGAAACACTACAATCGCAACCCATCTTACTAGTTGAAGCCAACCCGTAGCAAGCTATCTCTTTCAGCCTGCCCGCGCCCAGAAGGAAGCTGCTTAAAAGAGGGAGGACAGAGAGAAGCAAAACATCAAGGGAGAGCACCCTTATCGTGAGAGAGTAAGAAGGAGTCTTAAAAAGAAGCCAAGAGAACTCTTCGGGAAAGAGAAATAGTAGAAGGGACGAGGAGGATGCTAGAGCAACCCTGAAAAACCATGGCTGAAAGAAGATGGCTTGAGGAACCCTCGCCCCTACCCTTCAACTCGGAAACAAACTTTGCGAGAGACTGGTTTAAGCCGAAGTCGGAGAGGAGCTGAAAGAACGAGGAGAGCAGGTTAAACCCGCTACCACACCCACATTAACCTGACTAACGCTCCTAGTGAGGAAGGAGTAGCCTAAAACCCCAATAAGGGTAGACAGGATGTTTTGAACAGTAAGATAAACGTAGCCGAAGGCGACAAACCTCCAGTCAACTATTGAAGACTCACTACTCATAGTGCACGCTCGACTCTCGTTAATTCAGCTTCAATATTCATAAGGTCTTCTGGGCAGTATCTCGGGGCACTGGGATAATAGGCAACGCACGCTACAATTAACGTGCTATTCCGCTCTGAGCGGATTCGATAAGTCTTTCTTCTTTAGAATTTCCACGATTTTCTTTGCTGCATTTCCGTCTCCAAATGGTTTTCCCTTAAACCTTTCCTTTATTTCATCATATTTTTCCTCAACGGCTCTTATGGCTTGAGCTATTTTTTCTGCGTCCGCGCCTACAATCTGGTTTACGCCGGCTTCAACTGTTTCCGTCCATTCCGTTGAGTCCCTGAGCGTTATACAGGGTGTTTTCGACCAGAAAGCTTCTTTCTGCAGCCCTCCCGAATCCGTTAGGACAAGCTTTGCATGCTTGAGCAGTCTAATCATCTCAATGTAGCCTAAGGGGTCGATGATTCTGATATTACTATACTCCAAAGATATGTTATATTCTTTTAATCTATTCGCTGTCCTCGGATGGATTGGGAAGACGACTTTCATCTTGGCTTTCCCTATTCCTTTTAGGATGCTTCTCAGCCTTGTTGGGTAGTCAACGTTTTCAGCTCTGTGAAGCGTCAGTAAGCCGTATTCTTTATCGGAGAGCCCCAGCTTTTCAAGGATATCAGATCTGTCGACTTCACCCTTGAACTTTAAGAAGACGTCGTACATGGTGTCGCCGGTCAGATATATTTCTCCAATAACTGATTCCTTCACCAAGTTCTTCTTGCAGCTTAGCGTCGGTGCGAAAAGCAATTTTGAACAGTGGTCTATAAGCCTCCGGTTTATCTCCTCGGCCATGCTCATATCATAACATCTAGCACCAGCCTCTATGTGAGCTACAGGTATGCCAAGCTTCACAGACGTTAAAGCCCCAGCTAAAGCCGAATTCGTGTCACCTGGTATGAGGACAAGGGAAGGCTTATCTCTCAGCAAATACTTCTCAAGCCTCAGCATTATTTCCCCAGTCTGGTATGCATGGGAGCCTGAGCCTACTCCTAGGTTGACGCTAGGCTCTGGGAGACCAAACTCCTCAATAAAAACTTGTGAAAGGTCATAGTCATAATGTTGACCAGTATGGATTATCTCTATTTCTAACTTCTGTTTTAAAGCTTCTTGGATTACAGGAGCTGTCTTGACTATCTGAGGCCTAGTGCCTATAACAACTAATACCTTCATATTAATTCTTCCTAACCCTAGTGCTATTATATAGGGTATAAAGTAGGTTCCGCTGACTTTGACAATACTAAAACCAAAGTTTTTCAGAACTGAAAAAGCATGCGAGAATTATAAAATCTTATATGGGTAGGATCCTATCTATTTACGATTTTTTAGAACATACCGTCGTAGTACGGACTCACGCCTATTCTTTACTGTACTGTAGCAGTATCCAGTATCCCTTTCGTATCTTGCCGAGCAGGTTATTTAAAAGGAGCCAAAACCTGAATGGGAGGTGTTGAAAGATGGTCGACGCTGACACTATTTCTACGTTTAGAAGGTGGCAGCTAGAAATGAGAGCGTAGTTTTGGGGCAGGAGTTGGCTCACTTTCCCTTCATCCATCGAATGCAGATGGCCCCATAGAGGTGTCAGCTTTCCGCAGTGAATACATCGTGTGTATGTTATTTTCTCCTTGTATGGAACGGTGATTATAAGAGTCCCCCCTCTTCTTAAGACCCTATCTATTTCTCCGCAAAGCCTTTGTTTAGATTCAGTAGGTAAGTGCTCTAAGACTTCGAGCACCGTTACCTTATCTATTGAACTCGCTCTTATAGGCATAGCCGTTGCATCAGCACGAATAAATTGAACATTATCCGCATCCAACTTTTGCTTAGCAATCTTAAGAGAATTTTCAGAGAGTTCTAAACCTATTACGAAACCAGCCTTCAGGAAATAGCTTGTTACAAATCCTTCAGCACATCCTACGTCAAGAATTATATCTCCTTTTGAGGGTTTTAAATAAAAAGTTATCACCTGAGCCCTGCGTTGTTGCCTATGTCTATCTCTTCCACCTAACTCAAAAATATTTTGGATATCCATAACTTTCACTTCTTTTCGTAAACCAGTTCTTTAGCCCTGAAGAAGAAGATCAATGTTACGAATATCGGTAAAAATAAAAGAGTCGAAAAGATGGCTGTTGGTATGGTTGAAAATTCATCAAACATCACTATGGGTGGATTTCTCTCGAAGGATTTGTCAAGTTCGACGTTTTCTAACATAGTGTAGCTGTCTGAAAGTATGATTTGAAAGCTTGTTGCTCCCTTCACGTTTAAGTTTTGACCGTAGGTTCGCGTCCGCCAATTTAATGAACCTAAGGTATAGAATTCGATGAAAGAAACTTCAGAGGCGCTCACTTTTGGTGTTCGAGCCAACAGTTGGATGTATTCGTTAGGTACGATTGAAATTTGTTCAGCATGAGTTATGTAACGTTTGGCTCCTTTCGTGGCTATTTCAAGGTCAAGCAGACCCTCAGAGGGTTTGATTGTAAAGGTGTTGTTGAGTTTAAACGTTGCATAAAATCCTTGTCCATCGCTTATTCTAAGGTTTTCTGTTTTGACAAGTAATTTTGAATAGTTCTCCATCTTAATGTTTGTTATGTTGAAAAGGGTGGTCGTTCCGTTACGTGTTTTGATTTCAAGCTGTCCTAAGGTTGTTTTTAGGAGAAGAATAAGAGAAGTCGTTTCGATTTCTACATCATTTTTCAAATATATTTCTTTGACGTATCCATCGGCTCTTAAAACGAATCCTTTTTCTATTTTTGGCAAATTTAAGTCTTCGAGAAGTTCACCAAGTAAACCGTAATACACAGACGGTTTTGCATTCTTACGCATTGCTTGAAGAATTGGATTTATGTTCACATAGAATAGTTCACCCTTACCATAATTTTGTTTTATAATGAACGGAGCTTCCGTGTTTAACCAAATATATCGGCTTAAAACAGACACGGTAGAGTTCTTCAAAGCTAGTTTAGACGTGGTGATCTCTTCGGGCAGATCTAATGCCACCTTTACCCCCTCAACTTTCTTAGCATTAAATGTGGAATTTTCCAGTGAGAAAAGGCTACGTGCAAAAGAGTTGTAACCATTTGTGTTTAGAACGATTAGTTTTCCCCCCGATTTCAGGAAGTTTATGTAATCTTCTATCGGACGCAAGTTAAGAGAAACACTGTAGTTTAGCAAGAAGTAGTCGAATAAAACTTGATAAAGTCTGTAATAGCGAAACCCCACTCTTCCAGGAACATTTTCTAACGCTATAGATAGATAGGGTTTCCCGTTTATTAATATCCGGTTTAAAACACCATCAACATTTATTGTAATGTTGTATTCGTCACCAAAATTCCATTTAAGGTCTGTTTTTATTCCGGGCCAATTTGGTACAGTCTCTTCAATCCCGCCAATTATCGTTCTAAAATGAACGTAGACATAAAAGTCTGCACCGAACATTATATCTGCAATTCTATAGTTTCTGAAGTCTACCCAAGAATATACGAGGCTAACATAGTTTAGCACCGAAGCGTTTCCACTTATCGGCCTAACTCTGAACGATGCTGTGAAATTTTCAGCAGAAATTGGTGAAAGAATTATCCCTTCACCGTATTTTCCAGTTTCGCCCCCAAGCAGCTTTCCGCTGGCTATTTGCCAGTTTCCTTTCACAATAGTGTATGATGATAGCGTTTCGTTAAATTGTTCTTCAAATAAGCTTGTAAGAACACCTCCCTCAGGAGGGTCGTAAGATAGCACAATAGTCTTTGAGTTGAGGGCTTTATCGTCGAGGTCGTAGGCAACCGTATAATTGTATAAGCCTTGAGAGAGAAGGCTATAAGCCGTGTAAAGGATTTGTTCGTTGCATAATAATTTGTCGAAGGGCAGTATTACTACGGTATCGCTGTTTGGCATGGGTGGAGAAACCTTAGATACATTGTATATTTTCACTTCAGAATTTTCATAGGCTATAGGTAGCAATTTTATGTAATTTGCTAGGAAGCGGTCATTAAGTTTGTTTAGTTGCATAAAGTCTCTGTCATGTAGGTAAATGTATGCATGATCATAGGCTGGATGTCTGTAAAGTTGAGTGAAGGCCATTTCAGGCCTATGGGCTGTATATAGATACTGCTTCACCAGAAGCTGATCTGCTGGTGCGGCAAAGGTTGCCATGGCTGCAGAAGTGCTACTTATGGTAGCCAACCAAGCTTTAGGGTCATTGTCAAGTATTTCCTTGAAAGCATTTACAGCTTCCATTTCTCCTGAGGAGGGCCGATAGGCTGGATTGTTTGCCACTATGTTCCAGTACTCTAGGTTAAGAAATGTTGTGGAGATTCCGTAGAGTACGATGATTCCAATTATTATGACAGAAACTGGAGTTTTAGCATTGACGTTTATGCCTCTTTTTCTCAACTTATCAATAACGTAGATTATTGGTATTGGGGCGAGGATTGCCAAGGGTATTTTTATAAACCATATAAATCGTTTCTCCCAGTATCCGGCATCAAAAAAGTAAAGGTTTACCGCTGTTACGATTTTTCCAGCTATGAAAGCGAACACCATAAATGCTATGAAAAGTGCAAATGCATTGTAGAGTTTCGAGTCTTCTGCAAGGAAATAGAGGGCTAATATTGCTAGTAAACTGTTTATACCGAGTATTAGGGGGTACATGAACCATGGAACTAAACCTATTGTGTCAACCTGCCATGTGTGAAAAGAATCTAAAACCATTGTCCACGATAAAAGGGCTACACAATATCCGAAGAAAAGCGTTAAGACAAGCGTCTTCCTAAGGAATTTTCTATTGATTTTAAGTGAATTTTTAAATATTGCCAGTTTGGGGCGAATGTAACGCCTAAAAATTAATGCAAACACGGAGGCAAGGATTGAAGCGATTACTGAGATTAGTAGAGAGGTGCTAATTGTGAAACGCAGGGTAATTTGGGATAAAACATAGTAAATTGCGGTCACAATTACCATACCAATTATGATAGACTTTAATGCATCTTCTACCCTGTAATTCTCATTTTTTGATATTAACCCGAAAATGGAGAGGAATATGATTAAAACTACGGCTTCTGTTACATGCGTTAGATATAACGCAGAGACTAAAAAGGAGAAAAGCATAAGGTACCGTGTTCTTTCAACCTCTCTCTTGCTCATTAAAAAGATTGCTGCCATCAAGAGAGTAAAAGACATTGTAGCTGGAACGTACCATAATCCGAATATGCCGTACACCGTTCCGTTATATGTTTTGTCTGCCGTAGAGGATAAAAGTTGAAGCTGAGACTGCCCAATCGAAGAAAGTTTTGATAAGGTGAAGTATAGCCAAGCAAAACCGCCGAAGCTGTTTGTGAAGAGAGTCCAGAAAAGCGTAGCCAGCACAGGCAGCCTAGTATCAATCTTTTCTAAATATGCTTTTGCCATAACATAAAATGTTAAAGGTAACATTAAATTTAATGCGACCATGGCTATTTGAACCGAAGCCAACGATGAATTTGAAATTGAAAGAAACATTAATTCATGAAGGTGAGCAAACAAGTAAACTGACCCGATGTAGAGGTCAGGAGTCCTGCCCAATACAATACTACTGGCATAATGTCGTGAAATGTCTGTACCGGGTAATAGTGCGGAACCTGGATATATGAAGTAAAACGATAGAGTGTAGAATCCTGTGGTCAATATGATAGCTAGGAGGTCGATTTTTTTAGCAAATGATTCTCGTGTTGGTAATTGGGGTTGACGCTTATGCTTCAGAATGGAAGCTATGCCCAGCCCGATGTAGCTAAGTAAAATTAACGTAGCGCGGATGCCACTACTTACAGGAAGAAACACAAGAGCCACTAGCGCTGTAAATATGTAGCTGAGGATATGTGCGATAACCACGCTTTCTAGTCTTGAGAAGTATTGTCTTAACCCAGAAAAGTTTAATAGAGCATATCCTGGAAGCAGGGATGTACAGAGCAGTGCTAATACCACCTGCATTACCCCTCCATTTATATTCATGGAAATCAAGAGGAAGAGGATCATTGAAGAGGAAACCAGTAGGAAATCGATGATAAGTCCCCAGTTTAATCTCACATCGCATGGAAAGCTTACCTTTACTTCATAGTTGTCGATTATAAGGTATAGAAGTATTATTGTGAAGATTTCAAAGAGAAAGAGCGGATATTTTATCCAAGACTCTATCAACCATAGGGTGAAAGATGAAAAAGCAGTTGCTACCGCCACAACTATTATTAGGCTTTTCACGGGATGATACACCCCATCCTTTCCCATCAGGTAAACTCCCTAACTAAATTAAGGAACTCTACAGCTATCTTATTCCTGTCGAATTTCTCTTCTATGAGTAGCCTCGCCCTTTTGCCCGCCGCCGCTCTAAATGATTCATTCTCGTAAATATAATAAATCGCTTCTGCAAGCTTCTCTTCATCCATAGGCGGTGAAGTCACACCTATTTCATATTTTCTTATGAATTCGGCTAGTAAGGAATCTTCATAGGCTGTAGCAATCACGGGTATTCCACATGCACAATACTCAAAGAATTTAGCAGGGAGAGAATTTTTCCAAAGGGGGTTATCGTCATAAGGAATCAGACCTACATCAGATTCATTTATCAGACGCACCAATTCAGCTTTGTCACTTATCGACCCCTTATAGTCTATATTGTCGGAAATGTCTAGTTTAAGGGCTAAATCGAGTATTTTCTGCACTTCGCCTTCTCCAGCAATGACCAGTTTAACGTCTCTTAATCCATTATCTACAAGTCTCTTCAGAGCCTTGACTACAACATCTAACCTATAATAATAGCCAATACCTCCTGAGTAAAATAGTGTAAAAACGCGGTTCTTCTTTTTGCTTGTTAATGGTTTAAATACCCTTACATCAGCCCCATTTGGTACAAGTCTAACGTTGACCACCCCCCTGCTCTTTAAAGAGTCTACAAGGTTTGGTGTCACTGTGGTGACTAGCTGACTTTTTGCATAAATAATGGTTGCAAGCTTTTTCACAGCAGAGTAGAAGAATCTTCCAACCCTAGAAGTGGCAAGGCTCATAGCGTAGTCTTCCCACTCATCCCTGTAATCGACTACACACCTGGTTTTGGTTAGCTTGCAAGCCATCAACGCTCCCAATCCCACATCACCCGTGGGAACGGAAACTATTGCTACATTAGGCTTTCTTGAGAGTAGGGTGAGTGTTGAAACTGCGAAGGAAATGAGGGTGTTTAAAATAAAGATTAAGGGGTGCGTCAAGCCCACGTTAAAGATGAGATTGAAAACATTGATGCCGCCCATCCTTTTTACGCCTCTTTTATGGAACGCCTTATAACTGAAGGCTCCTAGAACCTCAACCGCATGCTCCTTCCTAGACCAGTCTTCCGCAAAGAAACCTATCCTAGTCCAGCCAGCGCCGGGAAAAGGATTAGGAAAACCAAGAACAAATAAGATTTTCAATCTATAATTTCCACAGTTTTACGAAAAGCCCATTATTTTATTTCAAACTTTGTTTCTTAAAACTTGTTGGTAAACTTCAATTATTTTGGGAAAGACTACATTGATATCATATTGTTTTGCCTTCTTTTTAGCGTTTTCTCCAAGTTCTCTCCTCAATTCTGGATTATGATAAAGTTTTAGTATTGCGTCTTTTAATTGTTCGGGGCTGTATGGGTCAAATAGGAGGACTTCTTTTCCATCTTCAACAATTTCCCTAATGGCAGGAATGTCACTAGCGATTATCGCCTTACCAGCGGTCATAGCCTCTATAAGACTGAGAGGGCTTCCTTCGCTAAGGGAGGATAAAACAAAAATATCTATTGCATTTAGAAATCTATACGCGTCTGGAATATAGCCTAAAAAGAAAACGCAGTCATCAATACCATACTCTTTAACGTATTTTTCAAGAATTGGCCTCATAGGACCGTCTCCGATGATTATGAGCTTAGCTTTTAACTCAGGGCTATCTTTCATTAATTCTCCGAATGCTTTTACTAGTATTTCCACGTTTTTTTCGGGTCTTAAGCCTCCAACAAAACCTATGGTGATGATGTTCTTTAGGCTTGAAAGCCCTAAACATTTTTTTGCTTCGTTTTCTGATAAAAAGTATCTTTCAAATACATTAAGATTTACCGCTGAAGACACGACTTCCAATTTTTCAGAGGGAAAGCCGCATGATTCATAAAAAGACTTGACTTCTTCATTGTTTGCCAATAACATGGCGCAAGACTTCATTAACTTAATAGCTATAACGTGCCATGCTTTTGTTAGAAACCAGATAAAATTATTTAGTAAAGAGTTCTTTCTGAACAGCTTAATCTTCTGTTCTTTTATTGGAAAGCCATGAATTTGAACTAAAAAGGGGATTTTAAAAATCTTACTAACAATGAAGGCTATCAAAAGTGAAGAGCTAGCATCATGAATATGTATAATTTTCTTTGAACTACGCTCATTATTGATGTCTCTCGCAAGCATTAATATGCCCAGAGTCGTTGTTAATGGATTTGGTAAGTGGCTTAACATGAGATACAGAGATGAAAAAACATGTTTGCTAGATTTATGTCTATTTACATTATCAATCTTAATAGCAGTAAGAATTTCACTATTTATTGAGGTAATTCTTCCCATTCTAGAAATGGTTTTAACGCGAAAATCAGTACTAGACAAATAGTTAGCCAATTCTCTTATATACCTCGATAATCCTCCAGCATCATAAACTTCACCGCCTGTAATCAAATAGATCAACATCACAATACTCACCTTTTAATTTGGGAGATAGTTTAGTACTTTACACAGTATTTGCATAGAAAATCAATACCACCTACTTTGATTTCTCCACGCAAGAATTCTCATACCTTTAGTGCGCACGCTAACAAAGATAGATAGTTCCATCCCAGTTAATAACTATTGATTGCCATGGATCGAAACACGTGTATTTAGCGGTAATGCGGCTATAGTGCTCTACTTTTCCACCACTTCTTCGTAGACCTTCTCTAATCTTTCTACAACTTTCTCTATCGAAAACTCTGATTTTACAATTTCTATGCAGTTCTTAGAAAACCTTCTACGCAGTTCATCATCAGAAATGATTCTATAAATTGCCTCAACGAGGTCACGAGGTGTAGGTTGAGCGACATAGCCTACGTTTCCGTCAATCCATTCTAACGTATCTCCTAAGCTTGTCGTTACTAATGGCGTCCCTACAGCGCAAGCTTCAAGAAATGTTATGGGGAAACCATAGAATGAAGAGGTGACAAACACTTCTGCATCTACCAAAGCCATAAGCTTGTCTTCACTACTTATGAAGCCAGTAAACATTACTGAGTTATACAGTCCTAGCGAGTTTGCTAAAGCCTTAGCATCATTTAGGTATCCGTCATCTGGTCCAGCTATTGCTAAAATGGCATCCCTACACTTCATTTCATTTTTAAGGTAAGCGTAGGCTCTGATGAGAAAGTCTATGCCCTTAGTCTTATGTATTCTTCCTAAGTACAGGATTATCTTCTTTTCCTCTGGTATGCCAAACCTCTTTTTAAAAGCCCCTTTAGGTGGTAGATTAGCGTATTCTGACAAGTCTATTCCGTTAGGTATAATTGCAATCTTCTCTTCAGGCACGCCCATGGCCTTATACTGCTCGGCTTCAACTTTGCTGAGAGCAATAACCTTAGAAGCACCTCTCAATAACCTATAACCAAATAAAACATCATAAATCCACTTCAACCTTCGCCAGGCACCAATCCTAGGAAGAGAACCATGAGCCTGCAAAACATAAGGAACATCATATTTACGAGCATAATGATGAATTATAATATTTTGAAAGGTTCTGTACTCGTGGAGGTGGATAATGTCGAATTTTTTAACTTCTTTTCTTGCAAATAAAGTGAGTTGAGGGGTTATGAAGAGTTTAAGTTTCTTAACGAGCGTTAAGGAAAGATTTCTGAAGCGATGAACTTTCATTTCCTTAATAGTATTACTAGAATCCACTTCTAATCTAGAGTCGAAGTCTTTGGCATCGGTTGTATACACAACTACTTCATGGCCTCTTTTAATCAGTTCTCTTGAAATCTGATATGCTACTTTAACTGGACCTCCGAAAGCGTAGGCTGGAGGAAAATAAGGCACAACTTGAAGGATCTTCATGTTAACTTTTTTTTCTTAAGGATATGCACAGCATTCACGTTAACTGACCTGTGAAGTCCTATTGGCGTGTATTCGATATGCACAAAATTTAAGAAGTCCTTCAATAGGTTAATCATATCATCGTACGATTTTATATCCCCTACATAATGGTATTCTGGCGTTCGAGTGATAGGAATATGCTTCGCCTTTTTAAGAATAAGGTCTCCACCAACTTTCATCATTTATATGTTAAGTTTTCAAATGCTCATCGTTAATTTCAAGAACCACCACGTTCCTTTTTGGCATTTCTATAATGCTCATAAGGACTGGAATATATTAGCTACATTCTCTTCGAAGGACTCATAGGAAAAATACTTCTTAATCGTATCTCTTGCCTGTTTAGTCATTCTCTCCCTTAATTCTGGATCATTTTTAAGCGTTAAAATAGCGTTGGCCAGCTCTCTAAATTTTCCTGGAGAAACTGCTATGCCAATCTGATTTGTTAAAATGAAGTTACTAAGAAAACCATCAGCACAGCATATGATAGGTCTCCCGATGCCAAGGTAGTCAAGAAGCTTTATTGGGAAAGAGGCATTAGGATAAGGACATTTTTTCATGGGAAGTACGAATACATTGGCTCTATTCAAATAGTTTACTAGCTCGTCTTCATCAAGTATTCTTTCATCTAAGTATACATTTTTCAAGTCTTTTTTTCTTATAAAATTAATTATCTGATTCCTCATCTCCCCCTTTCCCCTTATAATGAAGAGAATATCTTCGTTATTACGCATTAATAAAGCAGTTCTAAGCAAAGTTTTAAAATCGTAGTTAGGACCTAAATTTCCTGAATACATTACTATAAATTTCCCTGGGAATTTTTCTCCATCACTAGAATTATTAGGACTTTTGATTTTTATACCTATTACATTAGGCAGAATAGCAATTTTAGAGAGTGAAATACCTTTTAGAGCAATTATTTTTTTCATAGGTTCAGTGAGCACTATTACTTTATCCGATAATTTATAGATGATTTTAAGCATCCAATCAATTAATTTAAACAGTTTATTCCCTTCTTTCATATAGCCTGTATTTACTATGGCTTCTGGCCATATATCAGTAAGATCCAGAGCTAAGCGAGAGCCTCTGAAAATTTTAAATGCAATCCCTGTAAAATATGAGAAAACCTTTTGGCTGAATGCCAAAACTACGTCCGGCTTTTTAACTAGAAATATTGAGATTAAGGATGATAGAGAAAATGACGAATATAATAAAAATCTATTGATAAATCCTTTATGAGAGAGGGGTAAAATAAATGTCCTTATTACATCTACTCCATTCCATTTTTGTCTTATGAAGAATCTTCTTCTTAACTTTTTAGGCACCTTTCCATGTGGATAATGGGGGTATGCAGTTATCAAAACTACATTATTTTCTCTCTTCAGGGCTCTTAGGACATTGAGCAGTCTTACCACGTCTCCATTTACGTCAGGGAGGAAGTATTGTGAAATTATACAGATATTACGTTTCTTCATAAGCTCTAACGTTTCATTAATAACTTTTCGTCTACGTAACCCATCCTTTTATGCGTTTTTATGTACCAATCTATCGTCCTTCTTAAACCATCCTCGAATGAAAACTTAGGGCTCCATCCAAGTAACCTCTTAGCTCTGCTTATATCTAGAGCTCTGCTTTCAACACCGACAGGTTTAGAAGTATCAAAAAATATTTTCTTAGGTCTCCATCCAATCATATTAAATATTTTTTCTGCAACGTCCTTTATCTTATACCTCTTGCCTGTTCCAAGGTTTATTGGTGTCCCATCATTTATTTTCTCTCCAGCTAGTAACATTCCATCGACTATGTCTTCGACGTATGTAAAGTCTCTGGCTTGCTCTCCATCCCCCCAAATAACATATGGATCCATCTTTTCAAAGGCTTTATAGATTAGCGCGATAATTGCATGAGTTTCATTTTCCCTAGGACCATATACTGTTACGAATCTCATACTACACCCTTTCATACCATACTGTTTTATGAAGGCTATAAGTTGAATTTCTCCCATTAGTTTAGCCCATCCATATTCACTATCAGCACTTAAGTAATCTTCAAGTCTAAATGGATCAGCGTCTTCCTCTTTTAAAAGGTAATCTGAATGTGTTTTACTCTGTAACTTAGGCGGATAAACACAGGCACTACTGGCAAATACTATTTTCTCAACTCCAGCTAAATAGCTAGCTTCAAAAACATGATGGTCTATAGCGAAATTTGAGCAAACATCTGCTGAATGAGTATGGATGTATCCCCTTCCTCCGTGTACAGCCGCGATATGGAAGACCATTTCATTTCCCTTGAAAAGTTCTATTAGCTTCTCCAATTTCACGTATTCTAGGTCCTCCTTAACAAACTTTATTTTGTCCAAACTCTCCTTAAGATTTTCTAATTTTCCACTACTTAAGTTATCTATAACTGTTACTTGAGCACCTTTAGCAACCAATTTATCAACTAGGTGGCTTCCTATGAAGCTGGCTCCACCAGTTACTAGAACCTTTTTGCTTTCGTAGAAATCATTGACCATTTAGCCACCTTCAAGTAGTTTATTTTCAGCCCATTTATAGGTTCTTTTAATTCCCTCATCTAGTGGTGTTTTTGGACTCCAATCAAGCATTTTCTTCATCTTAGAAGTATCAGCGCAGTATTTATATGTGCCTTTAGG
>Ga0185307_1001107_pt1 | contig 15433 bp, 11 predicted proteins | sample LHCtaG_FD_128010 | JGI IMG/M metagenome (GOLD analysis project Ga0185307, IMG submission 128010) | Hot spring microbial communities from Little Hot Creek, USA to study Microbial Dark Matter (Phase II) - LHC4sed_matched (SPADES... | ecosystem: Environmental > Aquatic > Thermal springs > Hot... | reverse complement strand
CAACACTTCTCCTTGTAGTTCTAAACCTACTACGACTAGAATATATAATCTTAAAGATCTCTCTGAAACCTAGCCTAGACACCATAATACCCAGTAGAAGAGACTACTAGTATGTTTATATATGTAACAAAGAAGTAATAAGTAGACTCTACTCTGATTTTACTTGTTAAAGCAAGAGCTTACGAGTCAACTTTAGAGTCTAGTTTAGTTTAAAACCACCTTCAAGTGCCAGCATAGACTACTAGTGTTTTAAATGCGTTCTTGTGAACATATACAAACTAAAAGAATAGCTCTAGATCTCTTAGTAGTAAGAGCTTAGTTGAAACATCTCTAGCAATAGTCGCAGATATACCCTCCCTTCAATCATATTCCAAGAACCTCTATTTTTAAGCCGAGAGGACGTTGTATACTCCTAAACCAAATACAATTAAACAGTAAAGGCGAGTGCCACGTTTTCTTCGAAAAGATCTTGCACACTCTAATAATACGCATCTAACTACAGCATGTTCTAAGTAAATAACATATCTTAATTAAATTCCATATATCACACAGCTCTATTCATATCTCTCTTCTAGGTAAGCTATTAGAGAGGAAGAGTTGAGGGTTTTATCAAATCTATGTTTTCCCATTACACATTGTATTCGTTCCTCACATATTTAAATAAATTAGGAAAGTTGTATTTCTAATTATTGGTGATGATTATAGTGTACTCGCTACTTGTGAAAAACGCTAAGATTCCTTTAAATGGGTGCTTATTTGAGGGGAATATATATGTAGAAAATGGAGTAATCACTTCTATTGGGAAGAGGGAATATAGTGCAGAAGTAGTAATTGACGCAGAGGGTCAATTAGTCGTTCCTGGTGGAGTAGACTTACATGCCCACGTATATGATCCTGCACATATTGAAAACGAAGACTGGAAGACTGGGTCACTTGCAGCTGCGTATGGTGGGGTAACTACACTGGTTGATATGCCTTTGAGAACATATGTTGACAATATAGATGCATTAGAGCAAAAGCTCAAAGAGGCTCAGAGAAGTTCTTACGTGAATTACGGGATTACAGGTGGATTTATAAATAAGAAAAATTACAAAGTAATACCAGTTCTCAGAGCTAGGGGTGTTAAAACATTTAAGTTCTTTACCTGTAGACCTTTCAAGATCGAGGATGACTCTATAATACCAGCACTCAACGAGATCGAGAGGAGTAATGCTGTAGCAATCTTCCACGCTGAAGATGAAGTGCTAGTAGACTACTGGGAGTCAGTATATAGGGGGGTTAATGATATAGTAGCTTATCACTCTAGTAGGACAGGTAGTACTGAGGCCTCAGCTATACTTAGAATTGGAGTTTACGCACTTGAAACAAATACACCTATACACATAGCACACTTGTCCAGTAAACTAGGACTAGAAGCTATCTACTGGTTAAAGAAACAGGGAGTAAAATTAACTAGTGAAGTCTGCCCACATCATTTATACTTTACAAGAGAAGATAGTAGAAGATTTGGTAATTACTTAAAACTCGCACCAACATTAAAGACTAGTGAAGATGTGAGAGCTCTGTGGAGAGGGCTGAGTGAGGGGGCTATAGAGATCTACGCTAGTGATAACGCACCAGCACCTAGAAGTATGAAAGAACTAGATACTTGGAGTGCATGGGGTGGAATACCAAACTTAGAGATTATGGGGCCTTTTCTCTACACATATGGTGTTTTAGAAAATAGAATTACACTCGAGAGATTTATAGATGTCTTCGCGAGAAACCCTGCAAAACTACTAGGGGTTTACCCGTTTCTGGGCGAATTGCTGATTGGATCTAGAGCAGATCTCTATATTTTAGAGACAAGGAAAACTAGAAAAATCTCTTCTAGTACACATCACCACAAAGTAGACTGGACGCCGTGGGAGGGGCTTGAGCTTAAAGGAGCACCACTACACCTCATCGTGGGGGGTAATGTTATAATAGAGAGAGGAGAGCTTGTGGGGAAACCAGGTGTAGGAATATATGTGGGGGATTTAATTATGAAAAGATATTAAAAGATCACTTTTTAATTCCATACTTCTTTATAATGCTATAGAGGAAGTCTGGAGTTACTGGAATCTTATTTACATCGTATTTAGCTTGTTTATGTCTCAAAGCATGTGCAATAGCATTTACTATAGATGGCGCTACACCTACTATTGATGGCTCTCCTAGTCCTTTTGCGCCAAAAGGTCCTCTGATAAATCCAGCTTCAACAAAATCTACATTGATCTTCTCTGGTATATCTAGTGCTGTTGGTATGTGATAAGCTGAGAAATTAGGATTTAGTAGTTTACCATCTGGTGAGTAGTAAGTATCCTCCATTAGTGCATAGCCCATTCCTTGTACATATCCTCCAATAGCATGTAACTCAGCTCCTACTCTATTAATTACTCTACCAATATCATATACAGTTGTAGCCTCTACTACTTTAACTAATCCTGTCTCTAAATCTACTTCTACTTCACTAATAACTGCTCCAAATGTATATGTAAAATATGGTTGTCCTGTTCCAGTTTCATCATACCACTCTGCTGGCGGAGCTCTAAAATACCCGTATTCTTGTAGTGGAATTCCTTTCCAAAATGCTTGTTCAATAAGCTCTCTCCAAGTAATATATCTCTCGGGTTTATCAATACAGTATACTCTAGGCGCCTCAATTACAACATCATCTGGAGATTTACAATTCAACATTTCTGCTGCTAGTATATTTAATCTCTGTCTTAATTTATAAGTAGCTACTAGTGTCGCATTACCAGTCATAACTGTAACTCTTGAAGCAACTGTAGGACCAGAGTCTGGTACTGAAGCTGTATCAGCCCACTCAACCTTGAAGTAAGTTGGTGGAACTCCCAAGATCTCTGATGCTATGTTTAGTAGGCTCTGTATTGAGCCTTGACCCATATCAGTTGTTCCAGATCTAAACGTAATACTCCCATCTCTATTAATTATTATTGATACAGCTGAGTAATCCGCTCCCTCAGCACCAATACTATTCCCATGGTATAAGAGAGCTATACCTACTCCTCTCCTAATATTCCCACTCATAGACTCATAGAGCTTTTTCTTCTCATAGTAATTGCTTAATTCAACAGCTCTCTTAATAGCCTCTTCAACCCCCACGCCGTGATCTAATAATTGACCATGTACTGTACGATCACCATTTCTCAAAATATTCTTTAACCTAAACTCAACAGGATCTACTCCGAGCTCCTCAGCTAAGAGGTCCATTTGTCTCTCTACTGCGAAGTGCACTTGTGGATTTCCAAATCCTCTAAATGCACCTGCTGGAATTTTATTTGTATAGACATTTACAAGATCTACTCTAGCATTTCTCACTCTATAAGGCCCTGTACTATGTACTGTAGCTCTCCAAGCTACAAAAGGACCTAAACTCGCATAGGCACCAGTATCAAGTACTATACGAGCCTCTATAGCTAGTAGTGTTCCATCTCTACTAGCTGCGTGTTTATAGTAAGCTATCATTGGATGTCTCTTAGTGTGCGAGATCACGGATTCTTCTCTCGTATGGATTATTACTGCAGGCCTCTTTAGAGCTAGTGCAACTAGAGCTGTTTTAGCAGCTATCTCATTACCAACATCTTCAGCACCCCCAAAACCACCACCTAGTGCAGGAGCAATAACACGTATCATGTGATATGGTAAACCTAGTACACTACTAACTGCTCTCCTAACATCAAATGGACACTGTGTTTTAGTATAAATTATCACACTCCCATCAGGCTCTGGTATTGCGATTGCAGCTTCAGGTTCTAAATATGCGTGTTCCTGTGCAGGTGTCTTATATGTGTTTTCGACAATTACTGAAGCCTCTTTAAACGCCTTCTCTACATTACCAACTCTAATCCTATATCGTGTAAGTATATCTGTACCTCTCTCATCATGTATAAGTACATGTTCTTTTTCTTGTAGTGTTTCAAAGTCAACTATTTCAAGTGGGTCTAAGTAAACTGGGAGAGGCTCATAGTCAACGCTTATAAGTTCTCCTGCTTCACGTGCATTTTCAAGAGATTCTGCAACTACTAGTGCAATAGTGTCACCTATATATCTAACTTTACGATCTGCTATTAACGGCTGATCTGGTATTACATAGCCAATATCATTTACTCCCGGTATATCACTAGCTGTAAAAACTCTCACAACACCAGGATATCTCACAGCATCTGATACATCAATTTTCTTAATTCTCGCGTGAGCGTATTTAGATCTAACGCTGTATACAAACACCGGGTTTTTTACAAGGTTAATTAAATCTGCTGTAAAAATAGGGCGCCCAGTTACCTTTGATATAGCATCCCATCTAACAACTCTCTTCCCCACGTATTTAAACTGATCGGTTTTAACGTGTTTTGTCTTGTGAAATATTGATTCAATAATTTCTATATATTCAGGTCTACTCATACATAATCACCCTAAGACCTTTAAGTGTAATTTCTCTCTCACTTCTTTCTCAGCAAAATATACTTGGCCTTTTTTCAAATACTCTATAGCTTTCTTCACAGCCATAATGAATAAACTGTAACTTCCACATCTACATAATACAGATGTAAGCCACTCTCTAATCTCATCTATACTAGGATCAGGGTTATGATCTATGAGCGCCTTAGCAACCATGATCATTCCAGGTGTGCAAAAACCACACTGAACACCACTAGTCTCTATAAAAGCTACTTGAACAGCGTGAAGCATCCCTGGAGGAGCAATACCCTCAATAGTTGCTATCTCTGCACCATTTAATCTAGCTGTTAATGTAAGACAAGAATGCCTCAACTCATTATTCACTAATACAATACAAGTACCACACTCACCTCGACCACAACCTTCTTTCACCCCTGTAAATCCAAGCCTATATCTAAGAGTATCTACTAATCTCTCACATCCCGGCACCTCTAACTCGTAATCTCTACCATTTACTCTTAACTTAACTCTGTGAAGCCTACTCAACCTATATCACCCCAAGCCTCTTACCCACAGTGAGGAGTGTTCTTTTAACAGCAACTTTAGACATTTCAAGTCTATACTCAGCTGTCGTCCACCAATCAGTATATTTCTCTACAATTCTAGGTAAGAGTTCCTCGACTACTTTTTCAATAAGCTCCTCGGAGAGCTCTCTTCCCTTTAAGAAATCTTCTAGAAGTTTAATTCGACCAGGTATTCTCTTCTCTCTCACTACGTCAAGAGAAACCCTAGCTTCAAGAATTTTTTTACCTTCAAGGTGGAGATATGAAGCTGAATTCGCTAATCCAGCTATTAAAACCCTCCTCCGATCAAATTTTTCAAATGCACTACTAGCATTAAGCGGAGGCTCTGGAATTAAAATCTCTATTATTAATTCACCGGGTTTTAAATCTAGTTTTCTCCTATCTACTAAAAGTTTCTCGAGTGGAACAATTCTCTCACCGCTAATTCCCGTTAATTTAATACTCGCATCGTAAGCTAGAAGTAAGACTATATAATCACTAAAATCTGTAGCTGTAGCTATATTACCACCTATAGTAGCTGAGAAGCGCAGAGCTATTGTTCCAAATTTATGCCATATATCTCTAAATCCAGCAAAACGTATATCTCTATGTAAAATAGTATTTGAGAGCTCCCATATAGTTGTTAAAGCACCTATTTTTACATAACCATCTTCTACTCTGACATAACTTAACTGTTTTTTCAGAGGAGCTAAGTCAACTAGGTATTTGGGAGGCTTAATCCTCCCATCTCTTATGAGTATTAAGAGCTCTGTTCCACCAGCTAATGGTATTGCATCAGGATAATTACTCGCTAAGAACTCTATAGCGTCATTGAGACTCGTAGGTTTATAGAGGTCAAACATGATGTGTCACATTAAATTAAAGTCTTTCTCCTAGTATTTTTTATGGTTAGGTTAATAAGCTTATTGCTATAGAGCTCAATATGATTATTTTAGTTAAATACTATATACGTGTTAATTATTAATGGTGGTCTTATTGAAAGTATGTAGAGATATTAGTGAGTGTATTGGTGAAACTCCTATAATCTTATTAAATAGAGTTAAACCACGCGATATTGAAGCCGAAATCTGGGGTAAAATGGAGTTTTTAAATCCAACTGGTAGTATAAAAGATAGAATGGCACTCTATATGTTGAAAAAAGCTATTGAGAAAGGGGATTTAAAACCAGGTATGACAATTGTAGTGCCAACTACAGGTAATACTGGTATAGCTTTCTCAGCACTTGCAAGTGTAATGGGTTTTAAAGTTCTAATAGTTATCCCCGAAGAAATGAGTGCTGAGAGATTTATGTTAATGAAGCTATTTGGAGCTGAATTCTATTTTACACCTGGTGGTGAAGCTGACGCGGGATATGCGTTAGAAATAGCAAAGAAATTAGTAGCTGAAAATCCAGGTAAGTATTATTTATTTGATCAGTGGTCAGATGAAGCAAATATTCAAGCTCACTACGAGACAACAGGTAAAGAAATCCTAGATCAAGTTGGCTGCCCAAAGGCATTTATCGCACACATAGGGACAGGTGGAACACTAATTGGAGTAGCTAAGAGATTAAAAGAAGAATGTAGAGGTGTAATCATCGCGGGAGCAGAACCCGCAGAATGCGCTGTAGTAGCTGAGTGGTTTAAAACTAGTAAACTAGGTCTCTGCTCAAGACACGAAATTGAAGGTGTTGGTGATGGATTTATTCCCGAGATAGTATATAAGTATCGTGAACTCCTCGACGACTTTATAACTGTGACTAGTGAAGAGGCTATTTACACGGCTAAGTTAATTGCAAAATTAGAGGGGTTACCGGTGGGAATTAGTTCTGGTGCTAATGTTGCAGGAGCAATACAATTAGCTAGAAAATATTCGTTTAAGAGAGGAGATAAAGTAGTAACTGTACTTCCAGATTATGCTGCAAGATATTTTAGTACAAGATTATTTAAGAAGAAGAGAGAAGTAACTTCACGTAAGAATATACTAGATCAGCTTGATTTGTAAACTTACATGAATCTTTTTAATAGTCTTCATCTACTACAGTAAAGCCTATTAACTCAACTAATCGCTTAATAAAATCTTTATCTTCTCTTGAGAGATCTCTCGATAATTTAATAGTGACTACTAGTCCTCCTTCAGAGATCTGCGGAGATCCCTCAAAGTAGTATAGTGGTCTATAACCTTTTGAGAGGAGAATTGGATTTAAGTCATAAATAACTTTCTCAGCATATACATGGTTTACTATATTTCTCAACACTATAGATTTTTTGCTCAAAATACACTTCAAAATCTCAGCCTAGAATTCAACATATACTTAGAATATTTATATATTAGAGTTATCACTATATTTCCCCTAAACTTACCTGGGATGTATGTAATGAGTCGTCACAAACCCTGGTTTGTAGGTTATTTAAAGGGGAAAGATTGGATATCAAACTACGATTACGATATTGACACTATTAAACTAGTACTTAAAGCTGCTAGAGAGCTTAAACAAATGTTTCATAGTGGTGTTAAGAGAGTTAACTGGTTAGAGGGGAGAACACTGTACATGATATTCTATAATAAGAGTCTTAGAACTAGAAATAGTTTTCAAACAGGTATTTACCAGCTTGGTGGGCAGGGAATATATATTAGCCCAGATCAAGTTTACGCGCCAACACTTCCAGAAGACATGGTTCCATATCAAACCGAGGCTATAAGCGATGTAGCCCGCGTACTAAGTAGATATGGAGATGCTATAGCTATAAGGATATATGGAGATGCAGCTAAGTGGATTATTGGTAGAGGTCATAAAATCATAAATGAATTTGCAAAGTGGGCAGATATACCTGTATTAAACATGGAAGATGATATTTGGCACCCATTTCAGGCACTTGCAGACGCCATGGCTGTATTTGAAGTACTCGGCTGGCCTAGTGACCTTAGAGGTAAGAAAGTTGTTGTGAGTTACGCGTATAGTGGTGGACTTAAACCTTTAGCTGTTCCACAAGACGTCTCCGCAATGTTTGCTATGATGGGCGCTGATATTTATATTGCACATCCACCTGGCTTTGAATTAATGGATGAGGTCTTAGCAATTATTAAAAAATACACTGATCACTGGGGTAGCGAGTTTAAGATTGTCTATAACATAGACGAGGCTTTTGAGGGAGCTCTTATTGTTTATCCAAAGGCGTGGAGTCCTAAGAAGTTCTTCCCACCATATAACACGGTAGTTGATAAAGAAGGAGCTAAGGCCTATCAGAGTAAATTCAAAGACTGGATTGTTACAGTAGAGAGACTTGAAAAAGCTGGAAAACCCTACTATATGCACTGTGGACCAGCTGATAGAGGTCAAGAAGTAACAGATGAAGTACTAGACTCATATCATAAAAGCCTATACTTCGAGGAAGCTGAAAATAGACTTCACGTACAGAAAGCTGTAATGGCCATGGTTATGGGCGAGTAGATCTAGAGGGCTTTTAAACTAATTACCCTACATACGTGAAGCATTTACAGGAATTCTGTGGGGATACTACTTGTGTATGTAGATAAACTAGTGTGTAGTCGTTGTGGGAGAGAGTATAGGCTTGTAGAGAAGCCATTAATGTGTATGAGAAGAGATTTGGGTAGGCTAGACTTATATTACGATTACGAGGAGATCTCGAGAGCTCTGAGTAGAGATGTTCTCAAGAAGAGACCATTTAATATGTGGAGGTATATTGAGCTACTTCCAGTACCAAGTAGAGATTTTATTGTTAGTTTAGAAGAGGGTGGTACACCGCTTTTAAAAGCTGTGAGACTTGGAGAGAGACTTGGACTGAGAAATCTCTATTTAAAAGATGAAACAAGAAATCCTACTGGTAGTTTTAAAGATAGAGCTATGAGTGTCTCAGTGTCAATGGCTAAGTATTTTAACTACAAGAAAGCTGTAATTGCGAGTAGTGGAAATGCTGCTGCATCTCTAGCAGCTTATGGAGCTAAGGCTGATATTGAAGTCTACGCACTAGTCCCCCACTTCGCGGCGAGTAGTAAGATAGCTCAGCTCATTATGTATGGTGCAAAAGTAGTTAAAATTCGCTGGTTAGAAGCTGAAGACCCTACTGTTAAAATGATGAGGATTCTCTACGAGAAATATGGTTTTTACCCGAGTCCAAGTTTTGGTGTATTTAACCCGTACCAGGTAGAAGGCCCTAAGACTATATCTATGGAGATTGTTGAGCAGCTTAAATGGCAAACACCTGATCAGGTTTTTGTGCCAACAGGAGCTGCAAGTCTACTAACAGGAGTGTATAAGGGGTTTAGAGATTTCAGTGAACTTGGCTTTATAGACAAGTACCCAAAACTAGTAGCTGTACAGCCTGAGGGTAATCACCCACTAGTCAGAGCTTGGAGAGAGCATGCAGATCCCCTAAATATAAGACCCTGGGAGAAACCACCTAAAACTATTGCTACAGGTCTCGAGGACACATATCCCTGGGATGGAGATATGGGTTTAAGAGCTCTTTACAACACTAGAGGTTATGGTGTAATAGTCTCTGATGAGGAAATAGTAAATGCTATGAAGCTCCTCGCAGGTCTTGAGGGGGTTTTCGCAGAGCCTAGTGGAGCAGCTGGTCTTGCAGGCCTAGTAAAAGCTGTTGAAGAGAAACTTGTTGATAGAGATGAGGTAGTAGTAGTGCTTGTAACAGGTCATGGGTTAAAAGATATTGACACTGCTATGAAGATTACTGGCGAGCCGCCAGTAATTAATCCGAGTGAAGAGGAGTTAATTAGTGCAATTAGAGATCACTATGGAGCTCTCTAACTAGTTCTCATTTAGTTTTATTAACATACTCACCCATATATACTTGGTGAGGGTATATCTCTTGGTAGATCTCTCTGTAGAGATCTCTGGTTTAAAACTGAAAAATCCATTAATGAATGCTGCGTGTCCTATTTCAAGAGATGCTGAGTCTATGATCGAACTTGTAAATGCAGGTGTAGGAGCTGTTGTTGCTAAGACTATTAGTATAAAGCCAGCTATAGTTCCACGTCCAAGTATGGCTGTTGTTGATAGGGGTTTTTTCAGAGGATCTATACTAAAGACACTTAAACCTGGAGATGTGAGAATAGTGCCTGTTAATAGTGGAAATTACAGATTTATATACGCGTTTTTAAATGCTGAGTTGTGGAGTGATATACCAGCTGAACACTGCTTAGAGAGAGAATACCCTATTGTTGAGAAGTATTGTGAAGAGAGAGGAGTAGTATTTATAGCTAGTATTGGCTACACTCCTGAAGAGCTCTCTCTACTAGGACCTAAAATAGAGAAAATAGGTATTCGAGCAATAGAGTTCTCAACACACTATATTGGTAGAGATTACAGGCCAATAGTAGAAGCTGCTAAAGCACTAAGAGAATCTGTGAGTATACCTATATTTGCTAAATTAAGCCCCTTTACTCCAAATATACCTGAACTCGTAAAAGAACTTGAGAAAGTAGGTGTTAATGGAATTGTAGCTACCAACACTATTGGCCCAGCACTACACATAGATGTAGAGTCAGGTATGCCTATTGTTGGTGGACCCTACGGCTTTGGCTGGATGAGTGGCCCCGCACTAAAACCACTAGCACTAGCTGTAGTAGCTGAAGCTGCTCTCAACACAAAACTACCAATTATAGGTGTTGGGGGAATAACCCGCGGAGTAGATGTTGTAGAGTATATTATGGCTGGTGCAACTGCTACTCAAATATGTACAGCAGCAATAGTAGAGGGTTTAGGAGTATTTAAGAGAATTCTTAATGAGCTAGAAGAGTGGATGAAGAGGCATAAATACGAATCTATATACGACTTTAAAGGTATAGCTCTAAAATACATTAAACCAGAACCTAGAAGAGTATGGGCTAAACCACCAGTTATAGATGAAAAAAAGTGTATAGGGTGCGGATTCTGCGAGCTCACATGCACATACAAAGCAGTAAAAGTAGTAGAAGAACTAGGTAAGAGAAAAGCTAGAATAGATGTAACAAAGTGTTATGGATGTGGAGTCTGCACATCACTATGCCCAACTCGCGCAATACAATTTATCGAGGAGTAAATCTCTAAAACTAATCTCTTTTTTCCCACACTCTAAAGTCCTGTAACAGAGATCCTAGTTTACAACTGAAAGCCTCGCCCTTTAGGGCGGAGAGGAGGTCAGACGTAAATATATGTGTATTCATTTCAACTTATACTATTAATTGTGTAGAGGTGGTATTCTAGAAAAGATTATTTAACACCATACATTGTGAGTGCTAGTACTGCCATTTTTGTCCATAAACCATTTTCAGCTTGTTTATATATTAGTGAGCGTTTAGGATCATCTATGACGTCATTATCAGCTTCGTATCCTCTAAAAATTGGCAATACGTGCATTAATACTCCGTGTTTATCCATGAGATCCATTAATTCCCGTGTTACTTTCCAGTGTTTATATTTCTCATATATCTTTAACTCTTCATCTTTAAACTTACTATACCCGAGCTGAACTAGTGTTGGTGAAGCCCAGTTTCTCGGGAAGACTGCGTGTGCTCCTCTTAAAGCTTCTTGAAGATTATCTGTGACTTCTAGAGTTGCCCCATGATCTCTTGCAAGCTGCTTAGCTCTCTCTACTAGTTTAGGGTCTAGATCAAATCCTGGCGGTCTAGCAATAACAACATCTATGCCAAATCTCGGGAAGAGTATCATATCTTCTTGTACACTACACCAACCTCTAATCTCTGGACTATACGCCCACATTATCACATACTTCTTACCATGGTACTCGGGGAATTTCTCTATAAATGTGAGTACATCAGCTAATCCCTGAGTAGGGTGAAACATGTCATCAGCCATGTTAATTACTGGAATATTAGCAACACTAGCTATTTCTCTTATATAGGCATTACCCACACCGTATCTGTAATCTATAGCTTTATCAAGTATTCTAACACCAAGACCGTGACCATAAATATCATACATAGCAGCAACATCTTTAACAGCCTCACCAACTCTTTCCTCTCTAAAAGCCATTCTCGTAGTTATAGCATCAATATAGACGGCGTGTCCACCTAGAAAATACATACCTGATTCAAAAGCAGCTCTAGTTCTAGTTGAAGGTGCAAAAAACAACATGTAGAAAACTTTACCTGAGAGGACTTTTGGAATAGCATCTGTACCATAATAGTGAGCTATTTCCCTAAACTCCCTCGATAATTTTAAAGTTACTTCAATTTCCTCATCACTCCAATCTAGTGTTGAAATAAGGTCTCTACCACTAAGCTCTCTTATGAGATGTCTTAGAGCTGGCATTAAAAACACCTCGCCTGGTATTTCAACACTAAATCCTAATATAAAAACTACTCTTAACTACTACAGCTCTACTCTCTCTACACTTCAAAGTAGATAAAGTAGTTATATCATCTATAAGTCTAAGACTTCTAGAGTATTAGGTGAAGGTGAGCACTAGTCATGGTGGATATGTATATTCGGGGAGGCTGGATAATAACAATGGATAGTGAGAGGAGAATTATTAGAAATGGCGGAGTTGCTGTAGAAGATGGCGTAATAATTGATGTTGGTAAACAAGAATATCTAGATAAAGATTACAAGTCCTACGCTGATATATTAATAAATGCTGAGAGAGATATTGTGTTACCTGGTTTAATAAATACTCATGTTCACCTCGCACAGGGATTACTTAGATCTTGTGCAGACTACTTATCTCTGATTGAGTGGCTTAGAGATAGAATTTGGCCTCTACAGGGAAATTACACTAAGCAAGAAGCTCTAGCATCTGCTAAATTAGTAGTACTTGAAATGATTAAAACAGGAACTACAACATTTCTCGAGACGGGTCTTGTTGGGAGATATGATCCAGACGAGATCATAGAAATGATCTACTCAGCTGGGATGAGAGCTGCTGTTGCAAGACACGTAATGGATTTGAGGGGATATGCTACCATAGAAAACATACTTCACGAGGGGCTAGTTGAAACAGGAGAGTATAGTGTAAATGATACAGTGAGACTTATAAAGAAATATCACGGCTGGGATAACAAGATATGGGTCTGGTTTGGACCTAGAACTCCTGGAGCTGTGAGTATTGAGCTATATAGAGAGGTAGTAGCTAAAGCTCGTGAACTCAATACAGGTATAACTATGCATTTAAGTGAAGTGAGAGAAGATGTTGAGTATACTATGAAGAACTTTAATAAGAAGCCAGTTGAATTCGCTAATTGGCTTGGGTTAACTGGGAGAAATGTTGTATTAGTTCACGTTGTCTGGGTAGAAGACTCAGAGATAGAGCTCTTAGCTAAGACACAGACTAACGTGAGTCATAATCCATCAAGTAATATGAAGCTCGCTAGTGGAGCAGCAAGAATTTCTGAAATGCTAAAATACGGTGTAAACGTTACACTAGGTACAGATGGAGGTCCAAGTAATAACTCATATGATTTAATGAGAGAAATGAAACACGCAGCACTACTACAACCCCTCAGAACTCTTAAACCAGACGCTATTAGAGCTGAAGATATCCTCGAAATGGCGACAATTCGAGGAGCTAGAGCTCTCATGATTGATCACTTAGTTGGGAGTATTGAGAAGGGTAAACGTGCAGATATAATTATAGTTGACTACTGGCAACCACATCTCCACCCACAAAATAACCCAGTATCTCACTTAGTATATGCAGCTTCAGGTTACGATGTAAAACACAGTATTATAGATGGAAAACTAGTAATGTTTAATAGAAAAGTACTAACAATGAACGAAGAAGAAGTCATAGTAGAAGCAGAGAAGGCTGCGCGGAGCCTCTACAAGAGAGCAGGTTTATGTATAACACCTGATTTAAAATGGCCTATTACCTAGTTCACAGCTAAATATAAATATTTATAAACCCTTTAAGTCAATTAACCCTTAAAAAATACGGTGTTTTTTCTGAATCTTACTTTTACTAAGTATAATCTACAAAACCGCGTACTCCTAGTAAAAGTAGCTAGGGGGCTTGAGCCCGCTGATACTATTCTCTCAAATATTAATCTAGTTGAAGTAAATACTGGTAGTATTCTTGAAGATATTGCTATCTTAATTAAGGGTCCTAGAATAGCTGGTATTGTTAGTAGTAGAGTTATTGAGAAGTATAGAGGTAGAGAAACTGTAGTTATTAATGGAAAAAACTCCTACGCACTCCCAGGTTTTATTGACTTACATATTCACATAGAGTCGAGTATGCTAGATCCAATTGGATTTGCGAAAATAGCTCTTCAACACGGTACTACTACTGTAGTAGCTGATCCTCACGAAATAGTGAATGTTCTCGGATTAAAAGGATTAGAAGTATTTAGTAAAGTATCTAGACTACTACCTCTAAAAATACTCCTCGAAATACCGAGTTGTATTCCCCCAACAGATCCCGCAATGAAACTAGAAACTCCACCTAGTAATTTCACTATTGAAGAAGTGAAGTATGCACTTAGCTTTAATAATATAATTGGATTAGGAGAGGTAATGGATTTTATAAGTGTACTTGAAGGTAGTAGTAGAGTTTATGAGAAAATTAAGTTAGCAGTAGATTATAACTTAGTAGTTGATGGACATGCACCTCTATTCTCCCCAGAGGAGTTAAATGCGTATATAGCGGCTGGCATTACGAGTGATCATGAGTCGGTAGAGATTAGAGAAGCTTATGAAAAAGCTTGGAGAGGTATGTACCTATATATTAGAGAGGGCAGTGCGTGGAGAGATCTAGAAGCTCTTGTAGACATTATTAAGAGAACTAGCTGTAAACTCTGTGTATTTGTAAGTGACGATGTAAATATACTAGATCTCTTCGAGAGAGGACACATGGATAGAGTTATTAATAGAGCTATAGAGCTAGGTGTAGACCCTATTAAAGCTATTCAATTATCAACAATAAACCCCGCTATTAGACTCCACCTCGAAGACCACATAGGAATTATTGCACCTGGTAGACTAGGTGATATTGTACTAGTAGATAGACTAGAGAAAATAGAGCCGACAACTATACTAGCAAATGGTGAACTAATATACTTTAATGGTATTCCCGTTAAAACTATTAATAGTGTAGAGTATCCAAGTGAGACTCTTAATACTGTGAAAATAAACCCGAAATTAGTAGACTCTATTGATATTACTCCGAGAGTAAGTGAAGATATTAGTAGTGTTAAAGTTAATGTAATAAGAGTTCAACCAGGCTCTACAATAACTAAACACGTTGTAGAAGAGCTTAATGTCTCATCGAGGAGAATTCAGCCAAGTCCTAGAAGAGATATAATGTATGTTGGAGTACTATATAGGTATTCTGAGAGTGGAGGATATAGTGTAGGTTTTATTGAAAACCTGGGTTTTAAATTAGGTGCAGTAGCACAGACTATAGCACACGATACCCACAACATTGTATTTGCAGGTTGGAGAGAAGATG
>Ga0185307_1001104_pt1 | contig 15474 bp, 13 predicted proteins | sample LHCtaG_FD_128010 | JGI IMG/M metagenome (GOLD analysis project Ga0185307, IMG submission 128010) | Hot spring microbial communities from Little Hot Creek, USA to study Microbial Dark Matter (Phase II) - LHC4sed_matched (SPADES... | ecosystem: Environmental > Aquatic > Thermal springs > Hot... | reverse complement strand
CCTCTATCGTATTCACCGACCATAAATCTAACCCAGAGCTCTTTAAGCTGCTCTCTGAGATTGTTAGCATCCTTCTCGAGGTCTGATAGCTCTGATTCTAGATCTGCTTTATCTACAAGCCAACTCTCAATTATCGAATCGACGAATCTACGGTATACGAGTTTCTTCTCCCTTAAAGCATTCTGATCCACATCTGGACTTTTAAGGTATTGAGTATACTGAGAGGCTATGAAGAGCCTAGAGTCCATGTCTAGGCTTTCTAGGGCATCATCTATCCGTATTGTAAGTTCTTCAAGCCTCGATATTATATCTGAAGAGCCCGCTGTCCCAGCGTTAACTTTAGCCCTCTCCATTTCAACTATACATCTAACTCTCAAGTCTTCCAACTCTGCTCTAAGCTTAAAAAACCTGTCTAGGAGCCCTATAAGCTGGGTCATATAATCTTTTCTAATGGATTCGGCTGTTTGGGAGCTGACCTCACCGCTTGAAATAAGCTGATTAAGTTTCTCAAGCTTAATACGCATATCTCTTAACATACTGGAAGTCTCATTAAATTCTCGAATAGTTGAGGAAACCACATCAGATATACTGGGGGTACCGCGGTCCAACGGACTCTACCAGAGAAATTAGAAATCTATAACATAATATAAATGTTACCTACCTAGGTCATCATTATGATGACCTTAATTACCAGTGGGGCCGGCCGGATTTGAACCGGCGATCACGTGGGCCCGAGCCACGTAGCCTAGACCAAACTAGCCGACGGCCCCTCCCAATTTAGGAGTTAGAGACGCACTATAAAAGAGTTGCCTTTACAGAAGATTGTGGAGAAATTAAACTTAAATTCGATTGAAGGCTCTTTCTTAAATTGGTTTGCCGTTGATAGAAGATGCGCTTAGAGATGAATTGAAAGAATTATGCAAAGTGTTAGATGAACTGGGGGCCTTCAGAATAGGGGTGACTGTAGAGGTTAGGAAGATTCTAGAGAATAGAAACTGTGGGTTTAAAAAAATTAAACTAATGATCGATTCGATAAGGGTTAAAGATGGTGTGTTGTACTGCGTAGCCGATGTATGCGATGTTGAAAAGATGTTCTGCATAGCTGAAAGCGCTGTTAAGCCTCCTTCCCTTTTTAAGAATAATTTGGTGGTCGAATTCGACGGCTATAAGGTATTCATGGTAGATTTTAACGCCGATAATTTGAGAAAATTCCTAAAGGAGAGACCTGAATTTGGCCCAAAAAACCTAGGTAAGAAAGCTAGATTGGGATTGGGTGTTAGAATGTTGTTTACTCTCCAGCACCTCGTAAATGTTTTGAAGGAGATAAATATTCCGGCGGATTTCCAGCTATCCGCGGGTAGGGAGTTCTCCCTTAAAGATGTTGTAAATGCGCCTCCAGGGGTGTATCCAGAGTGGCTCGGCCACACCGGGCTAGATGCTGAAACCTTGTATAGCAGTATAGCTTTAGGATGCTTCAAAATGGGTTTTGATAATTACGGTACTGAAATCGACCATCTAATCGTCGTCAGACAGCCCAGTAGAGCTTTAACGAGAATACTTTCGCATGGGGAACAGATGGGTGAACATGCTTCAAAGGGGTTGGAGGCATCTATGGATTATAATAGGAGGATAATAGATGAAGCTACTGAAACGGGCTTTGTAAGAGGTATAACGGTAGATGCTTCTGACCTTATTAGATACGAGTTTACAGACCTGTCAAAGTGGTCTACTGAAAGTGTTAGGGAGAAGTTTTTGATGGAGTTTGGTGAGGAGGCTGAAGAGGTGCTTCACAATATTCAACCGTATCATTGCTATACGTTGGGTGACGTCAAAATATCGTTTAGTGAAGAAGATGTTATGAGGATTTCCTTAAAATACAGGCTATGTCTACTTAAATCTAAAGAACTGTATGAATATTTTAAGAGCAGGGTTGGGGAAGATTTCAGCTACGAGCTTTCACTAGATGAGACGTCTGAGCCCACAGAGCCCAAGGAATTGTTCTACTGCCTCGCCGAGTGTAAGAGGATGGGTATAGCTGTTGATCTAGTAGCTCCAAATGTGGGGTTTAATAAGAGAGAAGACTATAAGGGTCCACTGGACACGCTTGAAAAGAGGGTTAGAATTCTGGCGGCTGTAGCTGAATATTTCAACGCTATTCTAGATTTCCACTCCGGTAGCGATAAAAGCGTCGAAGTTTATCGGACAATTTCAAAGGCATGTAAAGGTAGGTTGAAGCTTAAAATGTCTACAATATATCAGCTTAAGTTCTTCGAAACACTTGCGGAATTCCCCGAAGGAAGCGAGGAGAGGAATGTTTTTGAAGAAATCTGGGACTATACTCTAGAATACGTCAAGAAGAGAGCCTTAGAAGGTGATAAAGTCGCCGAGCAACAGCTTAGAGAAGTCGCTGAGCGTATGGATAGACCCGGTTTTATAAAAAGTCCTAAGGATGATTTCTTCAGATACTACTCCTTCATAGTGGTTAACGCTAAAAACCCAGACGGTAAGAGGATATTCATGGATAGGCTTTATGAGCTTTCATCTAGGAGAGAGGTTTATGGGAGATACTTTGTAAAGGTTTTTAACGTCACCAAGACAGTTGCCGACGCGTTAGACTTAATTAGAGCAAGCTTAGAATAATCTAATGCTTCACACATAGGTTGAAAGTGAATTTTAACGAATTCATCTAACTGGTGGTTGAATTGGTCACTTACGAAGCCCCAAGTTGGGATGAGATCTACGAGATGTGTCTAGATCTAGCGTCTATGATTAAAGCTTCAGGTTTTAAACCAGATTTAATCGTAGGCATAGCTAGAGGCGGATGGGTTCCAGCTAGGCTTTTATCAGATTTTTTAGACAACCCAAATATTACAAGCATAAAGGTTGAATTTTACTTGGATATTGGGAAGACTAAAGACGAGCCTACGATAACGCAGGACATACAGGTCTCTGTAAGTGGGAAGAAGATCCTGTTGGTCGATGACGTAGCGGATACAGGTAAGAGCCTAATGCTCGTTAAAAATCATCTTAAAAACATGGGCGCTTTAGAAACTAGGATAGCTTGCTTATATTTCAAGCCTTGGTCTATAGTGAAGCCCGACTACTATGTTAGAGAGACCGAGGCTTGGATAATATTTCCACATGAAATCAGAGAATCTGCTGCAAAGATATGGTTAAGGGTCAAGGCCGAGGGGGGAGGGTTAAAAGACGTCAAGAAGATTCTGGTAGAAGCCGGTGTTAAACGTAAAATAGTCAGTAGGATAGTAAGGGATTTCCTCAATGATAGTTGAGCTTAAAGAGTATGGATTATACTTGGGAATTTTAACGGTTAGAGGGATCTATGTAGAAGACCCTGAGCTTTTAATTAGAAGGCTTAGAAGGAACTTTAGCGGTTTAGAGGTTCAAGTCTTAAATGTGAAAAACTTGGCTGGTTTTAAACACATACTCGTATCGGTTTTAACAGCTCTAGAAGCTATCAACCATAAGTTAAACATAACCAAAAGCCTATCCATGGAGGTTTTAGTCAGAGCCTCAGCTCAAAGGCAGATAAGTGAAGCTATAAATATCTTGGGAATTAAGAAAGGCGTATGCGATGCCGCCTTTATAGTGATCGGTGATAAAAGCGAAAAAGTTGAAGAGGCTTTAAACGCTCTTATAAGAAGCTATGGTGACCGTGTAGATGAGCACCTCCTTGAAGAAGATAGGTCTAGTCAAATCATAGAAGCATATGGAATATCGGAAGAAGAATTTAAAGCTGAAAATGAATACTCAAAAGATAGATGGGAGGCCATTAAAAACTTAATAGCTGAAAAAGTAGCTTTAACTTTAACACTTTAATTTCAACCCACATCTTGACTTATGATTTTGTATCCTAGGTTTTATAGTTGTAGCTTTTCCAAATTTTAAAAACCTCGGCAGAATCGAGACAATAATTATCCTCTTTGTTTTTCAGAATCTATAAGGACAGGACTGCATGATTGTCCTTAGTAGTTTTAAATACTGCTCGATTAAATTTTTAATGAAGAGGTGATTGAATTTGAATAGAACACTTCACATTCATCCAAAGAATCCCAGATATTTTACCGAAGATGATGAGCGTGCTGTTTACCTCGCTGGCTCACATACGTGGAGTAATCTACAAGATATGGGCATAACGGATCCACCTCCTCCGTTTGATTTTCCCGCATATCTGGATTTTCTTCAAAAACACAACCATAATTTTGTCCGGTTATGGCGTTGGGAGATGCCAAAATGGCGCTATAGTTTAGATAGGCCGTTTTCATTTAGCCAACCACATCCTTGGAAACGTACGGGACCGGGGTTTGCAAAGGATGGAAAGCCTAAATTCAACTTATATGAGTTTGAAGAGTCGTATTTTAGCCGTCTACGTCATAGAGTAGAGATGGCTACTGAAAGGGGAATATACGTATCGATTATGCTATTCGAAGGACATTGTGCTCAATTCGCAGTTCAAGGTTGGGAGTTTCATCCATTCCACCCGGATAACAATGTAAACAGCGTAGATGGGGGACGGCTAGAATACTATACTCTCAATAATAGGATAGTGTTGGCTTTACAGAGAAGCTATGTTCGCAAAGTGGTGGATACGGTAAACGACCTCGACAACGTTCTTTACGAAATATGCAATGAAGCTGGCAACTACTCAACTGAATGGCAGTATCACCTTATCCGCTTCATCAAGTCCTACGAGGCGGAGAAGTCTAAGCAACACCCAGTAGGGATGACTTTCCAGTATGGCGGTGAGAAGAGCGGCAGTAACGCCAACCTCTTCAATAGTCCCGCAGATTGGATTTCCCCAAATCCGGAGGGAGGATACCGTGAAGACCCGCCGGTAAACGATGGAAGAAAGGTCGTTTTAAACGATACAGACCACTTGTGGGGAGAGGGGGGTAATCCTCAATGGATCTGGAAGAGCTTTACTAGAGGATACAACCCCCTCTTCATGGATCGGATAGTTAATTTAACTAGTCAAACGGTTACATGGGCGGGAATAACACCCGCGGAAGACATACCACAGGCTGAAGAGATACGTAAAGCCATGGGTAACACGGTTCAAATATCAAAACGATTCAACATAGCAGAAATGCTGCCTCTACCCGATTTGGCTTCAACCCACTACTGTTTAGCAAAACCCGGTGAAACATACATCATCTACATACCTTCAGGCGGAGAGGTTAAAGTAGACCTACGAAGTGCAAGGGGAGAGTTGAAGTTGGAGTGGATGGACCCAATCAATGGAAGTAGTATGTTGACGGACATGATACAGGGAGGAGATTGGCAAACCTTCAAAACACCATTTACGGGAGACGCTGTGCTTCTACTGTACAGAGAAACAAAGTTTCATTAACATAATTTCCTAAAAGAGGTGAGGGTGACGTTTTGCCATCAAAATATGAAGTCAAACCCATCTCCATCGAGGAAAAGAGCGGTTTAATGGAAAAATATGGCGATCGTCTTCTATACGAAGAGAAAGCTGACATATACGGGTGTTGCATCAAACTCTTGACAGATATAAAATACGTGAAAGAACGTTGGGAGGAAAGCTTTTATCCTATGTCAGCCTATGTTCGTTCCCATGGAAGACTAATTGTGACAAACGATGAAAATGAAAGGCAAAGTGTATTCTACGACCCGCTTTCTAAAACAGCTTTTCTAATTAATATAGACTACTATGGTTGGGTGAAATCCATCGCCTTGAGCGTTGCAGGTGACATTCTTGAAGACAATCATGGGATAAACTCGGTTCACGGCGCATGTGTAGATATAGAAGGTAAAGGGGTCTGCTTAATCGCTCCTTCGGGAACGGGTAAAACTACACATACATATGGACTTCTCAGACTTAGAGGAGTGCGTGTTGTATCAGATGATTGGTTTTTCGTGCGTTTGATGGAAGATCAAGCCGTTGCGTTTGCTTCAGAGAAGAACTTCTACATTCAAGCTGATATAGCTGATACTTGGGGTGAATATCAAAAACTTGTGGAAAAAGCTGAATTTGATTCGAAAGGCAGAGCTGTAGTAAACGTGAGGTGGGTTGTCGGCAAGGGGAAAATTTTGCCGATGACCACGTTGAAAAAAGCTATACTACTGAAGCGAGACCCAGATGACAAGTTAGTTTATAACAAGCTTTCAGCGGAAGAAGCATCCCGATATGTAGAAGCAGTGGATTTTTGCAATCCCCATTTGCTCGTAAAAGACGAGTGGAAAACGAATTTGAGAAGAAAATTCTTCAAAGAATTGTTTAATATTTTAGAGATTTACATTGTCAATACTGCTGCTCCAATCAATCAAAGCCATAAAGCCATAAAAGAAGAAATTTTAGGCCTATAAACTATTCGGTAATAGAACGGTTTATATGCAAAAATTAATGTTGTAATGATAGAAGACGAAGACTTCTCCAACACAGAAATCTAGATCCTTGTAATCACTGTAAACAGGTCATAAACCTCAGTTCAAAGATAAAAAGACAGATATACATCGATACCATACTTCCGATTCTCTATGAATATTTAATGCATTAATCTTAAGCTTATCGTCATCCATCTTCATTTTAAACCTGGCAACCGAAGGCTAAGACTACAGTCCAAGCTTAACCCTATGTTGTCTAACAGTAGGCTTTGAAACGTCTAATGCTCTAAGCATCTCCCCGTCGTTTGAACACTCATTGTAAAGTCCGATAAGCTTTGGTTAGATTGTTTAAAGCTCTGCATTAGGTTTTCCCAAGACTTAGGTTTAAGGCTGTGTCGCGGGTTTCATGTCACGTATGAGCTGTATCAACTCTTCTACCGTCAGTATCGGTGAGCGCATCCAATAATTGAACGTGTAGTTAGACCCCTTTATCCAGGCCTCCGCCGATGGCGCGCGGTTCGTCCTATACTTCTTTATGAACTCCCTCTCAAATACATAGGCGTCTTTTTTAATTCTTACAAGCCAACCGTTTATCTCTAAAACGTAGTCGTCACCGCTTATAGACTTAAGCTCCTCCAGCGAGGATGGCGGAAGACCAGATGGAGTTTCTCTATCGTCAATTCGGCCGTCTTATAGTCTTTATCGCCTTCAGCGCTGTAGACTACTATTGCTATGAAAGGACCGTCCTTGAAGTACACGGCAGTAAGCTTCAACCCACGGGATAGCTTAGACGGTAGGTAAATGGTCTCACCGGCTTCACCGACGAATTTGATCAGTTCGTTTAGTGAGACCTTCCTACCGCCGGCAGCGTAAAAGTCCACGGGCTCGCTGTGGAATGGCTCTACATAATATTCCAACCCACAGGGATAGAACAAGAGCAACGCAAAAATAGTTATAGTTGAAAAAGCCGCCGCGAAAACCAAGACTCTCACGGTTGAAGATAAGAGGTCCACCAAAGCCTAACCACCCCCACCAGCGTAGAATTCATAGTGGGAAAACTCCGTCACGTAGTATGGTGGCGTCACTATCTTCACATTTGTATACCAGTAAGGCCAACTCCTGCCGTCGAAGTAAGATAGCTCACTGAAGTGACTTTCACCTATGCAGATAGTAGCTATTGTAGTTTCTACGAAGGCTTGATGATCCTTGGGCTCATATGGATCTACGCTTACTTCCTCCGACCATATCGTATTAGCACCCTCTCGTACCACTAGATTCCATAATCTCATGCCCGCAGATTATAGGGCAGACCGAGAGGCTCAGCGCGGAACTAGAATACTTCCTTAAAGAAAATTGAAGGAAAAGTACGGGATTTCCGAAGCCAACCTCGCCCGGCTACACCTGCATAACACTGAAAACCGAGGTAGCCAGGCTCCTTAAAGAATACGCCAGAGAACGCGACCTAGGGCTTAACAAGCTGATACTCCAGCTCCTCAGAGAAGAGGACTGCCCCGGGACTGTCCCATCCATGAGGGAAAACAACCTCAATTTGAGTTCCTTTTGCGGAAAGAAGTGGACCGGGCGGGATTTGAACCCGCGACCACCCGGGTGCAAACCGGGTATTCATACCGGGCTGAACTACCGGCCCACAAAATTCAGTTAACTAAACGGCTGATAAAAATCTTTATGTTCTTTTAAAATGCTCCCATCCCTTAGCTTCGATTCTTACACCTTCGACTGTATAGACTCCACTTCCCTCCTCTACGACACCTATCCTGTAAAGTGAGCCACCTATACTTTTCACAGTTCTTAAGGCTTCAGTCCACATATCAGGTTTAATCGCGAGCAGTAGCTCGTACTCTTCACCACCTTCATATAAGACGAGGCGTTCTACGTCTAACCCGTGCATTTCCGCGAATGCTTCGGCTTCAGAGGCTACTGGAAGCTCTTCCACCAGTATTTTCACATCGTTGATTTCAGCAAGTTGGTTTAAACTTAGGGCTAAACCGTCGCTTATATCCATAGATGCTGTTACGGCTCCAGAGCCAGCCAAAGCCAAACCTTCTCTAAGTCTAGCAACTGGTCTATACACTGATTCAACAGCCCTGCTTCTTATGCTCTCTGGAGCTTCAAACCCTTCTAAGAGTATTTTAAAGCCTACAGACGTAAGACCTAGAACTCCGGTTGTGGCAATTATATCGCCTGGTTTAGCTCCTCTCCTCGAAAGGAGCTTTCCACAATGTGTCATACCGAGTATAAACCCGGCTAAAGTTACCTCACTGCTCACGCTTAAATCCCCACCGAGCACATGGATCCCATATTCGTCAGCACCATCCCCAATGCCTTTAACCAGCTCGTTAAACGATTCCAGGGAGAGATTTGACGGTAAACCTATGCTGAATAGAATGCCTAATGGTTTAGCTCCTTTAGCCGCCATATCTGAGATATTAGCTACAACAGCCTTCCTACCAGCCAAATACCAACTCATACCCGGCAGTAGATCTGACCTTTCAACCCACATATCGGTATGTGCAACTAGAACAAGCCCCTCACCGACCTCTTTAGCAATAGCATCATCTAAACCCGCGCCTAGAAGCTCTTCAGGGTCTACTTTAACAATCCTCCATATCTGCTTAATGAGAGACCTTTCACCCAGATCTGATATCTTCAAAGACATTCCAGCCCCCTTAATCCCTACTGCAACACACGATCTATGAAGAATTCTACGAAAGCATCGCTCTTCACGTCAACACATACATTCGCATTAGGCTTTCCTTCCACTGGAACTGTAAACCCACGTGTATACTCGCCTCGGACTTCCACGCATATACGCATAGGTTTAACTGCGACGAAACTTTGCGTAAAACTCGCAGCTACAGCTAGAGGATCGTGGAGGATTGGATTGATGGATTTGGTGTAGCTCATCCAAGCATCCATCATCTTCGATACAAACCGTATTTCAGGAAGTGTTGATGACTTAAACATTTTAACATAGTCATTATTCATTATACATTTAAGCGTTACATCTAACCCAACCATTGTTAGAGGGATGCCCGATTCAAACACGACTCTAGCCGCTTCAGGATCTCTACTGATGTTATACTCAGCCACCTGCCTAGAGAAACATCCACCCATCATAACGAGCTTAGCCTTATCAACTATCCACGGATTTAAGGTTAAAGTTAACGCTATATTAGTCAATGGGCCCACACTTACGATCGCTGTTTCTCCAGTGGATTCTTCTATAAGTGAAGCTATGAAGTCTGTTACATCCCTCCTATCATTCTGCCACCTGTCTAAAAGCTTTCCCTCCCAACCTTCAAGCGCCACGGCTTGATTGGGCTTCTCAACAGGCCTGTCTTCAAGTAGAGGCTTAGAGGTGCCAGCTTTCACAGGGACGTCTCTTATACCCATCTCCTCCATTACTCGGAGAGCCAACATAGCTCTCGTCTTCACATCTCCATAGACGGTTGAAACAGCTCTAACGTTAAGCTCCGGAGATTTTAAAGCGAGTAAGAGCGCTAAAGCATCGTCAATATCGTCGCCTATATCCGTGTCTAAAATAACATCAACCATACTACCCAAACATAATGCATAACGTAGAAGTATTAATAGCTTTACCTGAGCTTTCAAATTTACGTTTAGGCTTTAGATTCGACCCACATGACATTACCTCGATATTCCTACGAGGGAGAGTAACCACTTCGACGGAATAACCCCATTCAAATATGGAGGAGGCTGGTGAAAAATAAAATTATAAATAAAGACCCAAGTAGTATTGATGTGCTTAATAGGGTTGGATGTCGGTACAACTGGATGCAAAGCTACGCTATTTAGTGAAGATGGACGTTTGATCGCTCAGTCGTATAGAGAGTACCCGCTTTACCATCCAAGGCCGAGCTGGTCTGAGGAGGAGCCGGGAGATGTCTGGCGGGGAGTGGTTGAAGCGATAAAAGAGGTTATAGTTAAAACTGGAGTTCAAGCCGAGGAGGTAAAGGCTTTAAGCGTTTCAGCTCAAGGAGAGGCTTTCATACCTTTAGATAGAGAGTTAAATCCATTATATCGCTGCATAACGACGTGGGACGATAGGGCCGTTAAACAACATGATGACCTTCTCAGGCTTATAGACAGGGTTGAATTGTTCAAGATAACAGGACATCCATCTTCACCCGTCTATACTCTGTTTAAACTGATCTGGTTTAAACAGAGTAAACCAGACATCTACGAGAAGACTTGGAAGTTTCTTCTATGGGAGGATTACATTAACATGATTCTCTGCGGAGTCCCAGCTATAGACTACTCGCTGGCCTCTAGAACCATGCTTTTTGACATCAGGAGGCTTAACTGGAGCCATGAAATACTTGAGCTTTCAGGTTTAGACGTAGATAAGCTTCCCGAACCTTATCCATCAGGTATGGTCGTGGGAGAAGTTTCTCAAGAGGCCTCAAAGGAGACGGGGCTTGCTAGAGGTACACTTGTCGTTACTGGTGGACACGACCAGGCATGCGGAACACTGGGTGTAGGTGCTGTAAACCCTGGAGCTACATACGTAGCCACTGGCACTGTTGAAAGCATAGTGGCACCCCTACATGCGCCTCTGCTTCAACGAGAGATGGTGCCGATGGGGTTTGCGAGCTACTGCCACGTGGTTTCAAACCGCTATCTAATACTCGGAGCAAATCCATCAGCTGGAATACTTTTAAGATGGTTTAGAGATAAATTTGGAGAGAAATACCTAGAAGAGTCTTCAAAGAAGGGGGTCAGTGTCTACGACCTTATGATGGAGGATGCGTCTAAAACCCCTGCGGGATCCCAGGGGCTTTTAATCGCTCCATACTTCATGGGTGCTGGAACGCCAAACTGGGATACTTATGCTAGAGGTCTGATCATAGGCTTAACGGTAGCTCACGGCAGGCCTGAGGTCATAAGAGCTATTGTTGAAGGCATAACGTACGAGCTTAGACTCAACATTGAGACGTTAGAGAAGTTTAATGTTAAAGTTGAAGAGATTAGAACTGTTGGAGGTGGGGCAAGATCAAGCTTTTGGCTTCAACTTAAAGCGGATGTAACAGGGAAACGTGTTGTAGTGCCGGAGATAACTGAGGCCTCATCAGCAGGAGCCGCTATGCTAGCCGGATTGGGGGCTAGGATATATGGAAGTGTCAATGAGGCTATATCCAAGTTTTACAGAGAGTCTAAAACCTACCAGCCGAATTTGAAAAACAAAGAAGTCTACGATAGGCTTTACAGCATATACGTTAAACTGTATCCTACTGTGAAAAACATATATAAAGAAGTCTTTCAAATACTAGAAGAACTTAGCGGGCAACTGTAAGAAACGGGAAAACAATCGATTCTAGATAGAGTCTCCAACAGCCCAGCTACAGATGAAATCTTACGAGGCAGCCTACATTTATATCAACCTGTAAAAATCTAATTTAATGTTATGAAAATTCTACCTTTAAGCTCGGATTCCATGGGCGTTAGAAGTATGGCTACTTTCATAGAAACCAAGGATTTAAAGGTTTTATTAGACCCTGGTGTCGCCCTTGGACCTTATAGGTACGGGCTACCACCACATCCTATCGAATGGAGGAAGCTTGAAGAGGATTGGAAGATCATCGTTAACTATGCCATCAAGGCAGATGTTATAATAGTTACACACTACCATTACGATCACCACAACCCATGGGAAAATCTTGAAATCTACGAGGGGAAGCTTCTGATTTTAAAAAATCCTAGAGATAACATAAACTATAGCCAAAGAGAGAGGGCACGCTTTTTCCTAAAGCAGATTGAGAAATTGCCGAGAAGGGTGGAGATAGCTGAGGGGTTTAAGATGAGCAATGGGGAAACTACGCTTAAAGTTTCTAAACCTGTATTTCACGGTACAAACTCTAAACTCGGATATGTAGTTGAGGTTTATATATGTGAGGGCGATGAGAGCTTCTTATATTCAAGTGATGTTGAAGGGCCGAGTTTAAACGACCAAGTAGCATTTATACTTGAAAATAGACCCAAAGTTGTTATGATCGATGGACCTATGACGTACATGTTAGGCTATAGATACTCTGTAGCCAGTTTAAAAGCATCCATAGCAAATCTTCGGCGGGTTTTGGAATCTGGTGTAGAGCAGGTGATTCTAGACCACCATCTGCTGAGGGATTTAGCGTGGAAGGAGAGGATATCTGAGCTTCTAGTTGAGGCTGAGAATAGAAGAGTAAAGATTTTAACTTCAGCAGAGTACGCTGGAAAGGAGTTAAATATGCTTGAGGCTAGGAGGAAGGAACTTTATGAGCGGAATCCGGTGAACCGTTCCGAGATGAAGAAGTGGGTAGCCGAAGAATAGAGATGCGTCAAGTAATCTAAAATAATTGAGTTTAAAGTCTTGCAGAAAAGTTGTGCTTAACCTGAGAAGTTTATATTGCTTCATAGTCTTAGTTATTTTGGGAAGAAGAACATGCCTATAAAACTCGTAGTGAAGAATCCAGACCGATGTATAGATTGCGCCACATGCTTATTCGTATGTTCAAGAGAATTGACTGGCGCCATATCGGTTAAACATTCAGCTATAAGGGTTTCAAGAAGTGGGTTAGGCTTTAAAATTACTGTGTGTTCTGGATGTGAAGAGCCGGACTGTGCTTCAGCATGCCCATACGAAGCTTTGAAGCCGAGAAGCGGCGGCGGAGTGGAGCTTGTGAATCCTGAGAAGTGTGAGAGGTGTGAAAATAAACCGTGCTTAGACGCGTGCTCGTTAAAAGCCCTACAGTGGGATGATGAGCGTAAAAGACCAATAATATGCATAGAGTGCGGAGTATGTGCAAAATTCTGCCCACATGATGTCCTCTACTATGGGGAGGTTTAAGAGTGGTTGGAGATATACTTTTCATAAACTTAACCGATGGCTTAAGCTGGGTTGAAAACAGACGGGAACTCGTTGAAAAGTACATAGGGGGATCTGGACTAGCCATAAATCTATTGAATGAACTATGCCCAGAAAAGGTTGATCCATTTGCACCTGAAAACCCGATTATACTGGCACCTGGACCATTCATAGGGCTCTATCCAGCGTGTTCAAAGACGATCGCCATGTTTAAATCACCATTAACTGGAAACCTCGGTGAAAGCCATGCTGGTGGAAGACTGGGTGTGGCTATAAGGCTTGCTGGTTACGAAGCCGTAGTCATTATTGGAGCTGCTTCAAAACTGATGTGGCTTGACATTGGAAATGACGGAGAAGTCAAGGTTAACGGTGCATCATCTCTTCAGAAGATGAGTAGTTTACATACGATCACGGCGTTGGATGCCTTTAACCAATATGGCTTACAATCGGTTGCAGCCATAGGTCCGGCTGGGGAGAGCTTTGTCTTCTACGCCAATGTTTCAGTGGATGGGTACAACTTTTTTGGAAGGACGGGTTTGGGAGCGGTAATGGGCGCTAAAAACCTTAAAGCCATACGTGTTGCTGGAAGTGGTGAAATATCTGTCAGAGACTTAGACGGGTATAAGAGGAACTTTGAAAGAATATACGAGGAGGTTGTTAAAAGCGGTAAGATGCGTAAATACCACGACCTTGGAACCCCTCAGAACGTTCTAACGTTAAACAAGATTAAAGCACTTCCGACGATGAACTTTAAACGCGGATATTTCGAATATGCTGAAAGTATTTCAGGAGAGTACTTTGCAGACAATCTCCTGGTTAGGAAGAATACATGTCCTCTATGTCCGATAGGTTGCAAGCACGTAGCCATACTGAAGAGCTTCTTCGCGGAGGAGCATGAGGTGGAATCCATAGAAGTCGGATACGACTATGAACCCATATACGCATTAGGCTCAAACCTAGGTATTGGAGATCCTTTAGACGTACTTAAGCTTAGAGCCACTTGTGATCGATATGGGTTAGACGCTATGATGACCGGGACTATGCTCGCATGGGCTACCGAAGCATATGAAAAAGGGTTAATAAGCCTAAGCGAGACAATAGTCGAACCCAGGTGGGGTAGTGCAGATAATTACGTAGAGATGATCAGGCGAATCGTAGAAATGCCGAATGAATTCTACGTATCTATGGCTCAGGGGAAGGCGTATAAGAACCTTGGCGAGGAGTTTTTAGTCGTGATCGGGAGGAACGGTTTAGCGGGTTATCATACTGGGTTGGCTTTCATAATAGGTACAGCCATAGGGGCGAGGCACAGCCATCTAAGCAACGCCGGATACAGTTTGGATCAGAAACTGTTAGGCTCGACAATAGATCCTATAAAGGCGGTTGAAGCTCTCATAGAAGAAGAAGTGTGGAGGTGCGTATTGGAGAGTTGTGGTGTATGCTTATTCGCCAGAGATATATACGATAAACGCGTAGTATTAGAGGCATTAAATGCGATAGGCTTCAACTATGATGGTGAGGGGCTTGTAAAAATCGGAAGACTAATTTACGGTTTAAAGTATAAGTTTAAGTTTAGAGAGGGGTTTGAATTTCAAAACCTTAAAATCCCAGGCAGAATCTTTGAAACGCCTACTGCAAACGGTAAGATAAATATGGAAGAAGCTCAAAAAGGCTTGAAAGCCGCGGAGGCTAAAATAAAAGAAATTGTTGAGGAGGTTAATGCTCAGTATATAAATAATGCTTTGTAAGGAAGTCAGCTATATCCTTCGAATTAAATGGGCCTATTAAAACCCTCCAACCAGTTGAATCCTCAATCTCCCCGGCTAGTTTTGCGGCTCTACCTGGAATCACAAGGGTTTTATGGCTTACTTTAGCTTCCAGACCCGTCTCCTCGATCATCTGTTTAATGGATTCTGGCTTGAGTTTGTTACCGGCTACAGAGCATGCTACTGAAAGCCCCCCGGTATCTACAACCAAGAGGAAGCAGTCTACGTTTTGATTTCTCAAGTCGTTTGTCAATATGTGAAAGGTTAAAGCGTAATTGGTTGTCACCAGCACTGGGCTATTATCCTTAGGTTCACCTATCACATATAGGTCTGGTTTGACGGATATTGGAGCCCTCGGATCCATCATTATGGACTGCCTGAGAAGTAGTAGTGGACGTATGAGGTCTAAAGCTTCAGGTTTAATGACCACTATGCTCGCGTATCGAACCAGTAGCGCTG
>Ga0185307_1001102_pt1 | contig 15500 bp, 10 predicted proteins | sample LHCtaG_FD_128010 | JGI IMG/M metagenome (GOLD analysis project Ga0185307, IMG submission 128010) | Hot spring microbial communities from Little Hot Creek, USA to study Microbial Dark Matter (Phase II) - LHC4sed_matched (SPADES... | ecosystem: Environmental > Aquatic > Thermal springs > Hot... | reverse complement strand
ACTATCTCCTTTAATTTTTCAAACTCAAGAATTTTAACCTTTTCATAAAGTTCCTCTGATTTATAATATGCTGAAAATGCATAATTTAAAACCTTCCTTGGAAAATCAATATTTTCTCTTGAAATTTCAAGAACCCTATCCTTAAATCTTCTCAATGCCTCTTTATTATTTAAAATTTCCCCTTCAACCTCCTCTATATTTTCTTCTCTCTTTTCTATTTTTTCTTCTACATCTTTTTCCTTTTGAGATAAAAATATACTTGAAAAAAATATCTCTTCAAGTTTTTCTTTAAAAATGTTTTTTCTCATTGAAAAAAGTTCTTCTAAAGCACTTTGGAGTTTCTCCCTTGCTTTTTCAACATTTTCTTTTGAAGAAGAAAATTTACCTTTACATAAAGATTTTTTTCCTTGAGAAAAAAGATTTTTTGAAAGGGAAAAATCTTCTAAACCCCTTTCAATATCTCCTTTTGCTTCCCCAATTTTTTCTCCAATCCTTTTTTCATCACCTTTAAAGCTTTTTGAAAGATTTTCCATCTCTTTACTTATTTCCTTCATCTTTTCTTCAATTTCTTCAAAATCTTTTAAAGAAAATTTTTCTAAATCCTTTACCATTCCTTCCATTTTCTCTTCAATTTTTTTCATCCTCTCAATAAGTTCTTTAAGTTTTACTTCTTGCCTGACTTTTTCTAAAAGTTCAATCATCCTTTCAATTTCTTTTTTTAAAATTTCTTGATTTAAAAGAAGATTTTTATAAGCTTCCTTTAACTTTTCAGAATCAATTTTTTTAATTGCCTCTTTAATTTCTTCAAAAATTTTTTTAAGTTCAGGAGTAAGAACCTCATCAAAAAGTTCCTTTAACTTAAAAATTTTTTCCTGAAGTTCCATATCAAGGGGATATCTTTTTAAAAGTTCTTCAGCCCTTTTAGAATATTCTTCAAATCTTTTTGACATCTCTTCAATACTTTTTTCAATACCTTCAATCGCCTCTTTTATTTCTCCTCTTTCTTTCTTTTCCTTCAAATTCTCCATCTTCTCCTTAAATTTTTCAAGATCTTTTAAAAAATCAGAAACTTCCTTACCTTCACCCTTTAAAAATGAAATACCTTCTTCCATTTCTTTTTCAGTTTCTTTATAAATTTCAATATATGTAGGTATCCAGAATTTATATATTTTTGATCTTGAAGATTTTGAAATTCCTTCTTTTCCCCTATCATAAACCTCAAAAAACAATTTAATTGTATCTCCTGGTAAAAGGGATAGGTGAGAAACATCAAAAATATAATAAAGCGTATCTTCTTTCTCATTTATATAATTTTTTATTCTCTTTGAATTAATACCTTTAAATTCATAGAAAAGGTCAATTGACCTTAAAGAAAAATCATCAAAAAGATATAAAATAAAAGGAATTTTTAAATCCTCATTTATTTTATCGTCATGTTGGGGGAAAATAACATATATAAAGGGGGGAGAATCTTCACCCCTTTTTATTTCTATTAATTCTTTTTCTTCAATTTTTTTATCGTATATAAAATAAGAAAAATTTATAAATCCTTCCCCTTTTATTTCTACATCTACTTCTTTATCCTTAAATTTTTTCAAAATATCATTATTTAAAAATACATATCCTGAATCAAAATCCCCAGAAAAATAAAAATGAATTTTAAATTTTTTACCAAATGTAAATATTTTATCAGGCGAATAAAGGGTATCATTTTCCAAAAATACTTTCCAGGATTTCAAAAAGGGTCTTTCTTTAAATATCAATTCTTTTTCTTTTGTTTTAAAACCATTTGCTTTTAATTTATATTTAAAAATGCAGGGTTCAAATATATTTATTGAATAGATAAAATTATTATCAATTTCTTTCATTAAATTATAAAATTTTTTATTTCCAAAATTGTATTCAATATAAACTTTGTCAATTTTCTTTTCACCAATTGGTATTGATTTAATATTTAAATTATAGGGAACAAAAAATATTCCCTTTTCAGGTTCTGTTTTTAAATAAAAAGAAGTTTTTCTATTTACCATAAAATATTCAGCAAATTTATAAGGAAAAAGGGAAAGAAAAAGTAAAAAATAGATAAGGGAATATAAAAAAATTTTTGTTTTATCAAACAAATTTTTTAAAGGATAAACCTCTTTAAAATTAAAATTCTCAAATAATTTTTCTAAATTTCCTGCTATTTTTCTTTTCTTTTCATCTTCTGAATCTTTAAATTCAATATATGTTATAATTTTTTCATCAAGGAAAGGTATTTTCCTTTCAATTTCCCTTGCAATTTTGAAATAATTTAATTTTTTAAGGGAGTAAAAGAAATTCAAAAAGGGTAAAAGGGAAAGGAAAAAAATGTAAAATCTAATTTTAAGGAAAGGAGAAAGGATCAAAAATATGGTGAGAATTGTTAAAGAAATAAAAAGAGTTTCAAAAAACTTTATAAGAAAAAGATGCCTTTTAAATTCCTCTAATCTTTTCATTTTTATAATTTAATTATACTCAAACTTGATTTTTGAATTCAAAACCTATATAATTAATTTTTAAATTTTTGGAGGTAATTATGGAAAGAGTAATTATATTTGTAGATGGAGCATATATGCTCGCAGCATGTAGTGAAAGAAATATAAAGTATGATCTATTCAAACTTATACCACTTCTGCAAAAGGATAGAAAGATTATAAGGAGTTATTACTATGATGGAATTTATTCACCAGAGGACGCAAGAAGGTCACCTGAGTATCTTGAAAAAAGAGAAAAAAAACTCTCCTTTATAAAAAACTTCATTGGAAGAGGAATAACACCAAGACTTTCAACTTTAAAATTTAGGGGAGATAAGCCAATTCAAAAAGGAGTTGATGTAAGAATAGCAACAGATATGATAATGCTTGCAGTTAGAAATGCATATGATACAGCAATTCTTGTTTCAGGAGATGAAGATTTAGTTGAAGTTGTGAGGGAGATAAAGTATTTAGGGAAAAGAGTAGAAGTAGTTGCTTTTAAAAAGGGGATATCAGAAAGCCTTGAAATAGAGGCAGATTATATATGGTATCTTGAAGATATATGGGAAGAAGTAAAAAGAGAAGAAGAATAAATTTAAAAGGAGAATAAAAAATGACAAAACAGGATCTTTTAGAATTAATAAATAAAAAAACAGGTTTTCCTAAAAGGGATGTCGCATTAATAATTGATACAATGATTGATATAATGAAGGAGAGCCTTTATAAAAAAGAAAGGGTTATTTTAAAGGGGTTTGGAATATTCAAAGTAAAAAAAAGAAAGGCAAGAATCGGGAGAAATCCTAAAACAAAGGAAGAAGTTAAAATACCTGAAAGATATGCAGTTGTTTTTGAACCTTCAAAAGAAATAAAATTTATAAAATAGGAGGGAATTATGCCTTGTGGAAGAAAAAGAAAAAGGAAAAAAATTAAAAGGCATAAATTTAAAAAAAGAAGGAAAAGGGAAAGACATAAAAAGAAATAAAATTTGAGAATTGTTATAATATCTGATACTCATATACCTTCAAGAGGGAGAGAATTACCAAAAATAATTTTAGAAGAAATAGAAAAATCTGATATTTTAATACACTGTGGTGATTTTACAAATATTGAAACAGTTAAATTTTTAGAGAATTTAAAAGAATTTTATGGTGTTGTTGGAAATATGGATGAAAAGGAAATATGGGAATATTTACCTGAAAAAAGAATTCTTGAAATTAAAAATAGAAAAATAGGAATAATACATGGTTTTGGACCGCCGGTTGGTATTGAAAATAAAATATTAAAGAAGTTTGAAGGTGAAAATGTTAATATAATAATATATGGGCATACTCATAGAGCAAGTATTAAAAGGCATAAAGATATTTTACTTTTAAATCCCGGAACCCCAACGGATAAGATATTTGCTTTAAAAAATACATTTATGATTCTTGAAATAAAAGAAGAGATAAAGGCAAAGATTGTTGAAATATAAATTTTTTACTTTATAATATAAATTTAAAAAATTAAAAGAGGAGGTTTTTATGAAAAAATTTTTAATAATTTGTTTGATAGGTAATCTTTTAGGAACTCAAATTCCAAAATTCTATGACCCAAAAGGAAGAAAATTAATGAGTTTTGAAGAATGGAAAGGAATTTGCAGAATAAAGGGCGGATTTAATATAGGGAATGTTTATAAGAGTAAAATAAAAAAAAGACAGAATCTTGTAAACATAATTGTAAATTCAGGAATATATTCAGGAATTCAGGATTCTTTGAATGTTTATATTTCTGACCTTGAAGGGGAAGGATATGAGATAAGAGTTGATACAATTTCAGGAAATGATATTTTTTCTTTAAGAAATCATCTTGCTTCTCTTTTGGATTCAGGATTGGTGGGTGCTGTATTTATTGGTGAAGTGCCAGTTGCATGGTATGAATATACAAGTGATGAAGGAATTGAAGAATTCCCATGTGAACTTTTCTTTATGGATTTAAATGGAAATTGGATTGATTCTGATAATGACCATAAGTTTGATAATCATACAGGGAATAAGGCACCTGAAATATGGGTCGGAAGAATAGATGCAAGTAAGATGACGCTTGGAAATGAAATTTATTTTATAAATAAATATCTTTCAAAAATACATAAATATAGAGAAGGAGGATATTCTAATATTCCCCAGAAGGCACTTGCTTATGTTGATGATGACTGGTATAGTTTTGGAAACTGTAATTTAAATCTTCTTTATGATACTGTTGTTGTAATAAGACAACCAAATGTTACTACTGCTGCTGATTACAGAGTAAGACTAACACAGGATTATGAATGGGTTCAAGTATGTGCTCATTCCTCTCCATGGGGACAAACCTTTAAGGTCCCAACAGGTTATGCAGGAACAGTATTTAATTTTGAGGATTGGGTCATATGTCCTCATTTTCTTTTTATAAATTTATTTGCTTGCGGTGCTGTTAGATTTGTAGAGCATGATTATCTTGCTGGTTGCTTTTTATTTAATTATGACTATGGAATTTTAGCAATAGGGAGCACAAAAGTTGGAAGTATGCTTTATTTTCAGGATTTTTATGGACCATTGGGACAGGGACAAGGAGTAGGAGAGGCATTTAAATACTGGTTTACTTTACATGGAACTTCAGATGTGGAATGGTTTTATGGAATGGCAATATGTGGAGACCCAACATTAAAACCAAAGCAATCTTTAAGAAACGATCAAATTGCTTATCCTGGATTTAATAAATCATTTGATCAACCATTACAAACACCTCCATTTCTTCAAATAGAGCCTGTTACAACACATTCTGAAACTGATGGTTATCCTTCAATGACAATAGATAATCAAAATAGAATATGGGTTGCATGGGTCTCTGGAAGGTCACAAACAAATGGAAGAACAGAAATATTTGTAAGATATAGAACACAATCAGGATGGTCAAACGAGCAGGTAATTGATCCTTACATTTACTGGGACTGGTTCCCTTCTATCACAAATGATAATACAGGTAAAATATGGCTTTCCTGGACAAGAGCATATGGAAGACATTATAACATATTTGGAACCTATTATTATAACAATGCATGGGTTCCATCTTTTGATATAAGTTCAAAAGCTTGTGATGATATTTATCCATCTATGATAACCGATGGAGAAGGAAGGGTATGGGTTGTATATGAAAGATGGTATCATTTGAATGCAGATATATATTGCAGGTATTATCAAAATGGTTCCTGGTATCCAACATTTGCAGTTACAATAGATTCTGCTAATGATTATCAACCTGTCCTTGCTGTTGACAGTAGTGGATTTGCCTGGTGTGCCTGGACAAGTGAAAGGTATCAGAGAAATAAAAATATATATGTTAAAAGATATGATCCCATTACAGGAACATGGGGAAATTTAAGAAGAATAACGAGTAATCCATCCCAGGATTATGACCCAACAATTGCAGTCACTGGTAATGGAAATGTATGGGTTGCATGGACAACATTTAGGAATGGAAATCCTGATATATATGAAAGCCATTTCAATGGAACCACCTGGTCACCTGTAAGACCTGTTGTAATACATTCTTCAAGGGATGAAAAACCTTTTCTTGTGGTTGATAGAGATGGTTATTTATGGTGTATATGGCAAAGTAATAGAACAGGAAACTGGGAAATATTTGCAAAATATTATAAGGATGGGGCATGGAGGGATTCTTTTCAAATAACAAATGATACATTAATTGATTTCTTCCCAAAAGCACAGTGTGACCAAAATGGATATATATGGATTGTATGGCAAAAACTTAATGGTTATAACTGGGATATATATTCTGCAAGATTCCTTTCAGACCTTGTTCCTCCTTATGTTCATGTAATTTATCCGAATGGAGGAGAGATATTTAACATTGGAGAAGAAGAAACAATAAGGTGGAGTGCAAGTGATAATATTCAGATTGATTCAATAATTCTTGAATACTCCCATGATGGTGGAAATACATGGGAAGTTTTATCTCATCCTTCCCCTTCAGAGACAATTTTTGTATGGAATATACCTGAAATTTCTTCTGAAAGTTGTCTTGTAAGAGTAAAGGCATGGGATGAATGGGGTAATTTAGGAATTGATTTATCAGATAATTTCTTTAGAATAAGAGATATTTATCCACCGGAAGTTACTGTTATCTATCCAAATGGGGGAGATACGCTTTATGCAAATGAAGTTGATACAATAAGATGGCTTTCGCAAGATAATATAAAAGTTGAATCTTTAAAAATATACCTTTCTCTTGATTCAGGGCAGACCTTTAATCAAATTGTAAAAATAATTGGAAATGATTCAATATTTGAATGGGAAGTTCCTGATACTCATTCAAATCAATGTCTTATAAAAATTGTTGCTTATGATAAAGATGATAATACCGGCTATGACCAAAGTGATAGCACATTTATAATAGAAAAACTTGTTGATATTTCCCAGAGGTCAAAAAATATAAGGAATTTTTTTAAAATAACACAAAACTTATCTAAAAATTATTTTGAAATTTGGTTTGGATTGGAAAAAGATGGAAATATTGAAATAATTCTTTATTCTATAACAGGTTCAAAGATAAAAGAAATATTATCAGGAATGAAAAGAAGAGGAATTTATAAAATCTTATGGAATCCAGAAAAAATAAAAGCAGGAATATATTTTGTATTTTATAAAAATAGAAATTATAAAAAATACGAAAAAATTTTATATTTAAGATAAATTAATCAAGATTAAAAACAATAAGTTTTATTTCTGATAATTCATCAAAGGCAAAATGAGGACCTTCTCTTCCAATTCCACTTCCTTTTACTCCTCCGTATGGCATAAGGTCTACTCTATAAGTAGGTATATCATTGATTATAACACCTCCAACCTCTATTTCCTTAAAAAATTTAAAGGCTCTTTTTATATCTTTTGTAAATATTCCACATTGAAGTCCATAAATTGAATTGTTAACTTTAAAAATAACTTCTTCTTCATTTTCAAAAGGATTTATAACTACAAATGGAGCAAATGCTTCTTTTTTACATATCTTTAAATCTTCATCTGCATTTTTAACAATACATGGATATAAAATCGTTCTTTCCCTCTTAATTTCTGGTAAAACCTCTGCTCCATTTTCTTCTGCCTCTTTTAACCAGCTTTCAGCCCTTATTGCATTCTCTTCATCTATCATAGGACCCATATCAGTTTCTTCTTCAAGTGGGTCACCAACTTTTATATTTTTAACTTTTTCAAGATATTTTTCGCAAAATTCCTCATAAATATCCTTTTCCACATATATTCTTTGAATTGATATGCATACCTGTCCTGCAAGAGCATATGCGCCTTTTACCATTCTATCCAAATATTTTTCCCAATCAGAATCTTTAAAAACAACACATGCTGAATTTGAACCAAGTTCAAGAGTTATTCTTTTCATTTTTGAAATTTGAGATATTCTTTCACCAACTTCTAATGAGCCTGTAAAACTTATTGCCTTCACATATTCATTTTTAACAATACTTTCACCAACTTTTTTCCCAGAACCTGTTAAAAAAGCAATGCATTCTTCTGGGTATCCTGCTTCTAAAAGAGCTTCAACAATCATTTTACCAACTTTTGGTGTATAACTTGCAGGTTTAAAAACAATTGAATTTCCACATCCTATACTGGGTGCTATTTTATGCAATGCAAGATTTAATGGGAAATTAAAGGGTGTTATAATCCCAACAACACCAAGTGGTTCTCTTATATAGAAACCAATCCTTTTTTCACCATATTTTGATGAATCAAAAGGGATAACTTCCTCCTTATAATTTTTTGTTTCAATGTAGGAATATGTAATTGTTTCAATTCCCCTTTCAACTTCAAGGCGTGCCTCCTTTATTGTTTTTCCACATTCAAGTGATATTGTTCTTGCAAATTCCTCTTTTTTATTTTCTAAAATTTTTTTGAAATTTTCAAGAATTTCTGCCCTTTTAAATTTTGGCATCTCCTTCATTATTTTCTTATTCTTTTCTAAAAAAGAAATTGCCCTTTCAACATCTTCACAAGATAAAGAAGGGAATTTCCATAAAACCTTTTGAGTATATGGATTTTTAACTTCAAAATAATCTTTCCCTTCCTGCCATTTTCCAAAGAAAAATATTTTCTCTTCCATTTTAAAATTTACTTTCTGTCATTGCCCTTAAAAATTCCTCATTTGTTTTATAAAGTTTCATCTTTTGAAGTAAAAATTCCATTGCTTCATCAGGTGCCATATCAGAAAGTATTTTCCTCAATATCCAAATTTTGTTTAAAACACTTTGAGAAAGGAGTAGTTCTTCCCTTCTTGTCCCTGACCTTTTTAAATCTATTGCAGGAAAAATCCTTTTATCAGATAATCTTCTATCAAGAATTATTTCCATATTTCCTGTTCCCTTAAACTCTTCATAAATGACATCGTCCATCCTTGAACCAGTTTCAATTAAACAAGTTGCAATAATTGTCAAACTTCCTCCATTTTCTATATTTCTTGCTGAACCAAAAAACTTTTTTGGCATATGAAGTGCTGTTGCATCAAGACCTCCTGACATTGTTCTTCCTGAATGGGGTGCTAAAACATTGTATGCTCTTGTCATTCTTGTTAAGGAATCAAGTAAGATTGCAACATTTTCTCCAAGTTCAACCATCCTTTTTGCCTTTTCAAGAACAATTTGTGATACCTGTGCATGTCTTTCAGCAGGTTCATCAAATGTAGAACTTATTATCTCTGCTTCAACTTTCCTTTTCCAATCAGTTACTTCTTCCGGTCTTTCATCAATTAAAAGAATAATCAAATACACTTCTGGATGATTTTTCCTTATACTTTTTGCAATTTCTTGAAGTAAAACTGTTTTACCTGCTCTTGGTGGAGAAACAATTAAACCTCTTTGCCCTTTTCCTATAGGTGTAAATAAATCAACAACTCTCATTGAATAATTTTCTTCATCTTCCCTTTCAAGTTTGAATTTTTCTTCAGGGAAAAAGGGGATTAAATCATCAAAAAATGGTCTTTTCTTAATTTCTTCAGGCGATCTTCCATTTATGCTTTCAATCTTAACCAAAGCAGGATATTTACCATCCATCTCCGTAGGAATTTTTATAAGACCTGCTATTTTATCACCTGTTCTAAGTCCAAATCTCTTAATTTGGGAAAGTGAAACATACACATCTTCCTGCCCTTGAAGATAATTATTTTTTGGAGACCTTAAAAATCCATAACCTTCTTGATGTATTTCAAGTATTCCTTCTCTAAAATCAGCACCTTCCCTTTTTGCTATCTGCCTCATTATTTCATATACAAGCTCCTCTTTCTTCATATTTGAAAATGACTTTATACCCAATTCCTTTGCTATCTCTTGCAATTCCTGCAATTTTTTTTCTTTTAACTCTAAAAGTTCCATATAAACCTCCTAAAGCATTTTTGTTCCATTTATTACAAGTTCAAATTTTAATCCAAGATATTTTGCTGCCTTTGAAGCAACTAACATCCTTTCCATAAAAATTTCAAAATATTCAAAAACAGGGGAAATCTTTGTATCAATTTCAATATCAAATGTTATTTTTTTCTTTTTAGGATAAACTATTACTTTTGAAGATTTTGCAGAATAATTAACCCTATCATGAATATCATTTCTAATATCTTTTCTTGATCTAACCCTTTCCCTATGAACATCAGATTTATCTGCTATTATAAGTGCTGCACAAGCAGGGGAGACTGGTCCCCCTTCTTCTTCATGATGATTGCCAATTGCCATTGCAACTTCAAGAGCATCAGGAAGAGGAAATCCTTTTTTTAAAAGTAAGCTATAAGCAAGGATAGCACCTGTTAATGCATGTTTATCCCTATTTATTGCATTTCCTATATCGTGCAAAAGTCCTGAAAATTCAGCAATTTTACAAATTCTTTCATCATATTTCAATTTTCTCAAAATCTCCCCTGCTCGCTTCCCAACATAAGTTGCATGTCTTAAACCATGTTCAGTATATCCAAGGGCTTCAAGGTGTTTATCAGCAGCATTTATATAACTTAAAACTTCAGGGTCTTTTAAAAGAGTATCAAGTGTTAGCAATTTTTTTAATTTCCTCCTTTATTTTTTTTATAACATTTTCAATCCCTTCTTTTATTTTACTCTTATCCCCTCCTCCACCTTCCCCCCTTTCCTCATTTCCTCCACCGCCCCCTCCTACAAATTTTGTAAATTCTTTTATAATTTCATTTGCCTTTATAAATGAAATTATATTTTCACCAACTCTTGAAAAGAAGGTTATTTTTCCTTTATCTTCACCAACAAGAAAAACAATTTTATTTTCTTTATTTTTCAAAAATATTCTATCAGAAATTTTTTTTAAAATTTTTAAATTACAAAAGGATAAATTATCAATATATATTTCAAAATCATTAAATTTTAAAGGATTTAAACTTTCATAAATTTTTTGTGCCAAAATATCTTCAATCCTTTCCTTCTCTTTTTCAATTTCTTCTTTCTCTTTTACAAATTTTTCTATTTTTTGAACCAGAACATCATATGGAGAATTAAAAATTTGCATTATTTCTTTTAAAATTTCAGCATTTTTTTGAGTAAATTCCAATGCCATTTCACCAACAAATCCTTCTATTCTTCTTAATCCACCTCCAATCCCTTCCTCTTTTATTATTTTAAAAAGTCCTATATCCCCTGTAAAATTTACATGTGTTCCACCACATAACTCCTTTGAAAACCCTTCAATTTCAACCATCCTAACAATATCACCATACTTTTCACCAAAAAGCGCAATTGCACCTTCCTCTTTTGCCTCTTTAAATTTCAAATATCTCCATTTTACCCTTCTATTTTCCCTTATCTTTTCATTAATATAATTTTCGATTCTTTTTAAAATTCTTTCATCTATTTTTTCATAATGAGTAAAATCAAATCTTAACCTATCAGGTTCAACAAGAGAACCTTCCTGTCTTACATGCTCTCCAAGAAATTCCCTTAATGCTCCATGTAAAAGATGGGTTGCTGTATGAGCCCTTTCACATCCTTCCCTTCTTTTTTCATCAATTTTTGCAATCACCTTAATATTACTTATTTTACCCTCTTTTAAATAACCAATATGAACAATATCATCAAATATCCATCTTGTATCTTCAACAACAAATAAAAAATTTTCTCCCTTTAAAATTCCTTTATCTCCAACTTGACCTCCTGCTTCTGCATAAAAAGGTGTTCTATCAAGAATTATTTCAAATTTTCCATCCTTCCTTTCCCTATACCTTATTATTTCTGCTTCACATTCTTTAAATTCATATCCTAAGAATTCTGTTTTTTTCTCTTTAAAAATTTCCCATTTTAAACCAACATCGACAAAAATTTCCTCTTTTTTTGAAAGAATTTTTTGTTTTTCCATTTCCTTTTCAAATCCTTCTATATCAATTTTTAAATCCTCATCCTGAGCATATTCTTCAATAAAATCAATTGGAAATCCATAAGTATCATACAATTTAAAAACATCTTTACCTTCTATTATTCCCTTATTTTTTGAATTTTCAAAAATTTCTTTTAAATAAATTAAATTTTTTGAAAGCGTATTTAAAAATCTTTCCTCCTCAGATTTTATCAATAGAGCAGTGAATTCCTTTTTTTCCTTTATTTCAGGATAAACATCTTCAAATATTTTAACAACAATAGGAACAAGTTTGTATAAAAATGGCTCATCAAATCCAATTTTTTGTGAAAACCTTAATGCTCTTCTTGCAATTTTCCTTAAAACATATCCCCTTCCAAAATTTGAAGGATATGCACCATCACTTATTGCAAATGTTAATGCCCTTATATGATCAGAAATCACATTAAAGGGAATCTTTGCATTTTTATAAGGTCTATTAAATATCTTTTCAAGTTCCTTAATTATTGGATAAAAAACATCTGTCTCATAATTTGATTTTTTATTCTGCAAAATTAAAAGGGTTCTTTCAAGTCCCATTCCTGTATCAACACCTTTATTTTTTAAAGGTAATAAATTACCATCTTCCTGCATATCAAATTCTGGAAAAACAAGGTTCCAGAATTCAATAAATCTATCACAATCACAACCAGGGGAACATGTGCTTTTTCCACATCCAAATTCTTCTCCTAAATCATAATATATTTCTGTTGAAGGACCACATGCACCTGTTTTTCCAGCAGGTCCCCAAAAATTATCTTCTTTACCAAGTTTAAAAATTCTTCTTTCATCAATTCCAATCTTTTTATTCCATATTTTAAAGGATTCTTCATCTTCATAATAAACAGAAACATAAAGTCTATCCTTATTCATACAAAGAACTTCTATAACAAATTCCCATGCCCACTTTATTGCCTCCTCTTTAAAATAATCACCAAAGGAAAAATTTCCAAGCATTTCAAAAAATGTATGATGTCTTAATGTTTTCCCAACCCTTTCTAAATCTGTAACCCTTAAACATTTCTGACAACTTGTAGCCCTTTTAAAACTAAGTGGAACAGAGCCAGAATAAAAGGGTTTAAATTGAACCATACCAGCAGTTGTAAATAAAAGGGTTGGGTCATCCTTTGGAATTAAAGAGGAGGAAGGAACAATTTTATGCCCTTTTTCCTCAAAGAATTTCAAATAACTTTCTCTTAATTTATAGGAATCAAACATAGTTTTAAAAGCGGGAGACGGGATTTGAACCCGCGACCCCTACCTTGGCAAGGTAGCGCTCTACCGACTGAGCTACTCCCGCAAAAATTGGATTAAAAGAAATTATATTATACAAAAAAATTTTCATTTTGTCAACTATTTTAAAATTTTATCAGAAAGACCAACAATTAAAAAATTTATCCAAAAAATGATAAACAAAATATAATCAGGAAATTTTGCAAAAAATATTGCTTCTAAGGAAAAAATTAAGGAAAAAATTAATAAGATTAAAAGGGTTTTCCTTTGAGAATTCAATTTTTTAAAAATTCTATAATGTAAATGGGAAATATCAGGACCAAAAATATTTTTCCTTTTAAAAATTCTTCTTAAAACTACCCATATCATATCCGATATAGGAAATGAAAGTATTAAAACACATTGAATTGGCTTAATATTTCCAAAATTTACTGAAAAAACAGAAATCCCTGTTAAAAAAGAGCCCAAAAATAAACTTCCTGCATCTCCTAAAAAAATTTTTGCAGGAGGAAAATTGTAAAATAAAAATCCAAGGGAAGCACCTGCAATTCCAGCAGAAAGATAGGATAAATAAAAATCAGAATTTTTAAAATTTAAAAAAGTAAAGCAAAGGGAAGATATTAAGGAAACGCCTCCTGCAAGACCATCAATTCCATCTATTAAATTAAAGGAATTTACAACAGAATTTATTGCAAATAAGGAAAATATTAAAGAAAGAATTAAATTCATCTTTATGTTTCCAAAACCTAAAAGGTTTCCAATTTCTTTAACCTTTAAAGGGGTTAAAAGGAAAAAAATTAAAACAATTAAAAGACCAATCAACCATTTATAGATATTTTTTAATTTTAATCCTGCATCATCTAAAAATCCAATTGCTAAAAAAGATAAGGAAAAAGGTAAAAGGTAATAAATTAATTTTTCTCTTGGCAAAAAGTAAAAGGTTAGAATTATTGAAAGGGCAATTCCAATTCCACCTGTTCTTGGGATAGGATATTTATGAATTTTTCTTTCCTCATTAGGATAATCAACTATTTTAAGATTTTTACCAATTTTAAATAGAATTGGAATAAAGGAGATTGTTAGAAAAAGTGGGAAGATAAAGGAAAATAAAAGTGAAAATATGTTAATCATGGATTAAACTTTTTATTAAATTCTCCCATTTTTTTATAACAATTTCTTTATCAAATTCATAAATTGCAGCCCTTCTTGCATTTTCACCTAACTCTTTCAATTTCTCTTTATTTTCAATTGCCCATTCAATCTTCTCCTTAATATCTTCTATACTTTCAGGATCAGCAACAATACCACAATTATATTTTTTTGCAATAATTGATGAGTTTGAATTTTCATCAGAAATTGAAAGAAAAGGTTTCCCACATCCAATTATTGCATAAACTTTTGAAGGAACACATGCGCCTTTTGCTTCTTTTTTTAAAGAAACAATATGTAAATCTGCTGCATTTAATGAATGAATTAAAAATTCCTTTGGCTGGTAGGGAAGAAATAAAATTTTATCAGAAAGATTTTTTTGAATGCTTAATTTTAAAATATCATTTTTCTTAACACCATCACCAATAAAAATCATTTTCCAGTTTTTCTTATTAACCTTTTCAAGTGCATATATTAAATTTTCAAGATTATGGGGAAGACCAATATTCCCTGAATAAATTAAAATAAACTCATCATATAAATTATATTTTTTTAAAAAAATGTTTTCTTCTTTTTTTAAGGGATAAAATTTTTTAGTATCAACCCAATTAGGTATAACAACAACTTTATTTTTATTTATCCCCTTTTTAATTATTAATTCTTTCATATCTTCTCCTAAAGATAGTATTTTTAAAGAATTTTTTAATGCCTTTTTATTTAAATAATCAAAGAATTTAATTAAAAATTTATTTTTAAAGGTATTGAGGGAAATTGCAATATCTGGATATAAATCGTTACAAGAATAAATGTATTTTATGTTTTTCAATTTTTTTAAAATATAAGAAATTATACCAAGAATTGGTGGATCTGTTCCACATATTAAAATTTTCGGCTTTATTTTATAAAGAATTAAGAATGAATTTAATGAAAATGTTATCCAATTTATAATCCTTCCAATAATATTTCCCTTCCAAAAAATTGTATGTTTAATCCTTATAATCTTTATATTTTTAAATTTTTCTCTTTTAAAAAATTTAAATTTTTCATTTTTAACATAATAGGAAAGACCACATATAAATGTTATATCAAATTTATCTTTAAGTTCTTCACATAATTCAGTATAAAACTGCCCTGTTGCCTCAATATCAGGATAAAAAGAACGATTTATAAAAAATATTTTTTT
>Ga0185307_1001099_pt1 | contig 15534 bp, 19 predicted proteins | sample LHCtaG_FD_128010 | JGI IMG/M metagenome (GOLD analysis project Ga0185307, IMG submission 128010) | Hot spring microbial communities from Little Hot Creek, USA to study Microbial Dark Matter (Phase II) - LHC4sed_matched (SPADES... | ecosystem: Environmental > Aquatic > Thermal springs > Hot... | reverse complement strand
GGCCTCCTCGTAGCTCAATCCTCTCTCCATCTCGGTCAGTATGAAGTTCGTGGTGCCGTTCACTATGCCGACGACCCTCCTCACGTCAGCCGCCGCCAAGCAGGACCACCTCAGGTTGAAGACCGGCGTGCCGCTCAAGACCGTCCCCTCGAACTTCAGCTGGACCCCCTTGGCCTTGGCCAAGTCCGCGAGCTCCCTGTACGCTATGGCTATGGGGCCCTTGTTCGTGGTCGCCACGTGCTTCCCGGAGCTCAGGGCCTCCCTTATGTGGGTCAGGCCCGGCTCCCCGGTCTCGATGTTCGTCCAAGTGACCTCCACGACGACGTTCGACGACGTCTCCCTTATCGCTTCGAGGCTCGTCAAGCCCCTCTTCGCCGGCAGGTCGTAGTCCTCGAACGTCCTGCCCGAGTCGGCGAGCTCCAAGGCCTTGCGCAGGTCTATCCCGCTGTCGCTCACTATCGAGCCCAGCCTCAAGTCGCATATCCCCACAACCCTCACGTCGACTCCGTGCCTAGACCTGAGCAACTCGCCCTTCTCGAGCAAGAGGTCCGCGAGGCCCCTCCCGACGACCCCGAAGCCTATGAATAAGAGGTCGAGCCTCTTCATAGACTTCCAGAAGTCCTCGCTCGGGCTGGCTTTTATTTTTGCTCAGAGATCTAAGGTCAGCGATCGAAGCCTCTCGACTCTGGCAACGTTTTTCAGCATTGGCACGATAGGAGTTACCGGGTGCGTTCTCGTTGGTCGTCATAAGCCCCAAGCTCGTCTACTCTAAGGTCGAGGGGAGCCCCAAGGCCTCCAAGCTCTTCAACATGCTGGAGAGGGACTCGGAGGTGCAGTCACTACTAAGGGCGGCCAACACCATGGCAGTCACGAGGCTCTTCTACAACGACCACGGAGTGGTCCACTCGAGGATCGTGTCGGGGTCGGCCCTCGAGATACTGGACATATTGGTCGACCAGGGCATCGAGCCGTCGATCGTGAGGGACGGCGAGGGGGACCTAGAGGACTCCAAGGTCGTGGTGGTTGGAGGGGCCTACCTCCATGACATCGGGAACGCCATCCATAGGGAGGGGCACCACCTCCACGGGGCCTACATAGCCGAGAGGATCTTGAGGAGGCTCCTGCCGAGGCTCTACGCCGACGACAAGCACAGGGCAGTGGTCGTGAAGCAGGAGATACTGCACTCGATATTCTCCCACGACGAAGGGGTCGTGCCCCTCACGCTCGAGGCCGGAGTGGTCAAGGTGGCCGACGGGACCGACATGGCCGAGGGGAGGGCCAGGATCCCGTACAAGCTGGGCAAGAGCGACATACACGGCTTCTCGGCCCTAGCAATAAAAAGGGTTGAGCTCGAGAGGGGGAAGGAGAGGCCTGTCAAGATAGTCGTGGACATGGAGAACGAGGCGGGGATATTCCAAGTGGAGCAAGTCCTCGGGGCCAAGATCAAGAGCTCGAGCATAGCCAACTTGGTCGAGGTCCAAGTATTGAAGAGGGGGGAGCCGCTGAAGGTCTGGAGGGCCCTCTAGCGAGCTACTCTCAACAGCCCCGCTACGCGTGGGTTCGTGGGAGATTTCTCGGCGCCGCTCCTATCGTCGCCCACGGCACTCCTCGGAGGCCGAGAGAAGAGGGGCCCGGTCAGCTGTCCCGGCCTTCGCATCACCTGCTCGGCAAGGGGGACCTGAGGAGTCATCATCCCCAGAGCTCCAGGCTTGGCCTCGGCGAGATATTCTTTACCCCGAGCGCGCCATGCCGCCAGCACTTGTGCTACCCGATCAATTCGGTCCGACACTCTTTCACTTGAGGTCCAGCGGTCAGCTCTGCCAGCGTGATGCATCACTCGCTCAGCGAGGGGGCCTTGGGCTCACATCATCCCGATAGTATCTAGCGCTGGCCAGCAGAAAAAGCCTTATCGCCGATAAGAGCGCTAGGTGTCGGGGCTGGGTGGTCGAGGTGGACGTTCTCGAGGCCATCAAGACAAGGAGGAGCGTTAGGAGGTTCAAGAAGGAGAGGGTCCCTCCTCACCTGTTAAAAGAGGTCTTGGAGGCGGGGAGGTGGGCCCCTTCGTCGAGGAATAGCCAGCCCTGGAGGTTCATAGTCATAGTCGATGAGGACTTGAAGAGGAGGGTGGCCAACGCCACGACGGCTGGCAAGTTCTTGGCCGAGGCGCCCCTCGGAATAGCCGTGGCCGTGGACACTAGGGCTACTAGGCACCCCGCGGAGGACGGCGCCGCCGCCACCATGAACATCCTATTAGCGGCCCACGCGCTCGGTCTGGGCGCTTGCTGGATAGGCAGCTACGGCTCGTCCTACGAGGAGGAGGTGAAGGAGATGCTCGGCGTACCAGAGGGGTGGGCATTACTGTCCATAGTAGCTCTGGGCTACCCCGACGAAAGGCCCGCCTCGAGGAGGCTGGACCTGAGGGAGCTCGTCTACGTGAATAAGTTCGGCTCGAAAGAGGGGCTGAAGGAGGTAGCTGAACTAGATTAATCCAAGCGCGAGCATCGAGGAGCGCTTATGTGGCCCGAGCTATCGTCCAGACCTTAGTTCCATGCAGTACGCTTTGATATGTAGAGGGCCGTTAATTTGACTTTTGCTCTCGTGCCTAGAAAGTGAAAATCTTATAAGCAGACCCTCTCTACTAATTAGCGTCCTCTTAGGTGGTTGGCCATGTCCAAGGTGGAGGAGCTGGTGAACGAATTAGGGGTTAAGGAGATATCGACACTTGAGGACCTCAAAAGCGCCTACGCGAAGGCCTACGCCCTCAAAACGATAGCCCTGATAGGCAGGACCCATCAAATATCAATGCCAGACGAGGTGTTCTCGATGCTCAAGGAGATGACGAGGAGGCTCAAGAAGCTCGGCATCAGGGGCAAGATAAACGTCAACGACCTGACGATACTGCTGGTGCTCATGGGCTACTCGAAGATAAACAAGATAATCAGGGAAGCCGAAGGAGCTAAGTAGGGCTAGAGGTCCAGAGTCAGGCTCCTGCCGCAGAGCCCGCGAACAACGACCTTGTTTTTGAGGGCCTTAACCTCCAGCTTCTTCTTTGACGGCCTCGAGGGCAACTTCCTGATCTCGCTTGCCACCGGCTTGACCGTAATCTTCTTAGAGATCGCCCTCCAAATGGTCTTGAAGCGCTTGAGCTTTTTCCTAGACCTCGCGAGCTCGCGAAGGGCTTCGTAGTCGCTTACTTGGGCGTAGCCCATCTCCACGAGCTTGAGGACCTCGCGAGAGACGTAGGTCTCCCACCCCTTGTACTCTAGGGCTTTGTTGAACTTGGAGACGCGGGAGTAGTACTCGTGCACGAAGCTCCATATCTCGTAGAGGGTCGCCCCCTGCACGAACTCGTCGGCCACGGCCCTGAACACCATCTTGTTCACGCCCTTGGGCGGCTTGTAGACCTTGACGTCGACGCTCAGATGGAAGCTGTCCCTGCCCTCCTTGACGTGCTCGCTTAAGATGGACCTCAGCCTCTCAATCACCTCTCTAGGGGCGTCGCAGAGCTTGAGCGTCTCTACCAGGTCCGGGCCTCCTTCGAGCTCTGAGCGCCCCCTCCCTCGCGCGCCCTTGAGTCCCTCGCCACGATCCTTACGATCCTTCGCGCCGCCGGAGCGATCCTCCACGAGGTCCACGGAGGTCAGTCCCCAAAGGGATTGGGACTCGTCGCTACGAGCACTTACTCAGAGCCTCCTTGACTTCCTCAGCTACCCTCCTCACGTCTTCCTCGCCCATCCCGTGGTGGACCGGGAGCGATAAGAGCCTCCTCGACAGCTCCTCAGTGACCGGCAAGAGGCCCTCCTTCGTATTGAGGAGCTTTCTGTAGAGCGGCATCAAGTGCACGGGCGTCTTGTAGTAAACGGTCGCTCCAATGCCCTTGCGGTTTAAGTGGTCCTTGACCCTGTCCCTGAGGCTGGGGTCCTCGAACTTGACGGTATACAAGTACCAGTTGTGCCTATGGCCCTCTGGCTCGAATGGGAGCTCGAGGCCCTTCAACCCTTGGAGGAGGTCGGTCATGAGCTTGGCGTTCCTCCTCCTAATCTCGAGGAACTTGGGGAGCTTCCTCAGCTGCACCCTCCCTATGGCCGCCTCGATCTCCGGCATCCTGAAGTTGCCCCCGAGCCTCGTCACCACCAGCTCGCCGCCCACCCACTCCTGGCCGTGGGTCCTGAGAGACCTCAATGCCTTGGCGAGCTCGACGTCGTTCGTGGTTATCATGCCGCCCTCGCCAGTGGTCATGACCTTGCTGGGGTAGAAGCTGAAGCACCCAGTGAGGCCCAAAGAGCCCGCGCGCCTGCCCCCCATCTCAGAGCCGTGCGCCTGGGCCGCGTCCTCTATGACCGCGACCCCCCTCTTCTCGGCTATCGAGGTTATGGAGTCCATGTCCGCCATCAAGCCGTAGAGGTGGACTGGTATCACGGCCTTGGCCCTCTCGCCCACCTTCCTCTCTAAGTCTGAGGGATCCATGGTGTAGGTCCTCGGGTCCACGTCGACGAAGACGGGCTTGGCGCCGACCAGCAACACGGCGTTTGCTGTCGCCGCGAACGTCAGTGAGGGCACGAGGACCTCGTCGCCGGGCCCTACCCCGATGGCCAGCAGGGAGAGGTACAGGGCCGCGGTGCCCGAGTTGACCGCGACGGCGCACTTCACGCCGACGAAGGAGGCGAACTCCTCCTCGAACGATCTCACGCACGAGCCTCCCTCTGGCGGCGAGGACGTCAAGGTACCCTGCCTCAACAGCTTGACGGCTTCGGCTATCTCCTCTTCGCCCAACAGCGGCTTGTTTATCGGGATTTCCATATCAAAGCCCTCGAGAAGTCATGCCTATCCCGCTTTAGCTCGGAAAAAGCTTAAGTTTTAATCAGCGCAGGATCACTTGGTCGAAGGCGATGGGCAAGAGGGTCTGCGTAGTAGCCGTAGGCTCTCCTATACACCCGCAAATGCAACGAACCGCGATCCTCAAGAAGCTTTTGAGCCTCTTCGAGGGCGCTGGCTTCGAGGTGGACATGATAGCCGAGCCCGTGCTCTCCTTCGAAGAGGCTTGGGCCGTGAGGCGTAAGGTCCTCGAGGTCGAGGAACCGCTCGCGATCCTGCACCTCACTGGCGGCACGTCTAAGCTAGCGGTCGAGGTCGCGAAGTGGTGCAACGCCCCGGTGACGCTCGTCGCCCACCGAGAGAACAACTCGCTTCCATCGAGTCTAGAGGCCCTTGCTAGGCTCAAGCGCCTAGGGCTCGACGTCGAGGTCAAGTTCGTCGGCCCCGGAGTAGGGCCTATCGAGTTTAGGAGGAGGGAGAGGGGATTCGAAGGTTGCGCGGCGATGCTCGGCGAGGTCTCTCCGAGGACCTTCGACGTGACCTGTCCGGCGACCTTGGCCCAGAGGTTGAACATCAGGGTCAAGCACGTTACGCAAGAGGAGCTCGAGAGGTACGTCGAAAAACACAAAGGGGACACTGAGCTAATTTCTGACTTCCTGTCAAGGTTCAGGGGCGAGGTCGGCGTCCCACATCAAGAGCTTCAAATGAGCTTGGCCCTGAAGGAGGCCATCAACGAGGTCCTCGAGAAGGCCAAGTGCGACGTGTTCACAGTGGACTGCTTCGAGGTCATCAAGAGGATCTCAGTTACGCCTTGCCTAGCTATATCGCTGTTGTTCGAGGAGGGGGTCGTGGGGGTCTGCGAGGCCGACATCCAGGCAATGGCCTGCATGATTGCTATCAAGGGCTTGGCCACTCCGTTCATGGGCAATGTAGTGGCAGTTGGCGAGGACTCGCTGACTCTAGCCCACTGCACTGCGGCCATGAACTTGGCCTCGAGCAGGAGCGGGGTCAAGCTGAAGAGCCACTTCGAGACTGGTAAGAGCGTGGCAGTCGACGTGCCTCTGAGGCTCGGCGAGGCGACCATGATCTCTTGCGACCACAGGCTCAGGGAGGCCTACGCCGTCGAGTGCTCCGTCGAGAGGAGCCAGCTCGAGGACAAGAACATGTGCCGGACTCAAGCCCTCGTCAGGCTAAAGTCAAGGCCCTCAAAGGTCTTGGCTACGTGGCCCAGCGGCCACGCGGTCCTAGCTATCGGTGTGAGGTTGTCAGAGGCGAAGAGGGCCCTCACAGAAAAGGGCTTCGAGGTCGAGGAGCTTTAAAGGCCATTCGAGGGTGTCCGAGAAAACCATTAGTAGTCGCGGCCCCGGCCTTCGCGGAGTTCAACCGTTGACTCGTGTGGGGTCGCTATAGCGATTTCCCGCCACTCGCCGATCTGGCGAGCCACTCAGGCCGTGGATCGATGTTCATAAAGCGAGGTACGTCGAGGTATACGTCATGCCGACGCTGAACGCTGGCTTAATAATAGCTGGCGCGTATGCCGACAAGGCTAGGAGGGTCCTCATGGCCCAAGTTAAGGGCCAAGCAGACGTACAAGAGGCCGCGAGGGCCTCCGCCGAGCTCAATAAGCTGTTGTTCGAGGTCATAGTCAACGAGCTCAAGGCTGACAAGGGCGACGTAGTGAGGGTGGTCGTGGACTACGAGGTCGAGGGCGGACAGATAAAGTGGAACTTGGACACACTGAGGGTCGAGCTGTTCAAGAGGGTCCCGGACGAGGAGGTCAAGAGAAGGGTCGACGCGGCCTTAGCTAGGGTGCTCGGCAAACATTGACGAGTGCTTTGTAAAGGGGCTTCCCTGCGATTCCAAACACAATTTCTTTGTCCTAAAGTGGTTTTAAATAATTTATAAGGGGTAAAAAATTTGGGCCTGAGGCCCTCCTCTGCTAGCCTTGGCTTACTTCTTCCTCTCTAGCGTTATCTCTATTGTCGAGACGTTTCTCGCTTGCTCGCCTTCGCCGACCTTCTCCGTCCCTATCTTAACGTCGGTGATCTCCACCTGGTTCACTAAGAACCTGGTCTTGACTATCTCGGCCGCGTCCACTGCCTTAGATATGGACCTTCCCCTGGCCTTTATGATCACCTTGTCAGCTCCCTGGTTGAACTGTATCACTGTCGCGAGGACGTAGTTCATGGTCGGCTTGCTCCCGACGAGGACGACATTCTCTCCGGGTCTCGGCTTGCTCATGTCCACTTGACCTCCGTACCATCGACCTCTTGTGGCGGTCTTCTACTTATTCATACGACCGTTTTTAAACCCTTCGCTTAGCCGGGGTCAACGGAATAGGTCTTCCTCGGGGGACATTATCAGCTCCCTTATGGACGAGGTCTCGCTCCTCTCGTACTCTAGCCCTCTCACGATAGCCGCGGGCACGCCCTCGCCCGCTTGGCCCATGACCAGCTCGGCCGCCGATGCTATCTCGTCGGCTATCGCTATGAACTTCGACCTCAGGACGTAGCCGAAGAGGTCTTTCTCGCCCCTCCTGTCCCTTATAGGCTTCATCCCCGAGACCCCTATCGCGACGTTGACCTGGCCCCTCCTAAAGGGCCTCCCGTGAGTGTCGCTGATTATGACGGCCACGTCGACGCCCCTGAGCCTCTTTATCACCTCCCTTATCCTCGAGGCCTCTAGGTCCGGGTCCGGCGGCAACGTCACGGCGCTCGCCCCTCCATCAACGTTGGACACGTCGACTCCAGCGTTTGCGCAGACGAAGCCGTGCTTCGTCTCGCATATGATGTGCTTCTCGCTCAGCCTCACGACCCTCCTAGCCTCTCGGAGTATCACCTCGACGAGCTCCGGGGGCTTGTTCAAGATCTTAGACAGCCTCAAGGCCTCCTCAGAGGGCTTGACCTCGCTGAGCCTGAACACGAGGCCCGAGGCCTTCGAGACTACCTTCTGCGAGACCACGAGGACGTCGCCGTCTTGGAGCGGGGTGCCCTGCCTCTCGGCGGCCTCGCAGATCAGGGCGGCCACGTCGTCTCCGGGCTTGACCGGTACGGGGATCCCCTTTATGGGTATGATCCTTATCTCCATATCAGCACGCTATCTCCTCGTCGACCATGCTCTTAAGCTTTGCATAGAGCTTGGACATCCTGCTACCGCAGTAGCTGATGTAGAGGTTGAAGCACTTGGCCCTAGCCGAGGCTATCATCACCTCGCAGAGCTTGGCGAAGACCCTAACGCTGGCGTAGTTGCTGGCCGCCGAGAGCCTAGAGGCTTGGGAGTAGAGGTCGAGCACGAGGTCGTCGCGGTCGGAGAGGGTGCGCGCGAGGGCCACCACTTCGTCGAACTGCTTGAAGATGTCCAGCACCTCGACGAGCTCTGCGAGCTCCAGCGGCTTGTCGGAGACCACGAGCTTGTTGCGGCGCGACAGCTCCAGCGACCTCAGCAGGGGCCTATTGCCTTCGCCGACGACCAAGTAGGACCTGCCCATGAGGTCACCCCCCGTCAGAAGAAGACGTGGTAGAGGAGGCAGGCGCCCACGTGACTGCAAGCCCGCCTCCTGCTGCTGGCGTACGGCTTGTAGGGCTGGTGGCACGTGCACCTAAACCTCCCGCTCTCCTCATCGTACTCCACCACGTAGACGTCCTCGACGTCCCCGAGCTCCCTCCTACCCCTCACTATCCACTTGTTCCTCCCGCACTCGTACACGTCGTGCACCCTCTTGGCGCTCCTCTTGAGCCAAGAGCTCCCCCTGGCCTCCGCGAGCTCTAGGAGCTTCTCCGCTATGTGGGGCTCGAGAGGCTTCGGCCTCTCGCTTGGCTCTCTAGGCCGCATCCTCGACCCCCCTCTCGGTTATCGTGTAACTGGCCGTCGCGCCGTAGGGCAGCGTCGGGCTGTCGAGGACCGTCACGGTCCCCCTCAGCACCCCCCTCTCGCTCCTGGTGCTCAAGAAGAGCCTGTGCGTAGTGGCGTGGGCGAGGGTCGTGCCCCCGACGGGCCTCAGCCTCTCGCTGGCGCTAGCGAACGCGGTCGGGACCTCCATCACCGGAGTGGTCACGACGACCACGACCTCGTACAGCCTGGCTATCCTTATGAGCCAGTCGAGCACGTAGCCCAGCCTGCTCTGCCTCAGGGCCAGCGACTCCCTGCCCGAGTACTCGGTCCTGAACCTCGACATGAGCGAGTCGACGACGACCAGCTTCACGCCCTCCTCGACGGCCCTCACTAAGTCCGAGGTGGTCACCTGGAGCAGGTGGTCCGTGTTCATCACGTCTATGACGTAGACGTTGCCGAGCGCGTACTCCGGGTCGAGGCCGAACCTCTCGGCCACCGCCCTCACCCTGCCGGGGCTAAAGGTTCCCTCGGCGTCCATGAAGTAGCACTTGCCCCCCAGGCCTCCCTTGTTGGCCGAGAGCTGCACGGTGACCGACAACTGCAGGCAGAGCTGAGTCTTCCCGGTCCCAGGCTGCCCGCAGAGCTCGTATATCGCCCTGGGCCTCATGCCGCCGCCCAGGAGCGAGTCGATGCTCCTGACCCCCGTCGTCAAGTGGGGCTGGGGCCTCTGGCTCGAGTGCTCGGAGGCCTTGACGGCCCTCAGCGGCATGAACAGGCTCCTGGCGTGGGCCAGGGCTCTCCTCAGGGACCTCTCGTCGGCGTCGACGATGCCGAGGAGCTCGTCGAGGTTGAAGAGCGACAAGTGCTTGGCCGAGCATATGCCGGCGCTACGGAGCTTCTCGGCGGTCTTGGGCCCTATGCCGTCTAGGTCCTCGAGCTTGATGTTCCCGCTCACCCGGAACCGCCTCCGAGCTCCTTGACAAGCAACTTCATGGCCGTCAGGGCCTTGAGGGCCAGCGCCAGCCTGAACTCCTCCTCTCCCCGCTGAAGCTCAGAAGTCAGGGCTTGGCAGGACTCCGATATGGCTTGGAACTCCGGCAGGCTGTAGTCCTCTACGAAGAGGGTCCTCTCCTCTCGCGACCTCTTCGGCCTCAGCTTTATCTCCCTCTTGACCCTCCAGCCGCCCTCCGACCTGTAGAGAGTGATGGAGACGAGGTACAGGCCCTTGTACGACGCCCCGGCCACCCAGGTCAACGAGCAACCCCTCCTCTCTATCCTCGTGACAACCACCCCTCCAGCGCCTCGAGCTCCTCTACGGCGTTCAGCCCTCGAACGGTTATCTTGAGCCAGTACTTGCCGTCGGCCCCCACTACCTCGCTCGCGAGCCCGTGGGCCAGGAGGGCGTTTATCAACCTCGAGGCCTCGAGCGACGACACGTCCAGCCTGTGCATGGCGTAGGATATCACTGAGTCCCTCGTGGAGGGGCCGTCCCTGAGGAAGCTCAGGACCTCGTAGGCCATCTTGGCCCTGTTGCCCAGCTTGGCGTAGAGCATGGGCCTCGGGGCCTCTGGGGGTAGCTCGGCCCCCTCCACCGCGACCTTGACTGTCTCCTTGAGCGGGACCTCGACGATGCCAGCCGAGCCCACCAGCCTGTAGGCGAACCTCTCCTTGCTGTTGAGCAGCCTGAGGGCCCTCCGCCCGAGCACGGCGCTCAGGTCCCTGGAGTCCTCCGCCGTCAAGGGAACGCCGACCATCGACGCGCGAGACCTCGACCTCAGACTCAGCGACAGGGCCGACGCACTGCCGGAGCACATAATCACCGTCGAGCCCGCGCCGTCCAGCCTGCTCAGCAGGTCGACGACGAGTCCGCGCACATGGCCCATGAACCCCTCCAGCAGGTCCAAGTCGCAGATGGCCACGACGCCTCTGAAGCCACTCCTCAGCGCGTGCATCAAGATGGCCATCGAGATCGCAGTGGCGTAGCTCGAGGGCAGCTCTGACATAGATATGGCAGAGCAGGGTTCTAGGGAGGGGCCTCCTCTGCACGCGGCCCCCAACCTCCCCCTCTCCATGGCCTCCAGCACTTCGATGAGGTCGAGGGCGTCTCGGCTCGCGAGCTCCGCCGACTCTATCTCGAGGGCCGAGACGACGTCCTCGACCGAGGGCTCTTTGTCGCTGGAGTAGGCCCTCACCAGGGCCCTCTTGAGGGCCGAGGCCTGTGCGTTGTTGAGGCCGAAGACCCCCTTGAATACCTCCGAGACGAATATCGCGTAGGAGGGCCTGTCCCCTATCGGCTTGAAGGGGTTGAAGGAGGCGTTGAGGCCGAGGCTGAGGCGTCGAAGCCCTCGAGGGACGTCGGCGGCGTAGGGCGACAGCACCAAGGCCCCCACAGAGTCGACCACTTGCTCTATCAAGTGGCTCGCGGCGTTCAAGCTCCAAGCGCCGCTTATTATCAGAGGTCCGTTGCTCTGCAGGTCCACCTTCAGCTCGTCGACGACGGCCTCGGCGCCTACGTCGACCACCCAGCCCACCTCCACCACGAGGCTCACGCCACGACACCCCTGACGGCCCTCACCAGGTCGTCGAACTCCAGCACTCGGACCTCGGACCTGGGTAGCCTGGCCCTCACGGCGCCAAGGGCGGCGGCGAGGCCCTTGATAACGTCGTCCACCGCCTCTCTAGCGGCCTCGGAGAAGCCCTTCGTGAGGGGCTTGCGGGCCTTGACCATTATCACCAGCCGGGACTCGCCCGACGAGGTCCTCGAAACCACCAAGTTGCTCTCGAAGCCCGCCTTGGCGGTCGCGTCGACGGCGCTCAGGAGCTCGGCCACAGCGCCTCCTCCGAGGGACTTGACCTCGAGGCACCCGAGTCCGAGGGCCTCGACGCCGCTCACGACGACGAGCGCTGGCCCGACGCCCTCGACCTCGTACACCTGGAGGTCGCCCATCACCAAGGCCTCGCGAGCTCGCCCCTTGTCCCCATCTGGCTTGGGCCTCTTGACGGCCTTGACTCGTCGGTAGAGCCACCTCCCCGCTCTGTACGCGACGTAGGCGGCGAGCGGGATCAGGAGCCAGGGGCACGTGGCCGCCAGCAACAACACCAGGAATATCAGCAACGCGGCCTTGAGGCCTATGAGGCCCGTCCTCTCGAACCTCCTCCCGACCGACCTCATGACAACCTCCCGAGCCGACGAAGCGGCGAGGAGGTCTAAAAGTCGAGGGCGCGATCCCCTGCGCTCGAGGGAGCTTGAGGCGCCAATGCAGAGGCGCGATCCTCTGCGCGGCGTGCGGCGGACTCGCCTCGCCAGCTTGCAAAGCTTAAAGGGCCCTTCGAGGAGTTGTCTCGCGTGGCGGGCTTCGGCTCGGAGAAGGCCAGGGCCTTAGCAGAGGTGGCCGAGGAGGTAGCCAGTTGCAGGAAGTGCAGGCTCTGGTCGTCTAGGACCAACCCGGTCCCCGGCCACGGAAACCAAGACGCCGACGTAATGTTCATCGGGGAGGCCCCGGGATACAACGAGGACGTGGAGGGCAAGCCCTTCGTCGGGGCGGCCGGCAAGTTCCTGGACCAGCTCCTCGGCCTCGCGGGGCTCAAGAGGGGCGAGGTCTTCATAACGAACGTCTTGAAGTGCAGGCCGCCGGGGAACAGGGACCCGCTACCGGACGAGGTGGAGGCTTGCGGGCCCTACTTGGACAGGCAGATACTGATAATAAGGCCCAAGCTAGTCATCTGCCTCGGCAGGCACTCGGCCAGCTACGTGCTGTCGAGGGGCGGGGTGAGGGTGCGCTCTAGGACTTGGGGCACTAGCATATCGGCGGTCAGGGGGCAGGTGTTCAGGGCGCGCTTCGAGGGCCTCGCCTTCTTGGTGATGCCGACGTACCACCCAGCGGCTGGGCTCTACAACCCGAAGCTCAAGAGCGCGCTGATGGAGGACTTCGCCTCCATAGCGAGGATCCTCAAGGGCATAAGAGAGGGCTCGATACCGATTTAGCCCGAGGCCCGCTCAGGACTCCGGGATGATGAGGAAGGGATGAGGAGGATCTCGTGCTCGGAATCCGCGGGACTGACCCCTAAGAGGGAGTCGCCGATCTTCATAGCCGGCGGGGGGGCCTTCGGGTCTAGGGCCTTGATCGACGTGCGCAAGGCTGTGAAGCACGCGAAGATCTTGGTGGCGGACGTCGATGAGGGGTGCCCTGCGAGGGGGCTGGTCGAGGCCGTCGTTCGAGAGGACGAGCTGAGCGAGGGGGCTCTCGAGGCCGTCAAGTCGATGTTGGTGGTCGGCGACGCGGCCAGCGTACTGAGCAAGGCCCTGCGCATTGGCTTTAGGCCCAAGATAGTCGTCCCGGCAATCCCCAAGCACTTCGCGGCCGACTTCCTGAGGCGGGAGCTCGAGGCGCGCGGTTACAGAGTGCTACCAGCTCCTCGGGCCTTAGAAGGGGCCTTGATGTCGTTCCCGAGGGACCTCGTGCTCAGCGCCAGCGCCGAGAGCGCGACGTTCACCTCGAGCTACATGCCCCCTCAGTCTAAATGCGCGGTCCCGTGCGCTCAGCCGAACATATGTCCCGTGACCGGGAGGTTCAAGCCCAGGCCCATGTTCGAGCTCATCAGGAGCCCGACGCGCTCGGCCGACGTGGCCTTGGTGTTGGAGAGCAGGAGGATAGGCGAGGCCGTCGGCGGCTTCGACTTCCACGAGCTGTGGAGCTTCATTAGGGAGGTGGAGGCGGGAGCGGCCAAGGAGGGCCTGGTGGTGGCGATAGCGACCGCTTGCAGGTGCCACGGCGTGGCTAGCTTCTTCGAGGTCGTCAAGAGGGCCTAGGGGCGCTGGCCGCAAGAGATAGGAGGCGCACGGCTCGCCCGCCTGGGCTCAGAGCACCGCTCCCACCGCCTAGGCGGATTCCAACGAAGTGGACGGGGTCAGAGCCTGTGAGCCCGGCCCCACGACATCAACTGGAGACAGCTCAGACCCCAACCCCGCCCTCGCGAGCTCACTGATTCAGCGTGGAGCAGCTGATCCCGACAACCCCGCAGATCCCTAGGCTTCAGCAGCCCCTCAGCGCCGCTAGGTTTTGCCTCAATCAATAGCGAGCCAGCCTAGGCCAACCTAATAAACACCTCTGCCCCTCACTCCACTCGGGTCGCTCGGCTTGAGCGAGGGGCGCGAGGGGGACGAGCTCAAGGGCCTGGCGGACGACTTCAGCGTCCTGAGCAACCCAGTCAGGCTCAGGCTATTGATGAGGGTCCACGAGAGGGGCCCCTGCACGTTGAAGGAGCTGGTCGACGAAGCCCAGCGAGACGAGAGCACGGTCAAGAGGCACCTCAAGGAGCTCGTCGAGAGGGGCTTCTTGGCTAAGAGCAGGGAGAAGAGGCCCAAATACTACATAACCGACAAGGGGGTCATGGCGATAACCTTCCTGAGAGTCAGAGCAGAGCCCACGGCCTTGAGCAAGCCAGCGGGGGCTGAGGGGGTCAAGCTGAGAGCTCGGGGCCCCTTCTCGGCCCTCATCCACGGCTTGAGGAGGTTGGGCCCTAGGAGGGTCGCCTTCTACTCCGTCTCCGCCGGGTGCGCGGTCGTGGGCCTCATGGGCCTGCTCGTGGCGAACGTGGAGATATTGTACAGGGTCCTGTGGCTGTTGACGTGGCTGGCGGTTGCCTACGCGTTCAAGGCCCTAGCCTCTTAGGCCTTCCTCACGAGCTTCTCCACGGCCCTCTCGATCCTGTTGAGCCCTTCCTCTATGTTCTTGATCGAGGTCGCGTAGCAGAACCTGAGGTAGCCCTCTCCGCTGGGGCCGAAGGCAGATCCAGGGACCGTTGCCACGGCGGCCTCCCTCAGTATGAACTCGGCCAAGTCGGCCGACCTGAGGCCCAGCTCTCTTGCGTTAGCGAACACGTAGAAGGCCCCTCTGGGCATCTTGGCCTTAAAGCCCGGTATCTTGTTCAGCCTCTCGACCATGAACCTCCTCCTCCTGTCGTACTCCATCACCATCCCCTCCACGAACTTCTTCGTCTCCGGGTTCCTGAGGCCCTCTAGGCACGCCATTTGGGAGATGCTGGGCGCGTTCGCGACAGTGAACTGCTGGAGCTTTATCATCTCGTCCACGATCCTCTTGCTGGCAGCCACGTAGCCCACCCTCCAGCCGCACATGGCGAAGGTCTTCGAGAACGAGTTGACCGTTATCGCCAGCTCCTCCATGCCGGGTATTGAGGCTATGCTGTAGTGCTTGGCCCCGTCGTAGACGAACTTCTCGTAGACCTCGTCCGAGATCACGTAGATGCCGTTGTCCATGGCCACCTCGGCTATCCCCTTGATGTCGCTGAACTCCAAGACGGTCCCCGTCGGGTTGCTGGGCGTGTTCAAGAATATGCACTTAGTCCTAGGGGTCACGAGCTCGTTGACCCTCTCGGGCAGCATCCTGAAGTCCTCTTCCTCGCGGAGGGGGACCCCGACCGGCCTGCCGCCAGCTATGTGGACCGCCGCCTCGTAGACCACGAAGCCCGGGTCCGGTATTAAGACCTCGTCGCCCGGGTCCACCAGGGCAAGGGTAGACAAGAGGAGCCCAGTCGTGGCCCCAGTGGTCACCATGACGTTGTCGGCCGCGACCTCTATGCCGTTCTCGGTCCTCAGCTTCTCGGCTATGGCCTCCCTGAGCTCCGGGAAGCCGGCGTTGGGCGTGTAGTGGGTGTAGCCGAGGTCCACGGCCCTCTTGCCGGCCTCCCCTATGAAGGGCGGCGTGTCGTAGTCTGGCTCCCCGATGCCGAAGTTTATCACCCCTGACGTCTTCTGGGCCAGGTCGAAGAGCCTCCTTATGCCCGAGGGGGTTATGGCCTTTGTCCTGGAGCTCAGCTCCTTGGGCTTCTTCAAGCGGAGTCACCTTTAGGGCCGTTAGGGGGAGGTAT
>Ga0185307_1001098_pt1 | contig 15554 bp, 10 predicted proteins | sample LHCtaG_FD_128010 | JGI IMG/M metagenome (GOLD analysis project Ga0185307, IMG submission 128010) | Hot spring microbial communities from Little Hot Creek, USA to study Microbial Dark Matter (Phase II) - LHC4sed_matched (SPADES... | ecosystem: Environmental > Aquatic > Thermal springs > Hot... | reverse complement strand
CTACTCCTTGGTCTTCAATGGGGGTAATTTCAAAGCCCTCTGTAGTTCCACAGTCAATAGCCTTGATGACCACATCCTGCGCGACATCAACGAGCCTTCTGGTCAAGTAGCCGGCATCGGAAGTTCTTAACGCAGTGTCAGCGAGGGTTCGGCGAGCGGAGAAAGTGCAGACAAAGTATTCCAAAAGGCTCAAACCATCTCGCAAGTTATTTTTGACAGGCAAGTCACTGATGATCGTCCCGACAGCGGTTGTCATTAGCCCTCGCAATCCAGCCAACTGGACAATTTGTTCTTTGCGTCCTCTTGCGCCGCTTTCAGCCATCATGTAGATTGGGTTGTGGGTTCCGATGTTTGTCATGACTTGCTCTGTCACTCTGTCCACGACATCCATCCAAGTTCGGTAAATTTGTTCCTCCCGCTCAAAGGGGCTGAGCAAACCTTGTTCGTAAGCTTCTTCAATCTCGTGAACTTTCCTTTCAGCCTCTTGGATCAAGCGGTCTCGCTCTGTCTGAACTCTCAAATCAGCGATGGAGAGTGTAATGCCTGACAGGGTAGCGATGTGGAAGCCCAAATCTTTCACATCGTCAAGGAACTGAACTAGCCGGATGTTGCCATAACGCTCATAGAGTTGGATGACGATATCGCGGAGTTTGCTCTTTGTCACGGGCTCGTTGATGAAGGGGAAGTCTGGGGGCAGTAATGTGTTGAACAAGATGCGCCCGGGAGTGGTTAGCATCCATCCACATTCGCTCTTTTCGTCCCGAACCAATATGTCTGTTTGCCAGTGAATTTGCTTGAGTTCAAGCAACTTCAACGGAATTTCGCGGTTGGCGAAAGCGCGACCAAGTGGTGCGAGGTATTGGAGCAGGTGTTGCCAAACGGGGGCTTTCTTCCCACTAACCGTTACCATTTCGCTAAGACCAACCCAGCCCTTTCGTGCGTAAATCAGAAGTTCAACGGGTGACGCAAAGGAGGTCTTCCCCTCTTCCCTCGTCACCTTCTTCTCTTCAGGCAACTCTTGCCAAAGTGTCAGGTAATAGCAACCCAAAGCGATGTCGTATCCAGGCGCCATCAGAGGTTGTCCGTTTGCGGGGGAGAAGATGTTGTTGGAAGACATCATCAGCAAACGCGCTTCCGCTTGAGCAGTGACCGACAAGGGCACATGGACAGCCATCTGGTCGCCGTCAAAGTCAGCGTTATAAGGTGGGCAGACGAGAGGGTGGATTTGAATAGCCTTTCCGTCCACGAGGACGGGCTCAAATGCTTGAATGCCCAGTCGGTGAAGGGTCGGTGCTCGGTTAAGCAAAACCGGGTGGTCTTTGACCACATTCTCCAAGGCTTCGTGGACGAGTGGATTGTCTTCTTCCTCAAGCAACCGCCTTGCGCTCTTGAGGGTGAAAACACCTGTCTGGTCGGAGTGTTTCTCAAGCCAGTGCATCAAGAAGGGTCGGAACAACTCCTTAGCCATCACTCTCGGCAAGCCGCACTGGTAGAGTTTCAATTGAGGACCTACGACGATGACGGAGCGACCGGAGTAATCAACCCTCTTTCCAAGCAAGTTCCTTCGGAACCGTCCTTCCTTGCCCCGAAGCATGTCCGAAAGTGACTTCAAGGGGCGCCCGTTTGTGCCCAAGACAGGGTGAGGTTTGCGGGAGTTATCAAGCAAGGCATCAACGGCTTCTTGCAGGAGGCGCTTTTCGTGGTTGATAATGCTCTCTGGGGCGCGGATTTCGCGCATTTTCTTAAGCCTGTTGTTTCGGTTGATAACCCGGCGGTAAAGGTCATTGAGGTCACTTGTTGCGAACCGACCACCATCCAATTGCACCATCGGTCGCAATTCTGGCGGCAAGACAGGAAGGACCTCCAAAATCATCCATTCGGGGCGGTTGCGGGATTTCCTGAAGGCTTCGACAATTTCCAGCCGCTTGATCGCTCTCGCCCGCTTTGCTCCAGTCGTCTCTTGTATTGTCCGCCTCAACTCGCGGGAAAGGCGCTCTAAATCTAACTCCTCAAGCAATTCCCTAATCGCCTCTGCACCGGTTCCGACCTTGAAAAGGTGGTCGTAGGACTTGCCAAGTTTTCGCTGAGCCGTTTCCATAAGCCTGCGGAGCGAAAGGAGTTCTTCGGGTGTCAAGGCTTGTTTTGGTTGCAAGGACTGAAGTATCTCTAACGCTTTGTCAAGTTCTTGCTTTTGCTCCTCGGCTTGTTGAACGATAGTTTGGATGTCCCTTTCAATCTGGCGGATAAGGTCTTCAGCCTCGTCCATAGGGATGAGGTTTCGCTCTGCCCGTTCCTTGATGCTCTCCTGCTCCCGCCTCAACCTGTTGACATGATCCTTCACATTGGTTTCTATTTCCTCTTTCTCCAGTTCAACAGCCTTTTGGAGGTTGTCCCTCTCCTGCCTAATCGCTCTCGGGTCCACTTGGGTGACGATGTAGGTCGTCAGGTAGATGACGCGCTCAACGAGTTTGGGGGAGAGGTCAAGAAGAAGGGCGATGATAGACGGAGTGTTGCGGAAGAACCAGATGTGGGCAACGGGCGAAGCCAACTCAATATGACCCATTCGCCTTCGTCTGACCCTCGAAGAAGTTACCTCTACCCCACACCGTTCGCACACCATTCCCGCAAACTTTCGTTTCTTGTATCGCCCGCATGCGCATTCGTAATCCTTTGTCGGACCGAAAATCCTTTCGTCAAAAAGCCCGTCCTTTTCGGGTCGGAAGTTCCTGTAGTTGATAGTCTCAGGACGCTTTACCTCTCCGTGCGACCAAGAACGAATGTCCTGAGGAGATGCAAGTCCAATCCTCACGACATCGAAGTAGATCGTTGACCTTGAGCGCTTTGTCTCCAAGTCCTTTCACCTCCAAAGACTAACTCACAAGGGCACTGGGGTGTGCCAAGTTTTTACCCCAAGGCCCAACTTGCTGTCATTGCTGGGAAGTCAATTCCTCTTCGTCCTTCAGTTCCACAATGGTGCCGTCACGGGTCTCGACCGTAACCTGAAGGCAAAGGCTTTGCAGTTCTTTGATGAGGATCTTGAAGGACTCTGGAACGCCTGCTTCCAAGATATTTCGACCGCGAGCGATTTCCTCAAAAGTTTGAACGCGACCGTAGACATCATCGGATTTGACGGTGAGCATTTCCTGCAAGTTGTAGGCGGCACCGTAGGCTTCAAGCGCCCAGACTTCCATCTCGCCCAGTCTCTGACCTCCAAACTGCGCTTTTCCGCCCAAAGGTTGCTGAGTCACGAGGGAGTAAGGACCAACTGCCCTCGCGTGAACTTTGTCTTCAACGAGGTGGATGAGTTTCATGATGAACATCCAACCAACCGTAACAGGTTGATCAAAGGGTTCCCCAGTTCGACCATCATAGAGTATGGACTTGCCAGTTTCTGGGTCAAATCCAACACGCTGTCTTGCCCTCTCCATCAGTGCCTCTTTGACAGAAACCTTGTCAGCGTCGGCAAGCAGATTTAACGATGCCAGCAAGTTTTCTTTTTCCTCGGCAGGTCGTGAGAGGATCGAGTCCGCCAACTCGGACGCGTAACTTTCTGCCGGTTCACCCCATTGAGGCTTACGGAACCTGAGTTTCCATTCTGTCGTTGCCATATTGTAAAGTTGCTCTTTATGGAGTTCGTTGACAGCCTCCCTGAAGCCTTCAACCAAATCGCTTTCTTTCACCAAGCCAAGGAAGGGCGGAACTTCAAAGGCTGTTCCGTAGAAGCGAGCAAGCCAACCCAAGTGAGTCTCAAGCAATTGTCCGATGTTCATTCGTGATGGAACCCCCAACGGACTCAAAACAATGTCCACTGGTGTCCCGTCAGGCAAATAAGGCATGTCAGCCTCCGGCAAAATCTTAGCGATAACACCCTTGTTTCCGTGCCGCCCAGCCAACTTGTCACCGGCGCTAATCTTTCGTCTCTGTGCCACATAGATTCTGACCATCATGTTGACGCCCGTCTTCAACTCATCACCTGGCAATTGTTCCAACTTACCTCCACACCGACTGTGTTCCATCCTTTCCAGTTTTTTCCAGTGCCGAATGATTTCACCGCATTTTCGGCAACGATATTTGTGTCGTGAGAGAACGAGGGTTCCAATGACTGTTCCCCATTCTCCCGGAGGGACTCTCAAGGAAGCGTCCTTCATGTCTTCGGACTTCTTGCCAAAGATAGCCACCATTAACCTGTCTTCTGGCGATAATTCTGCAGCAGCCTTGGGGACAGCCTTCCCTACCAGAATGTCATCGGCTTTGACTTCCGCTCCAACCACCACGATGCCATTTTCGTCAAGGAACTTCAACCTCTCCTCCGCCACATTGGGGACATCGCGGGTGATCTCTTCGGGACCAAGTTTCGTGTCACGAGCAGTTGTTTCGTAACTTTCTATGTGGATGCTGCTCAGTATGTCCTCCTTCACGAGCCTGTCGCTGATGACGATAGCATCTTCGTAATTGTAGCCTTCCCAAACCATGAAGGCTACCAAAAGGTTCTGCCCTAATGCCAAGAGACCATCTTTGGTTGCTGGACCATCAGCGAGGACATCTCCCTTCTTAACCCTTTGCCCTTTTGATACCAATGGTCGTTGATGCCAGCAAGTTCCTTGGTTTGACCTGCGGAAGGTTCTCAAGTCGTAAATTTTCTTCTCGCCAGAGCGAGTTCGGATTTCTATTCGTGAGGCATCAACCGCCTCAACTACTCCGTCCTCATCGGCAATGATAAGGGCACCTGAATCGCGGGCGACCTTTGACTCTAACCCAGTTCTAACTAACGGTGCTTCAGGGTGAATCAAGGGGACTGCTTGCCGTTGCATGTTTGAACCCATTAAAGCCCGGTTAGCATCGTCATGTTCCAGGAACGGAATCAAGTTTGTGGCTACGGAGAAGCATTGGCGAGGTGATGCGTCCATGTAATGGACTTGGGACCGATGAACCCAAAGGTAACCTGGTTCCCCTGTTTCGGGTTTAGGACCTCGGACAATCAAACGCTCTGGGATAATCCTTCCATTCTCGTCCACCGGAGTATCGGCAGGAGCGATGTAGAAGCGTTCGTCCTCATCAGGCGCCAGCCAATGAATCTCCCCTGTCAGAACCCCACCCTTGACGACCCTGTAAGGAGTCCTTACGAAACCGAACTCGTCAACTTTTGCATATGCTGCGAGGGTAGAGATCAACCCGATGTTAGGACCTTCGGGTGTCTGGATTGGGCAAATGCGCCCATAGTGGCTTGGATGGACATCGCGCAATTGTAACATCCCTTTCGCGCTCTCGCGCGAAATCCCTCCTGGACCTAAGGCGGTCATCCGTCGTTTATGTTCAAGTTCGTCTAAGGGGTTGTGTTGACTCATAAATTGGGACAACTGACCTGAAGTGAAGAAGGAACGGGTCGCTGCCTGTAAAGGCTTGATGGAGAGAAGTTGTTGAGGCGATAATTGTTCCTTGGGAATTGTAGCCATCCGTTCCTTCAAAGCCCTTTCCATCCTCAAAAGCGCAGCCCTAAGCTGCGATTGCAACAACTCTCCTACACTCCTGAGTCGCTTGTTTTTCAGGTGGTCAACATCGTCCTGAAGCAGGCTCAACCAATCGGGATTCTTAAGGATTGCGGGGACAGGAGCCTCTTCACCATTGGAGGTTGACCTAAACAAGCCCCAGAAGGGTTGTCCCATTTTTTCGTCCAAACTCTCCACTTTCTCCCTGAATAGGATAAGCGCTCTCAAGGTGCCGATCAAATCCTCTAATGTCAGGGTCACAATTTCACTGCTTGGTTCCACCCCAAGCCACTCGGAGGACCTAAGTTTTCGGTTCAAGAGGTGGCGCCCAACTCGTCCCAAATCATATCGGCGCGGGTCAAGAAAAAGGTTGTAAATCAGTTCCCTGGCAGATTCAAAAGTCGCAGGCTCAGAAGGTCGAAGGACCCTGTGGACCATCAGCAAGGCTGTTCGCTCATCCGGGGCAGGGTCAACTTCTAAAGTGTCGCTTATGTAGGGGTCGCAGCGATACAGTGTGACTTCCGTCAGCCCAGACTCCAAAAGGCGATTAATTCGTTCCAGAACATCTGGAGTTACTCTCGTCGGAGCCCTAACTGCCATTCGCTTAGTTCTTGGGTCAATGAGGTCATCAAGCAGCCAGAACCTTTGTTCGTCCAACTCGTCGGGTGACATTTGAATAGGTTGAGCAAATGTTTGGGGAACGCTAAATAGCCTCACTATGTCTTCAGTCGCGCCACATGGGAGCAATTCCTCGTAAACAGCAACTTTATCGACAGCGGCTTTTTGTAGTCTCTCCCAAAGTTCCGTCGTGACGATCGTGTTGGAGTGTGCCAAGAGTTCGCCTGTCTCTTGGTCAATGAGTGGTTCCGCTAACCTCTTGCCAATCAACTTTCGGTTGGACTTTGCCAACCTGTTTACGGCAGGAGGCACACCCCTTGTCTCCTTAAGGGCACTGAAGGCTTTAAGGAGCATAGTTGCTGGCATCGCTTTTGAGCCACCGATGCGAACCCTAATGCTAACCCGCTCCTTTGCTTTCTCTTCCTGTTTGGTTTCAACGACAGTTTCAAATTCAACCCAGTTTCCGTTACGGGCAACAATCTGGGCTAAGAAAAGTTCACGTCCCGTAAGTTCGTGCAGGCGAGAGGAGAAGTAGACCCCAGAGGAGCGATTCAATTGGGAAACGACGACGCGTTCAGTGCCGTTAACGACGAAAGTCCCTTGAGGTGTCATCAGAGGAAGTTCGCCTAAGTAAACATCGGTCCATTCTTTGACCTCTCCCGCCTCTTTATCTATCAACCTGACTTTCGCTCGCAAGGATGCTTCATAAGTGAGACCTCTCTCCTTGCACGCATCTGGGGAGAAGTATTTGTGCTGGTGGCATGCTCCCTCTCGGCATTGTGGACAATTAGGGTGCGGTTGAGGGATTTCAAGTTCGTAATCAAGGAATTCGAGGACCAGGGTTCCGGTGTAGTCTTCAATGGGCGAGAATGCCCTTAACAGTTCCTTCATGCCCTCCTTCAAGAACCACTCGTAGGACTGTCGTTGAACTTCAAGAAAATGGGGCGGTTCTACAGGCGGGAGGACCTTCCGAATATGGGACAACCTCGCCTGCAGTTTACGGACGAAGTTACTTTGAGGTGCCTGGTGGCGCACCATCGTTGCCATCATACCTCAATGCGCCTCCTTGTTTTGAATGGGGAGTCGGACGCAAGCAAGTTTTTCGCCTCCCGGAAATTTTACGATAAAATGCCTCCCATCGTGTTTCATTCAATTTCCACCGTAGCCCCAACTGCTTCTAACTTCTCCTTGATTTTTTGCGCCTCTTCTTTGCTGATGCCTTCCCTGACGACGGAAGGTGCACTTTCAACTAAGTCCTTTGCTTCTTTCAGACCCAACCCAGGCACCACTTCTCGGACAGCCTTAATGACTTGGAGTTTTTGTTCACCGACTGCTTTCAAGATGACCTTGAAATCCGTCTTTTCTTCAACCGCTGCAGTAGCCTCAGCAACAGGCGCTGCTGTAGGGGCTGCTGCGACAGCAACTGGTGCTGCAGCCGTGACGCCAAACTCCTCCTTGAACAAGTCAACTAACTGCTTGAGTTCAAGGAGCGTCAAGCCCTTCAACGCTTCGAACAATTCTTGAACCTTAGTTGACGCTGCCATTTGAGACCCTCCTTGTCCTTCGGTGATTTTGCCTTGTTTTTCCATGACGGCCTCAAGGATTGCCGTAAATTCCCAAAGAACAGCGCTAATCAGCCCTACAAAGTTGTAGAGTGGGGCGAGGATGCAACCCGCTGCTTTAGCCAACAGTTCCTCCTTTGACGGAAGGGTAGCGATGGTTTCAAGTTGCTGTGCTTCGTAAAGCCGTCCCTCAATAATGCCCCAAAGTAGGGAAAGAACCTCATAGTCCTTGCGCAAATTGTAAACGAGTTTTGGAGCCAAAACAGGATCATCGTAACCGAAAACAACCGCCAAAGGACCGCGAAGCCTTTGAGCGAGTTCACCATCGTATCCAAGTTGCTGCAATGCTCGCGCAAAGAGTGTGTTTTTGATAACCTTCAATTCTGCCCCTTCTTTTTTGAGTCGTCGGCGGAGTTCCGTCATCTGTTGTGCATCAAGACCCATGTAAGTGGTCACTATGAAGCCTTTTGCCTTGCGAATTTTCTCAATGAACTTATTCACCATATGGATTTTCTCGGGCTTCGGCATCTTCATCGTCCTCCTACTATCAACGCACCATCTGCAGCGCTTTTTGAACATCCAACTTAACCCCTGGACCCATAGTTGGCGAAAGAGTGATGCTTTTGATGTATTGACCCCGTTGAGTAGCAGGTCGTGCTTTCAAAATGGCATCAAGCAGCGCTTTGAGGTTCTCCAAAAGGTGCTCTTTAGGAAAAGAAACTTTGCCTATAACTACATGCACGACACCCTGCGGGTCAGTGCGAAAGTCTAACCTTCCAGACTTTAGTTGCCTGACGACTTCCCCAATTTCGTTAGTTACCGTTCCACTGCGTGGGCTCGGCATCAATGGTCCTAATTTGCGGCCGAGCCTTGACAGCGAGCGCATCATATCGGGAGTGGCAATAAGGTAATCAAAATCCTTCCAACCTTTCTCAATCCGATCAATCAAGTTCTCAGCCCCAACATAATCTGCACCTGCTTCTTCCGCTTCGCGTGCTTTTTCTCCTTTTGCTACAACTGCAACCACAGGTTGTCTCCCTGTCCCGTAGGGCAACAAGACCATCCCTCTCACCCTTTGATCGCTTTTCCTCGGGTCTACTCCTAAGACGATAGCCACATCAACGCTCTCGTCAAACTTGGCAGTTGCTAACTTTTTGACTAAATCAAGTGCCTCGGGCACGCTGTGTAGTTGCTGCTTATCGTAGAACTCCAGCAACTGACGATAACGCTTTCCTCTTTTCGCCATGCTTCTCCCCCCAAACTTTGACATTTTTAGGAGCAGAAAGGTGGCTGCTCTGGTGGAGCCTTAGACCTTTCAAGGGACAATTTCAATGCCCATGTTTCGGGCAGTGCCCTCTACTATCCTCATTGCTGCTTCAAGGTCATCGGTATTGAGGTCCGGTATCTTGTATTGCGCTATTTCACGGATTTGTTCCCTTGTGACCCTGCCCACCTTGATCTTGCTGGGAGCCGGTGAGCCTTTTTCTATCCCCGCTGCTTTTTTCAAGAGTTCAGAAACGGGAGGTCGCCTTAAGATGAAAGTGAAAGACCTGTCGGAGTAGATGGTGACATCCACAGGCACGATAGTGCCGATCATGTCTCTTGTCGCTTCATTGTAGGCTTTGATGAACTCCATCAAGTTGATGCCATAAGGTGCCAAAGTCGGACCAACCGGTGGTCCTGCAGCCGCTTTTCCTGCTGGCAAATTTAATCTCACCGTTGCTACAATTTTTTTCGCCACAAAGCAACCCTCCTACTTATTAGCCGAAGGGATTATTTTAGCGAATGAAGCCAGTAAAGGCAAGACCTAAACTCTCTCCACCTGAGAAAAATCAACCTCAACGGGCGTTTCACGCCCCAACAGGTTGACCATGACGATTAGAGTTTGACGCTGAGAGTTGACTTCCTCTATGCGACCTATAGTGTCAATGAAGGGACCAGACTTGATTCTAACCGTTTCGCCTTTGTGCCATATAGGGCGTGGACGCGGCATCTCTTCACCTACCATCCTCAAAATACTGTCAACTTCATGATCCCTCAAAGGTTGTATAAGCGGGACACCGCTCTTGTCCGCCTTGCCTTCTTGAACGCCAACAAATCCAGTAACGCCCGGCGTCCGCCTGACCAGATGCCATGTTTCCTCGTCCAAAACCATTTCAACCAAAATGTAGCCGGGGAAAATTCGCCTCTCCACTAATCCTCCCCGATGACTTTGAACATCCTTTTCTTTCGGAATGACGATGCGACCAATTTTTTCTTCCAAACCTAACGCTTTTGCCCGTCTCTCCAGAAGTTGCTTAACCTTCTCCTCTTGCCCTGTCATGACATGGACAGCATACCATCGCTTTCGTATCGTTGTTTGTTGGGGTTGGGTCATATGTGGTGCCTCCTACCGCTGAAAGAATGCGAAAATTCTGGCGAACACAAAATCCAGCACCGCTAAATAGGTTGCGGCTGCCAGAATGACAAACAAAACAGCCATGCTGTAACTGATCACTTCTTGTTTCTTTGGGCGTTGAGTGAGTTTCAGTTCAGACCAGCATTCCTTCAAAAATTGCCTAATGCGCCCGATCAAATTTCCTTCGCCTTTCAATGCAAAGCGCCGACGAAAAGATGCTTCCGGCAAAGTTGATTTCATGCGCAACAATTGTCTCACCCTCTTCAACGAGGCAATAAGTAAAACCCTATAGGGCTCCTCCGCACCCATCTCTTTTTTCGTGCGGAGTAGGACTGTTGCCCTCTCATGCGTGGTGTCGTCAATTATAACTCACTCTACCTGCAAAATCAACTACCTTCAACCGATGCCGAGCAGCGACAAGGCGCGACGAAAATGATAGCAACACCGTTTGCGGTTGTAAACGGTAACAAGCAGCACTGAATTCCTGCTTTGCTCTCTCCTCAGTGCTGATCATTGCTAAGAAAAAACGCTATCGAGTCTGACATCAGCCGTTGGCTAAAGGCAGCGCACACTGGGGAGACCTGACAGCATGGCGAAAGGGTCGCAAACTTTTAGGAGCGAGGAGTTTGCATTGACTACTTGTCATAGCCTAAAACTTGCTCGCGGGTGAGCAGATATGGCGGGAACGCTGAGCAACAGGCTTTTCTGGCTGTGGTCGGTTGGCGCGCTTGTCACTTATATAGGGGCTATTTTGCTCGTTGCGCTTGCATGCGTTATCTACGCTGGAGCCGGGAACATAATTGCCGCCATCTTGTCTGAAGAACTTCGCTTCTCCACAAAGTTATCGGTTTTGACCGCCACAGTAAGCACCATCTTGAGTCTAACTGTCGGCATTCCTGCGGCGTATGCTCTCGCGCAATATCGCGGTCGGTTTAAAACTCTCGCGGACACACTCCTTGACCTTCCCATAGTTATGCCTCCGATAGCCCTTGGTGTTGCCCTTCTCGTTTTCTTCACCCAGTTTCCTTCCCAAGCGGGTTCGGTTGAGAAGTGGTTGGAGGTATTAGGGCGACCGATTGTTTATGAAGTTCCAGCAATTGTCATCGCTCAATTTGCTGTCGTTTCAGGTTACGCTTTGCGAATTTTAAAAGCGGCATTTGAAAGTCAAGACCCGCGCCTAAGAGATATAGCCAGAACCCTTGGATTGTCCCGATGGCAAATCTTTTTCTGTATTGAGTTGCCCCAGTCAACGGCAAGTTTGTTGGCGGCAACGGTTTTGCTTTGGGCTCGGGCGATGGGTGAGTTCGGAGCAACGGTCGTCTTGGCAGGTGCAACTCCGGGCAAAACCGATGTCTTGCCAATTTCAATTTACCTCGCCCTTAACCGAGCCGAAGTTGATAAAGCCTTAGCAGCGTCGGTGGTCTTAATCCTTGCTGCTATCACGGCTCTGCTCCTCTTCCGCAAACTTGTCCAACGAGCCGTTTGAACAAACTTTGCTGCCCCTGAAAGTAGGTGAGAACCTTGGGGTTGATTGAGTTGCTTTTTGTCAAGATGACAGGTGATAATACGATTTTGCAAGGTCTGTTGGGCGGGGTCGTCATAACTCTGATGAACACCTTCGGCGCTCTGGTGGTGCTTGTCTGGCGCAAACCGTCGGAGCGTTTTTTGGATGCGTCTCTTGGTTTCGCTGCGGGAGTGATGCTGACTGCAAGTTTCACGAGCCTCATTTTGCCCGGAATTGAGCATGGCGGGTTCATCCCGACTTTCATCGGGGTAGTGCTTGGAGCTGTCGTTCTTGACATCGCTGACCACTTAATCCCTCACTCCCACGCAGTTTTGGGATACGAAGGCTTGGCTCAAACTCGCCTAAGGGCTGTTTGGCTTTTCATCATCGCTATCACCATCCACAACATGCCCGAAGGGCTCGCTGTCGGGGTGGGCTTTGGTTCAGGGGACTTGCCCAACGCTTTGAAGTTAATGCTTGCCATCGGCATACAGAACATTCCCGAGGGTTTGGCTGTTTCCGTTTCCGCTTTGAGCGCTGGTTTGGGGGCTCACTTCTATGCTTGCTTTGTGGGTGTAAGGGCAGGTCTCGTTGAAATTCCGCTGGCACTTTTCGGTGCATGGGCTGTCAACATAGCCCAACCGATTTTGTCCTACGCTATGGGTTTCGCTGCAGGTGCTATGCTTTATGTCATCAGCGACGAAATCGTCCCAGAAACTCACCGAAAGGGTCACGAACGATGGGCGACCTTTGGCACAATTTTAGGCGTGATGGTGATGCTCTATCTTGACCTCGCACTCGGTTGATGGAACAGAAAATTGGCAAGGAGAGGTGAAACGGAATGGGAGCGTGGGCGGAGCAGATGTTAGAACAGTTGTCGCCACAGGAGTTGGTCGGGCAATTGGTGCTTTCAGAAGTTGGCGAAAGGCGGGACGAGATTCTCAGGCTTGTGGAAGAAGGGAAAGTTGGTGCTTTGATTTTCTACGGCAAGGAGATGCCTAACCCGCAAAGTGCTGCTCAACTCGCAAACGAGTTCCAACGCAGGAGCAAAATTCCGCTTTTGATTGCTGCCGGCTTTGAAGCGGGCACAGGGTTCATCATGCCGAGTGGGACGAAACTGCCTTCCAACATGGCAATTGGAGCAACAGGTTCAGCGGAACTGGCTCAAAAATGCGGCGAGGTCACGGCGAAGGAAGCGAAAGCGGCTGGAGTCAATTGGATTTTTGCTCCCGTCGTTGATGTCAACATCAACCCAGAAAACCCAATAATCAACATTCGGGGTTTCGGCAGTGACCCCGATGAAGTTGCAAGGTTTGCGGTCGCTTGGATTATTGGTTGTCAAGGCAACGGCTGTCTCGCCACTGCCAAACACTTTCCAGGTCACGGTGACACGAGCGAGGATTCCCATCGCGTCATGCCGATTGTCCCCCACGATTTAGAAAGGATGTGGCGGGTGGAACTCAAACCTTTTCAAGCAGCCATCAACGCAGGTGTCGCATCCATAATGACAGCCCACATTCACTTCCCCGCCATTGACCCTACCCCCGGCTTGCCAGCGACCCTGTCCCGAAAAATCTTGACAGAATTGTTGCGCAATCAGATGGGTTTCAGAGGGCTTATCGTCACCGATGCGATGGCAATGCACGCTATCAAACACAACTTCCCAATGGATGAAGCCGTCGTCATGGCTGTCAATGCCGGCGCCGATGTGATTATTGCCGACGATGCACCATCAACTTACGAGGCACTGTGGCGAGCCCTTCAGAATAGGAAACTGTCAATGGAGCAGGTTCGTGAGGCTGCAAGGCGGATTCTTGAGGCAAAAGAATGGTGCGGGCTGAACCGGCAAAAGTTAGTGGAAGAGGACAAGGTCGCAGAAATCGTTGGCTGCGCTAAGCATCAAGAGATTGCCCGGTTGGTCGCAGAAAATTCTGTCACGGTTTTGAGAGACAAAGGAATCCTGCCATTGCGTTCTGAAGCCAGATTGTTCGCGGTCGTTGCGGAAAGCGTTCGCTGGACGGGTGAAAAACCTTCAGATGAATTGGCGGCACTTCTCCGCGAAACCTTTCCCGACGCTATCGTTCATCTCATCTCCCGTGAACCGATACCCAGCGAAATTTCTGCACTCGCCCAACAGTTGAGCGAAACGCAATGTGATGTGGCTCTGCTTTGCTTCTTCCCGAGAGCGGAAGCCTACCGACCCGAAAGCGCTCATGCAGGTGGTGGCATGCTGGCATTGGCGGAGCGATTGGCGAGCAGGTTGCCGCTAATTGTCGCTTCCTTCGGAAGTCCATACCCGCTCGCTAAGTTTCCGTTCGCAAAGGCACTCCTTTGCGCTTACAGTGATTGCCCGGCATCCCTCTCGGCAGGCGTGAGAGTTTTGGCAGGGAAACTTGAGGCGAAGGGTAAATTGCCCGTGACGATGAAGGAGGTGTAGTTGGGGATGGCTGTGAGAAACGAGTGGGCACCATTGAAACTTTTCGACCCTTTGGATGGAATGACAATCGCCGAACCGCCTGACATCGGACGAGGAAATTGGGCGGGAGCAGCAAATGTTTGGTTTGATGAGGCGGGAGATTTCTGGCTTGTCTATCGGCTGCGAAAGCCTCACCCGTATCGCGGCTATTTGATCCGAGTTGCCAGAAGCAGTGATGGAGTGAAGTTTGAGACAGTTTGGGAAATGACGAAAGAGCAATTGGGAACGGAAAGCATGGAGCGTTGCGCTCTGGTCAGGCTTGACAAAGACCTCTGGCGACTGTTCATCAGTCTCGTTGACCCTGCTGACCGTCGCTGGCGGATTGACGCTTTGGATGCTCCATCCCCAACCCAATTTGACCCACAAAAACTCAAAGCCGCTTTAACTGCAATGGATGCAGGCGTTGAGGGCGTTAAAGACCCGATAGTTTATCGCTTGGCTGGGCTTTGGCTCATGTTCGTGAGTTTTTCGCCGACACCGCCTGACGCCACTGAAGAGTTGAAACAAAAGATGCACGCGACGGGAGATGTTTTTGCCACTGGGCTGTCAAGGAGCGCAACTGGTTTGGCAGTGAGCGAAGACGCTGAGAAGTGGGAATGGCAAGGTGAGGTTTTCGGTAACCGACCCGGCCAGTGGGACGGATATGCAGGGAGAATCACAAGCGTTGTTTTTCACTCGCCCGCCTTCGTCGCATTTTACGATGGCAGCAGGACGGTTGAGGAAAACTACGAGGAGAAAACCGGCATCGCTTTCAGTTTCAACTTGCGAAATTGGGAAAGGGTGAGCAGAAAGCAACCGGCTTTGACATCACCTTACGGAACGGGGTCATTGAGATACATGTCTGTTGTCACTGTAGGCTCTGAGTGGTTTTGCTATTACGAGTTTTGCCGACCTGACGGGAGCCACGAATTGAGACTGAGCAGGATAAAGGTTCGCTGACCTTTGATCCTTTCCTGTCATGGGAAGGTTGGGCTCATACCCAACCGAGAGTGTTCGAAAACCGAAGTCATGATCTTGCCCTTGCCATCGCCGATAGGGTCCAGACCTGACCGCTTTAAGAGCCACAATTTTTCTCACCCTGTTCGGTCATGTCTTTTGAGTTTGCCGAGGCGCCTGCTTTCGCTTCTGCTGCCGTTGCAATTTTTGCTTCGCCCCACCTTGCCATTTCGGTGGAATGTTTTTGGCGTTCCATTCGTCATACATTGCTTTCAGTTCCTTAACCCTCTGTGGCATCTTAGGCGCAAGGTTACTTCTCTCACCAATGTCTTCTGCAAGGTTGAACAGTTGAGGCTCGTCAGAACCAAACTCTTGTGGACAGCAGACAAGTTTGAAATCTCCAGCCCTAACTGCCCATTGCCGACCATATCGCCAAAAGAGGGCTTGGTGGGGTCGCCCCTTCGCCTCACCCGTCAAATAGGGCAACAAATTCACACCGTCCAAGTCCTTGGGAATTTCTGACCCAACGGCAGCGAGGATTGTCGGGCAAATGTCAAGGGCGATTACAGGGTGT
>Ga0185307_1001093_pt1 | contig 15604 bp, 12 predicted proteins | sample LHCtaG_FD_128010 | JGI IMG/M metagenome (GOLD analysis project Ga0185307, IMG submission 128010) | Hot spring microbial communities from Little Hot Creek, USA to study Microbial Dark Matter (Phase II) - LHC4sed_matched (SPADES... | ecosystem: Environmental > Aquatic > Thermal springs > Hot... | reverse complement strand
GGGACAGCGTTGCGAACGGCTGAGTTGATTTTGAAGGCTCGCGGCAAGCCCTTCCCTGAGCCGAAAGTCAAAAAGCCAGAAGTGATGCTTGAAGGAGTTCTTGGAGGCGAAATGGAAGGCATCAGGATTCACAGCGTCCGATTGCCCGGTCTGGTAGCACACCAAGAGGTCATCTTCGGAGCGGTTGGGCAAGTTTTGACAATACGCCACGATTCCCTTAGCCGAGAGTCGTTCATACCCGGCGTTTTGCTTGCGATAGAGAAAGTGATGTCACTTCCGCCCGGGATTGTCTTTGGGCTTGAGAACCTGCTGTAAGTAGGCAAGGCATTGTCTCCGGAGTGGGTTTAAGGTAAGGGATGGGAATTGCTTGGCTTTTCACCGCAGGTTGATAAGTGCCATAATCAATCCCGGAGGCGTTCAAGCATGGAGGAGATGAGATTTTGGGTTCAACGGGTCTACATGCAAGTCGGAAGCCATTGGGAACCTGCGGTGGATGTTTGCGAGGACGATGAGGCTTACTATGTCATCGTCGATGTGGCTGGTGTGGACAAAGACGATTTGGAGGTTGAGTATCACCCCAATGGCTTGTTGGTTGTTCGCGGCGTTCGTCGCCCGCCTCTTGCGGGTAGCAGTGCCCAATATTTGGTCTTGGAAATCCCATACGGCTCGTTTGAACGCCGGATTCCCTTGCCAAGCGCGGTCAATGCTGATGGCATAACGGCAGAGCACCGATCTGGGCTCTTGCAAATCCGCATCCCTAAGAAAGTGCCCTCAGAGCGGACAAAGTTGTTGACGATAAAGCCCTGAGAAAGGAGGCAAGATGACTAATGAGGTGGGGAGCATTCTTTTCGGTCTGCTATGCGCTCGCTCTAATTTGGGTCGTTGTCAAGGCTGAGCAAAAGTTGACCGCTCCGTCCCGCAATTGGGTAAGCCAGATGGCTGAATACTGCGAGGACCTTGCCGATTCCTTTGAAAGGCTGGAGAGCCAATTTAAGGCGCTGGCGAAACAATATCGCCAAGCGAAGCAGAGAAGGCTGGCAGAGATTTGCGAACAACTCGCCGACGAACACGACCGAGTTGCTGACCGTCTCAATGAATTGCGGAAGACTTACGAAAAGTTGGAGAAAGCCCTCAGGCGCTGAAGACAAGGGGGGAAAGATGTGTTCGTCCCAGAGGACTTGAGACAACAATTGCCACCAGAATTGCCCGCCGTGGCTTTGCGGGACTATGTGATTTTCCCGATGATGGTCACCCCTTTGGATGTGGGGCGACCGAAAAGCATCCGGGCTGTTGACGCTGTCGCCGCTGATTTGCGGGTGTTCATAACAGTGATGCAAAAGGATAAAGACATCCAAGACCCCCAGCCACCAGATGACCTTTACCAAATCGGGACTTTGGTCAACATTGTGAGAATGATGAGGTCGCCTGAAGGTCACATCCATTTGCTCCTTCGCGGAATTGCGAGAGTCCAAATTGAGGAGTGGACACAAACTGACCCATACCTTAAAGCGCGATACTCAATCATAGACGAAACCGTCGAACAAACCATTGAGGTGCAGGCACTTGTCAATAGCGTCTTGGACTTATTCAGGCGAGTGATTCAACTTTCCCCTCATCTGCCTGATGAAGCAATAAACCTTGTGGCTTCCTTAACCTCTCCAGCCCAAATCGCTGATGTGGTTATCACAGCCATTAATTTGACCCCGCAAGACCGACAGCGCTTCTTGGAAATGACCGACCCTGTTCACAGGTTGAAAGAACTTATCCCGCTGCTTTCGCGAGAAATTCAGGTCTTGGAATTGACACAGAAAATTCAGGAACAGGCTCGGCAGGAACTTGACAAGGCTCAGCGAGAGTTCATCTTGAGACAGCAATTGAGGGAAATCCAAAAGGAGTTGGGCGAAACAACAGAGGCAGAGATTGAGGAGTTGAGACAAAAGATTGAAGGTGCGGGAATGCCCGAAGAAGTGAAGGAAGTGGCACTTCGCGAATTGGACAGGCTCTCCAAAATGCACCCAGCAGCAGCCGAATATACTGTCAGCAGAACTTACATTGATTGGCTTATAAGTTTGCCTTGGAACAAGGTGACCGAAGACAACTTGGACATCACCCACGCAAAACAAGTTCTGGATGAAGACCACCATGACCTTGACGATGTGAAGGAAAGGCTCTTAGAGTTTCTGGCGGTCCGAAAACTTAAGCAGGACACGAAAGGACCAATTTTGTGCTTCGTTGGTCCGCCCGGTGTCGGCAAGACAAGTTTGGGGCAGAGCATCGCTCGCGCTTTGGGTCGTAAATTCATACGCATGAGTTTGGGCGGAATGAGGGACGAAGCGGAAATTCGCGGTCACAGGCGAACCTATGTCGGTGCGCTTCCGGGGCGAATAATTCAAGGGCTCAGGCAGGCTGGAACGAAAAACCCAGTCTTCATGTTGGATGAAGTTGACAAACTTGGTTTTGATTTCAGGGGTGACCCAGCGGCGGCTTTGCTTGAAGTCCTTGACCCAGAGCAAAACCATACTTTCGTTGACCACTACCTTGATGTCCCCTTTGACCTTTCCCAAGTCCTGTTCATCTGCACAGCCAACATCACAGACACCATCCCACCTGCTCTCCTTGACAGGATGGAAGTCATACGCTTGCCCGGCTACAGCCACGAGGAGAAGTTGCAGATAGCAAAGCGCTATCTCGTCCCAAGAAACTTGAAAGAACACGGTTTGACAGAAGACCATGTTGAGTTCACAGATGAAGCGTTGTCGGTCATCGTCAAGCAATACACGAGGGAGGCAGGAGTCCGAAACCTGAACCGAGAAATCGCCAACATTTGCCGAAAAGTGGCTCGCAGGGTGGCTGAAGGCAACACAGAAAAAGTCATCGTCACGCCGGAGAATGTCTCTGAATTTCTCGGACCTCCCAAGTTTTTGGAAGAGATTGCCGAGAGGAGACCACAAGTGGGTGTGGCTACAGGCTTGGCATGGACACCATTTGGTGGCTCGGTTTTGTTCGTGGAAACGACGAAGATGCCGGGCAAAGGGGCACTTATCATCACCGGCTATTTGGGCGAAATTATGAAAGAGTCCGCTCAGGCTGCCCTAAGTTATGTCCGTTCTCGCTCAGAGCAACTAGGCATCCATGAGGACTTCTTCAGCAAACATGACATCCACATCCATGTCCCAGCAGGCGCTATCCCGAAAGACGGACCTTCAGCTGGCATAACGATGGCAACTGCATTAGCGAGTTTGGCAACCGGTAGACCTGTCAGGCGCGATGTCGCCATGACTGGAGAGATTACTTTGACGGGGCGAATTTTGCCAGTTGGCGGGATCAAGGAGAAAGTTCTGGCAGCAAAGGAGGCTGGCATAAACGAGATTATCCTGCCGGCTCAAAACGAAAAGGACTTGGTTGAAATCCCTGAACACATTCGAAGCGCTTTGAGGTTCTACTTCGTTGAGAACATGGACGAAGTTCTGGAACTTGCCCTCCTACCTGCACCAGAAGTTGAAGTGATCACCGTCGGGAGTGAAAGTTCCTAATGAGGCTTCGGGAAGCAAAGACAACAGAGCCTCAAGTTCCACAACGATCCGACAGAAGTGAACTGTTGGGGAAGAAGGATGCCTTTTGGCGTCTTATGTCTTTCTTTCGCTCCTATTGGAAACGGGTGGTGGCATGCATCCTCCTCATCGGGGCTGCGGAAGGATTGCGCTTTTACTTCATTTGGCTAACCCAGCACTTGCTCCGCCCACTGATTGAATCCGGTGTTCGGGCAGGGGAAGGGGATTGGCTTATCCGAGCTGTCCAAAAGGGACTGCAATGGCTTTTTGTCGATGCGTCAAATAGACTCACTTTGCTTGGAGCAGTTTGTCTCGTCGGGGTTGGGGTCGCTGTCATGCGGGCAGTCCTTTCCTTCGCCCACACCTTCCTCGCAAATAATGTCGCCCAAAAAGTTGTCTTGGATCTGCGCCGCCACCTTTATGCCCATTTGCAAACGATGCCACCTTCTTTCTTCGAGCACGAACGAACAGGACAACTTTTAGCGCGAGTCGTGAACGATGTCGCTGCACTCCAATCGTTGGTCACAATCGGGATTGAAGACCTGATTTCTGCTCCCGTTTTGATCTTCGGCTCTTTTTTCTTGATGCTCGTCATCAGCCCCCACTTGACAGCCATCGTTTTAGTTTTGCTCCCGCTTGTTGGTTGGCTAATGTGGCGTTTGGGCAGGAGATTAAGACGCGCATCATATGACACACAAGTTGCTTTGGGGCAACTGGTCGCTTTGCTTCGGGAAAGTTTCAGCGCCGTTAAACTCGTCCAAGCCTTTGTCGCTGAAGAGCAAGCATTGTTGCAATTTGACCAACGCAACCGCCAAGTTTACCAACACACCCTGAGAGCCATTCGTTTAAGGACGATGCTTTCGCCATCAGTGGAGTTAATTGGGACAGTTGGAGTTATTGCAGGTGTTTTCATTGGAGGGGTATTCGTCATCCAAGGTTGGATGCAACCAGAGAACTTGCTGGCTTTCATGGTCTACTTCTACACCCTCGCATCAAGCACGAGGAGGCTGACGCAAATTCAGGCAGTCAGGGAACAAGTAGCTGGCGCTGCCGAACGAGTCTTTCAAGTCCTTGACACAAAGCCGGAAATAACTGACTCCCCTGACGCAATTGACTTGCCGACGGTCAGGGGTGAAGTGACTTTTGAAAATGTCTGTTTCCGATATCCCAATGGGGATGAAGTGTTGAGAGGCATAAGTTTCAAAATTTGTCCCGGGGAAAAGGTCGCAATCGTTGGTCCGAGCGGAGTGGGCAAAACCACCATAGTCATGCTCTTAATGCGCTTCTACGACCCGACAGAAGGGCGCATTTTGATTGACGGACACGACATCCGCAAAATTCGAATCGCTTCCTTGCGACGCCATACTGGGTTGGTCCTACAGGATAGTTTCGTCATTGATGGAACAGTTAGGGAGAACATCGCCATGGGAAACCCTGACGCAACAGACGAAGAAATTGTAGAAGCAGCGAAGTTGGCAAATGCCCACGAGTTCATTGAACGGCTCCCAAACGGTTACGGCACTTGGGTTGGAGAAGGCGGAGCATTTCTTTCGGTCGGGCAAAGGCAAAGAATAGCCTTGGCAAGGGCTTTGCTCAAAAAACCAGCCATTTTGATTTTGGATGAAGTCACTTCCCACCTTGATGCGGAAAGCGAAGCAGCTGTCCAACAAGCAATTGAGCGAGCAATGCAAGGTAGAACTGTCATCCTCATCGCCCACAGACTAAGCACCGTCAAGAACACCGATCGCATCTTGGTTTTGCAGGACGGTCAAATTGTTGAAGAGGGGCGACACGAAGAATTGGTCGCCACCGACACATATTACCGCCGACTCTACGAACTGCAGCAATAGAAGCCCAGAGGAAAGGCAAGGACACACCAGAGCAACGGTGTTAGTCTCCCCCTAAAGGCTTTGTGTTGACTTACAAATATTTAAGCCAAATTTTGCGCTATAATGGTTGGTGGGCGCAAAAAATTTTTTGAGAGGGAGGCTCTTAGGCTTGTCCGTGACGAGATGGCTTTCCTCAGTGTTCGGGAAGCAAAGGGTGCCTGACTTGTTCGTCGGGCACACTGACTGGGTGAACGCGATTGCGTTTTCGCCCGGGGGGAGGTTTTTGGCTTCTGGAGGGAAAGACCGAACTGTCAGGTTGTGGGAGGTGTGGAACTGGCAGCAAATTTGGGCAATCAAAGGACACGCCGATTGGGTCAAATCTGTCGCCTTTTCGCCTGATGGTTCGTTAATTGCTACAGGTAGCGGTGACAAGACAGTCAAAGTGTGGGCAACCAAAAATGGCGCACTTGTAGCCACTTTAAGCGGTCACACCGATTGGGTGAACTCAGTCACCTTCTCGCCTTCGGGAAGATGGCTTTTGTCAGGCAGTGCGGACAAGACGGCGAAACTTTGGGATACCAAAACCTGGGAGCAAGCGAAGACATATGTCCACATGAGCCTTGTCTACTCGGTTGCCTTTTCGCCCAGTGAGGATTTTTTCGCTGCCGGGACTTACGAGGGAATCGTGAAAGTTTGGAGAGTGCCAGAAGAGGAATCATTATTAACACTGCCTGATCACGGTGATTGGGTTAGATGTATCGTTTTCTCTCCCGATGGACGGAGATTGGCTACTTGCTGTTGGAACGAGACAGTCAGGCTGTGGAGGATTCCGGAAGGCGATTTGGAAGCGATTTTGACGGTTCCCAAAACTGCAGCCACGAGCATTACTTTTTCGCCTAATGGGAAAATGTTGGCAATCGGAACTCACAGCGGTCAGGTTTTCCTTTACGAGTTTTCCGCTCAAAAGTTTGTGCAGGTTTTTCAAGGTCATACCGACCATGTTTCCTCCCTCGCTTTTTCGCCCGACGGCAAATGGTTGGCTTCGGGCAGCCGCGATAAAACGATAAGGCTTTGGAAGATTGAAGGATAGGTTTGCCCATCGCTAAGCGAGCAAATTCTTAAGCCCAGTCGGCCTAAATTCGGCATCCTCCCAATCCCCTCAGAACTTTGCGAACTTTTGGGCGACAGCGACAAACTTAGTAGTGGGATGTGCCATGTCTGACCGAATGAACGCCCTTTACTGGCTTGGCTGGTATCTTTGTCGTTTCCTTGCGTTCAAGTTTTGCGAACTAAAGATTGAAGGTGCTGAGAGGATGCCTAGCGAGGGTGGTGTTATCATAGCCTCCACCCACACTGCGACTTTGGACCCTGTGATTTTGGGTTGCGCTTTTCCGAGACCTTTGACCTTTATGGCGAAGGAAGAACTCTTTCGTTTTCCCCCATTTGCTGCCCTCATCCGAACTTTAGGTGCATTTCCTGTCAAGCGAGGCGAGCCTGATAGGAGGGCTTTACGCAAAGCCGTGAGTCTCTTGCGTCAGGGTCGTTGCCTTGTCGTCTTTCCTGAAGGAACGCGAAACCCGAATTGGCAACTTCGCCCACCCGAATTGGGTGTAGCATTGTTGGCTGCGTGGGCAAAAGTTCCGGTTCTGCCCGTCGCAATTTTCGGGAGTGAACTTTTGATGCCCAAAGGCAAATTTTTCCCAAGACCTGCTCCACTCAAAGTTAAGGTCGGTAAACCGCTATGGTTTGAAGGGGATGGAAAGCGAGAATCGTTGGAAGCATTTGCTTGGCAAGTGATGGAGGCAATATCGGAGTTGTCGGGGCGACCACTCCCACAGAGGGAAAAGTTGGTTGTAGCTGGTCGCCCCGAATGAGGCAAAATGGCGAAGAGGGAGAGGATGAAGCGATGAAGCGAAAATGGTTTTGGCTTTGTTTTGCGCTTCATGTGTTTGCATGTGCTACCTCAACCTTTCCTCAAGAACTTTGGGTGCTGGAGGACTTTGAGCAAGGCATCAAGCAGTGGTTTATCCAAACGAAGCAAACCGAAGATGAGAGACTGCCGCTTGTCCATCTGACAATGACTTCCCTTACCTCACCCGATGGTGGCAAGCAAGCGGGTTTGTTTGCCTGGAGACGCGCTGGCAAGGGCGAATGGGGGAGGTTCGTCCTGCCCTTAGATGGCGCACAACTTTCCGCGAAGAAAGCGCAGGGCTTGACATTTTGGTGGGTCGGTGATGGCAGCCAAGCAGTGGTCAGTTTCGTCCTCGTGGCGGCAAGGCAAGGGATTGAACGGTTATTCAAAGTTGAACTCACGACACCGTCCACTTGGCAGCAAGTCCATTTGGGATGGGAAGCCTTCCGCGATGAGGATGGAACGCCTGTGACGGTTTTCGTCCGATACTTGAAGGAACTGCGAATTGAGCGCATTGGGCCCTTCGCCCCTTTCTTCTTCGTCATGGACGAATTGGCTGCTGAGGTCGCTGCCCCTTCCTTGCCGACAATCACTGCTCGCGCTGTCGTGGACTTTCAGCAGGAACAGCAAACAAATTTGCTCCGGTGGGGAGCACATTGGGATGAGAAAGCAATTTCGCTCCTTCAAGAACCAAATGCACGCAAACGCATAGCCGATTTGAGGCTCGGGTGGGCGAGGATTTTCGTCAACGAACTGACGACGAAACGGGATTTTGAAGCTTCAGCGAAGTTGGTTCAGTCATGGGCGGTTCAGGTTCAAAGGCTTAATATGGTTCCCGCCCTCACCATTTCGCCCCTCAAGCCCGAAGACCTTCCCACCGGTGCTTTCCAGCAGCAGGTGACTTTCTGGGTTCAAAGGTTGTTTCCAACCGTGAGGCTTTACGAGTTGTTCCAGAGACCTTCCGAACCGCCACTTCAAATTCGTCCGGAAGCGTTAGCAATTCACTTTTCTGCCTTACAGGAAACGATGAAACAAATTTCGCCAACAGTTCAGGTCGGGGGATGGGGCGAACGAGGTGCTTGGAGGGAGCGACTGCAACTTCTTTTCGCAAGAGCGCCACGACCTGACTTTTTCACACTCCATTTTTACGGCGCTTATAATGCCAGCATCAGTGATGAAGAACTGATGAGGGCTGCCCGTGAAACTGTGAGTGCCGATTTGCCCGACCAAGTTCCTCTCAACCGGCTGGACGAATGGTTGAGGCAAATTTATCCTCCTTCGGGTGTCCCATTTCAAGTGACCGAATGTGCGCCTAACGCTATCAGGACAAAAGACGGCAAACCCGCCGACGAACGAGTCGCTAACTCTTTCGGTGCCACATGGCTTGCCGCGCTTTTCGCGCAAATGGCTGGCAAATGCGAGACTTTGGTTCACTACAAACTTGCCGGCGATGGTTGGGGTCTTTTGGATGAATCTGGCACGCCCCAGCCAATTTACTGGTCAGTTTGGGCTTGCAACACTTATTTCCCGACAGGGACAACTTTGGTCACGGCGGCTACCAACTTCGCACCTTTACTCATCCTCGGAGGCAAAACCAAGACTGCCAACAATGTCCTTCTCGTCAACACGAGTTCCAATGCGGTTGACATTTTGCTTGAGGCAATTGGTTTGGAACGAACGAGAATGGTTAGGGTTCGAGTTCTGCAAGGGCGAGAAGCGCCAAGTTACACCGAGTTACCACCTACCTCTTTAGTCAGGGTTCGGCTTCCCGCTTACGGTGTTGGAGTGGTGCAGTTTGTTTTCTGACATGCCATAATGTCAACGGCTCAGTTCAAATATCCCCACCTGCGGAGGTGGGTTGCAATGCGGCAACCAGCAGGAACGGCGCAACAACAAGCGACGATTTTATGGCGGTGCCCGCGGTGTGGACTCATCTTTACACCGCAGTCGACAACTATTCGCTGTCCGAGGTGCGGCGAGAACCTGAGGAAGTGCCGTTATTGTAGGTTTGCTGATACCGTCACTTGGGAGTGCACTAACAACCGCATTCGCTTCACTTTCGGAGACGAAACTGGTCGCTTCCACATCCCTGAACCTGACCATGTTTGGGCTTGCCCCGAGAACCTCCCTAACCTCCAGCCGCCGGTGTGGCGAATTGCTTTGTCAAATCCACTGATCAGAGGGTTAACTTGGGGAGCAGCAGTTGCTGTCTTTCTCCTCATTGTTTTCCGATTCTTCGTCGTCCCAGCGATTGCGCCACCCGAGATGCCAGAGTCCGCTTTAGTGACGGCTCAAGCAATTATGGCGAGAAACAAATATACTATCGGCGAACCAATTCAATTGCTTTTGATCGTCACCAATGCAGAGAGAATAGCCTTAGACCCGTGCACCGTCATTTTAAGGGGCGAGATAGTTGAGCACTCAGAGGTGAGAAGTCAACCCGCGCCAATTTACCCGCCACAACGGACCCCGAGAGGCGTTCAATTGGTGTTTCCTGGCTTGGCATCGCAGCAATCCATGACGGCTTGGATTTACCTGACCCCTTTGGGAGTGCAAAGAAGGGCTTATGACTTGACTTTGGAGGTCTTGTGTGGGGGCTATCGGGCAGTTGTCAACCCGCGTTCGTTCCAAGTTGAAATCCGTTAAACCACGAACCTCTTCGTGAACGCCACGCTAAATAAAGCCCCAAAGCAATAGAAGCATCTGTCTCGGTGGTAAGGCGGAAATAGTGAGCACCTGCTTGACTGCAAATTTGCCTACAATCTTTCAAGAACTGCTCAACCCGCTTCCTGTATGCCGAGCGCAAAACTTCAGGATCTACCACCAACCGAAACGCTTCTTCCATGTCTATGAAAGTTGAAGGCAATGAAAACAAAAATTGCAACTCGTCAGGGTCAAGGACATGGAGCACAAGGGCATCATGACCTCGCCGCTGGAGGTAGTGCAAAGCCTTTGAGAGTGCTTCGTCTTCGTCCAGCAAATCGGAAATCATGACCAGTAGTGAGCGTCGCTTTAGCAAAGCAGACAACTCCTCGGTGACCTGACGAAGATGGGTTCGTCCTTCCGGGGTGACTTGTTCGAGGGTTTCCAAAATGACCCTCAAGTGTGATGATGACCTTCGGGCGGGAACGAACTTTCTGAGCCGCTCACTGAAAATTGCCAAGCCAACTGCGTCACCTTGCCGCAAAACGAGGTAAGCAAGCAAAGCAGCCAATCTGGCAGCGTAATCAAATTTGCTCCCGTCGATGCTCCCATAGCCCATTGAACCGCTGGCGTCAACCAGCAGGTAGCAACGCATGTTCGTCTCCTGCTCAAATTGGCGGACAAAAAGTTTGTCAAGTTTGGCAAGAGCCTTCCAGTCTAAGTATCGCAGGTCATCGCCCGGAAAGTAAGGTCGGTGCTCAGCAAATTCAACGGAGAAACCACGAAAGGGGCTCTTGTGCCGACCCGTCAGCGTCCCCTCAACAGCCCTGCGGGCTGTCAATTCAACTCGCCCCAACTTTGAAAGCGCCCGCTTCAAAAATTGCCAGAGCGATCCTCCCATTTCCGCTCACCCAGCAAGATTTAGCTCAGTTTAGCGTGCATGAGTGCAAGCGTGTAGGCGTTCATGGCTGAAAGGCACGCACTTACGAATGCACTCATGCAAGCCTGCACGCTTGCACTAAATTTTTAGCAACGCTTCCTTTGCGACTTCCCTGTCATCAAACGGGATTTTCTCAGTGCCGATTATCTGATAGGTCTCGTGCCCTTTGCCAGCAATTAGAACGAAATCGCCTGGTTGAGCCACCGAAATTGCGTGAAAGATTGCCTTTCTCCTGTCAGGCTCAACATGGTAAGCCGAGTTCGGGGCGACACCCTCAAGGATTTGCTCAATGATTTTCAGCGGGTCTTCCGTTCGCGGGTTGTCGGAAGCGATGACGGTGTAATCCGCCAATTGAGTTGCAATTCTGCCCATTTCAGGTCGTTTCGTTGGGTCACGGTCGCCACCGCACCCAAAGACAACAATGACTCGCCCTTTCGTCAACTCCCGAATGGTCAGCAGAACTTTCTCAAGGGCATCGGGAGTGTGAGCGTAATCAACAGCGACAGTGAAAGGTTGTCCCGCATCCACAATCTCAAGCCTTCCCGGAGGTGCTTTGAATTCTGGAAGCGACGATTCAATCGTGTCCCACGGGACACCGAAATGGCGAGCAACCGCTATAGCAGCGAGTGCATTGGCGACATTGAAACGACCAAGTAAGCGAAGGGAAAGACGGCAAACTCGGGCTGCATCATCCTTCATGAGAAGGGAAAACTGCGTTCCAGAGGGAGAAAGGCTTAGGTCAACGGCGCGATAATCTGCATCGTCGCCAAAACCGTAAGTCGTTTTGGGAACAGGGCACATCGTTAACAACCGTTGCCCATATGGGTCGTCGGCATAGATGAAAGCGTGGAAGGGTTTGCCATTGCTGAGAGCAATTTCAGCGTATTCGGTGAACAACTTTGCCTTCGCCGCAAAGTAACTTTCAAAATCGCTGTGAAAGTCTAAATGGTCACGCGAGAGGTTGGTGAAGACTGCTGCGTCAAACAAGCATCCATCGCTTCGCTTCTGAGCCAAAGCGTGTGAGGAAACTTCCATGACTACGAAACGAGCGCCTTTGTCCCTGAGCCAAGCGAGCCACTTGACCAATTCGGGTGCATCTGGCGTCGTTTGGCTCAGTTCGTGCCACTCTCCTCGCCACTTTACACCGACCGTTCCAAGCACAGCAGCGCTGTTAGGATTTTGGGCGTTTAGCAAATGAGCAATCAGGTGGGTTATCGTTGTCTTCCCATTCGTCCCCGTCACTCCAATCAGCGTCAACGATTTCGTCGGCTCACCATAAAAGCGATGGCAAAGCCAAGCCAGTGCCTCCCTCGTGTCTGGAACAATGACCAACGGTTTACCGTTAGTTGGGACTTGACACTCTGCAACGATGGCTGCTGCTCCCCGACGAATTGCGTCGGGAACGAAATCATGCCCATCAACCTTTAAACCTTTCAGACAAACGAAAAGAGACCCCTGAGCGACTTTCCGCGAGTCGTGAGTTATGTCGGTGATTTCGGCGTCATCACCAATCAATTTAGCCGTCGGCAAGTTCGCAATCAGTTTCTGCAAACGCATTGTAAACCACCGTGCCTGTCTTGAGGAACTTCAGACGGTTTCATCCAAAGGCATGCCGATTTCCTCATAAAGTTTTCGCCTCGCTCGCTTATCGGCTTCAAGTTCCTTGCGAGCCCACTTTGCCACTTCAGGCGCAACTTCCCTTGGGACGATGATAACGCCGTCGTCGTCAGCGACAGCAATGTCGCCGGGACGAACTTTAACGCCACCGCAGTTTATGGTCTCGTTCATGCCGGCAAATTCCAACCGACCGATGACCGTCGTTCGCGCAATGTGACGAGCCCAGACAGGGCATCGTTGCTTTTCAACCTCAAAGGTGTCCCGACAGCCACCATCAATGATAACGCCGACGATTCCCGCTTTCTTTGCAGCCAGCGCCACATTTGAACCCCAAAAACCGACTTCCAAGCCACTTAGGTCAAGGACGAGGACATCGCCTGGTTGAGCGATTTGCAGGAACGGGTAAGGGCATTTTTCGGCATACCAACGCCGCGAATATTCGGCATACTCTTCAGGCGACATCGTGGGGACGACATCGTTTGTCGGGACATACCTTGCCGTAATTGCTCGTCCGAAAATCCTTACCCCGCGCCAAATGGGGCGAATGGCGCGGTCAACGAGACCAACTTCTCTGAGCCCAACTGCATCCATCCCATCCGACACATCAGCGACCCTCAATCCCTCAAACAACTTTGCAATTTCATCCATCTACTCTACCCTCCTTCCCTCAAAATTTGCCACAACCTAAGTCTGCCACGCGTTCGTATGTGTCGTTGCGAGTGGAGGGGCTATAATTCGGAAAGCCACTTGTAATGTCGATACGGAGGAGACTTGAAGGAAGGAGGGAGAGACATGAGCAAGTTCACCATTGGGTTGGACTTTGGGACGAACTCAGTGCGAGCCGTCATCGTTCGGGTTGAGGATGGCGAAGAGGTTGCGACAAGTGTTTGGAACTACAAGCGTGGTGAGGAAGGGGTTATCGTTGACCCCAAAGACCCTCACCTTGCTCGCCAAGATCCGAGGGATTATGTTGAAGGGCTTGAAGGTTGTGTGAAGGCTGCCATCGCCATCGCGAAAGAAACATGCAAAGACTTTTCGCCCGAAGATGTCATCGGCATCGGCGTGGACACGACGGGTAGCACACCTCTCCCTGTTGACGAAAATGGGACACCCCTCGCGTTTTACGACGAGTTCAAAGATAACCCAAACGCGATGGCTTGGCTTTGGAAAGACCACACCTCTTTCGCCGAGGCGGAAGAGATAACCCGCAAGGCTTCCGAGATGCGACCCCAATACCTTGCCAAGTATGGCGGTCGTTATTCGTCCGAATGGTTCTGGGCGAAAATTTGGCACTGCTCAAAAGTTGCACCGAAGGTTTACGAGGCTTCATACACTTGGGTTGAAATTGCTGATTGGATTCCCGCACTGCTTACTGACACAACTCACCCTTCCGTTCTCAAGCGTTGCATTTGCGCTGCGGGTCACAAGGGCATGTTCAACCCATCATGGGGAGGCTATCCTGACGAGGAATTCATCGCTGCCCTTGACCCGATACTTTTGAAAGTCCGAAAAACCCTTCCCGACAAGGCTTACCACATCGGTCACAAGGCTGGCGGACTGACGAAAGAGTGGGCGGAGAAATTGGGACTTCGCGAGGGCATTCCCGTAGCCATCGGTGCTTTTGACGCTCACCTTGGCGGCGTCGGCTCAGGTGTTGCACCCGGCATTCTCGTTAAGATCATCGGGACATCAACTTGCGACATCACTGTCTGGCCATTGGAAGAGCCGCTTCCTGACATTCCTGGTCTATGCGGCATTGTTCCTGAATCTGTCCTTCCAGATTATCACGGGCTTGAAGCGGGTCAATCCGCTGTCGGTGACATCTTCAACTGGTTTGTTCGGGAAATCAAACCTTGGGGCGAAATTGAGGGTTCACATGAGGCTTTGTCGGAGAAGGCGAAACAACTTCTGCCCGGCGAAAGCGGTCTCCTCGCCCTTGACTGGCACAACGGCAACAGGACAATTTTGGTTGACCAGCGGTTGACAGGTTTGATCCTCGGTTTGACCCTTCACACTGAACCGGCTGAAATTTACCGAGCCCTAATTGAAGCGACTGCTTTCGGTGCGCGAGTGATCATGGAGCGGTTTGAAGAATACGGCGTGAAAATTAACCGAATCATCGCTTGCGGCGGCATACCCGAAAAGAACCCTCTCGTCATGCAAATTTATGCCGATGTTTTGAACCGAACCATTGAAATTGCCCGAAGCGGTCAAACTTGTGCCCTCGGCGCTGCCATCGCAGGTGCAGTAGTCGCGGGCAAAGAAGCAAGCGGATACGATAATTTCCAAGAGGCGCTTGGGAAAATGACTGGTGTGAGGGACGAGAATTATGTCCCTAACCCGCGCCATGTCCGAATTTACGACAGGCTTTATAGGCTCTACCGCCGCTTGCACGACATCTTTGGCACCCAAACCTACACCGACAACCTTTACGACCTGATGAAGGAACTCCTTGACATCCGCGACAAAGTGAGGGCTGGTGAGATGTGAAGTTCAAGGAGTTGCGCGAAATCGTCTGCCTTGCCAACAGGAAGTTGGGTGAAAGCGGGCTCGTGATTTTGACTTGGGGCAATGTAAGCGGCGTTGACCGTGAAAATGGTGTCATGGCGATAAAACCGAGTGGCATTGAATACGAACAACTCACCCCTGAAAGCATCGTAGTCTTGTCTTTGGAGACGGGCGAAGTCGTTGAGGGCGACCTACGCCCCTCATCTGACACGCCAACCCATTTACTCCTTTATCGCGAATTTGAAGGCATTGGTGGAGTTGTCCACACTCATTCACCTTACGCAACTGCTTGGGCTCAGGCTTGCAAGGAAATCCCCTGCCTCGGCACAACCCACGCAGACTACTTTTACGGAACCGTCCCTTTGACCAGATTGCTGACGCCAGAGGAAATTGCGGAAAACTACGAACTCAACACTGGCAAGGTCATTGTGGAGTGTTTCAGGGAGCGAAACTTGAGCCCGTCCGAGATGCCGGCAATTTTGGTTCCCTATCACGGTGTTTTCGTTTGGGGCGATGACCCGATAAAAGCACTTGAAAACGCTATCGTGCTTGAAGAGGTCGCAAAACTCGCTCTTTTCACCCTCACCCTGAACCCAGCGGTCAA
>Ga0185307_1001090_pt1 | contig 15637 bp, 14 predicted proteins | sample LHCtaG_FD_128010 | JGI IMG/M metagenome (GOLD analysis project Ga0185307, IMG submission 128010) | Hot spring microbial communities from Little Hot Creek, USA to study Microbial Dark Matter (Phase II) - LHC4sed_matched (SPADES... | ecosystem: Environmental > Aquatic > Thermal springs > Hot... | reverse complement strand
GAGGAGCTATATATGCCAGAGTATAAATTTGCGATAGCATCAACTAATGAATCATTAATAGATGAGGGAGCTAAGAGGTTAAAAGAACTTGACATTGAATATGATTTGTTTGGGGGAAACGACTACCATTTTATCGAGTTCATAGGAGAGCCTAAATTAGCTGAGGTAGAAGTGAGTAGGGAAGGATACGGCTACTGCCCACGTGAAGATTTTGAACGAATTGAAGCCGAGTCTTTTAATGTAATATTTAATGCTAGTGTAATTGAAACAGTAAAGTTTCCAATAATTATGCCAGTTTTTTTCCTAGCTAATGTTAATAAAGAATTCTTTCAGGTTTATGGGGCGAAAATAATCACAAAAAGAGAATTACCTATCGTTAATGATAGAGAGAGTAAGATATTCATTTATGAGGTTAGTCCCTTCCTAATTATGCAAATCTGAGGTCTCTTTATGTCTAGCATAAAAGATAAATTTAAGGATAAGTTGATAAAAATCGTCGAGGAAATTAGTGTTAATGAAGTTCGATACACACTTGAAAACATCATTGAAAAGAAACCGAAATACATAATTGATAATTTTTTAGATAGAATAGGTTTTGATGGAAAGCTACGTTCTCACCCAATTATAGATAAAATTATACGTCGAGGACCTTTACCACGCATGAAAGATCATATTAAAAAATCAGAAGATTATAAGAGACTAAGTGAGAAGCTAAATGAGATTTTAAAACGGCAAGTAAATGCGGAAGACGTTAGCGAGATAAAGAACCTTCTAGAAAAATTAATGGAAAAGGCTATAAATTACATTGTTGAAAAAATGGCAGGCAATCCTGAGAAGGGATTGAGACATATTCATGCACTAGGCTCCGTTGCTAGAGATGAAGGTAGAAATTTATATTTTGGAGAAAAATACACTGAGGAAACGCTTTATCGGCTAGCTTCAAGAGTTTGCGATTCAATCGCTCTAGGTGATAATCTTGGAATTTACAGTGAAGATGAAGATTTAATGTTAGAGTTGAAGCAACTCGTTTACCGAAGATTCAAATCCACGTTTAAGATTAAACCGGAAGATTTAGAAGTAAGTAAAGATGAGGCAAGCTATCCCTATACAGCACTTTTAGGGCTTATCCTCTGGTTAGCGAAGAGGTTATTGGTGGAGGAAGACGTTGAAATCAAAGCACTTATTCAATCGATCTTATATGATCTTAAAACATCACCTATAACCCTATTCTTTGTACCTAAGGAGGCAGAGAGGTGGGGTGTGATAAGTTTGCCACGCCTTGACATGTTTATCGATAGATGGGTTTTGAATGAAGAGTCTAAGGCTAAAATAGAAACTCTGAGGAATGAACTCAAAAACTTCATAATGACCGCCCATAGGAAAGCAGAAAGAGAGAGGAAGACGAGGGAAGTAGAGAATACTATTAGTCTTTTGATGAGTAATTATGAGGCTTTTTGCCGCAGACTCATCGAACACGGCGACTTAGATCTCTACGCGATAAGAAGGATGATAGACATAGTGGTTGATCTCAGTACTAAGTACGACCTTAAAATATATCTGAGACCCTTAGGAACGATATGAACTATGTTGAACGAGTTTCGTAGAAGAAATTTAGATATCTCCAAAGAAACACACCCAAGTAAACCTTATTATCTTCATGTCGAGGAGTGTAGTAAATTCGTTAACAAAGTAATGAGGGAAATTTATGGTTATCCTGAATGGTTAATCGCATTCGCTCTTCTACTATCCGAGTGGCATGATGTTGGAAAACTTTTACCGGAATGGTCTTTAAATCAAAAGAAGAGGCCACGCCACGCGATCGAGGGGGCTGAGTGGCTTCTAAAAGAGAATATATGTGCCCCATATAGTGAGCTCCTCGCTTACTTCGTTATAACTCATCACTCGCCGTTATACATATTGAATGATGTTAGAAAGGCAATAGAAGTAGCTGAAAGAGTCAAACCAAGACATTTCAATAGTTATTCCAAGTGTAAATTTCTCACCAAAATTTTTACCGGTTTACTCAAGAAAATGGAAAAGATTGCCAGAATTGATCTTGCCGACACAATAGGGATATTTAAGTTGGCTGATATAATGTCAGCTAGAAATCTTCCTATAGACAATATTTTGATGCAGTATTCTTGGCCGGAAGATATAGAAGATAAATTGATTAGCGGGATATCTAGGAGGGCATATGAGAAGAGGGGAGACTTTGATGGATTTAAGTTTGAGAAGCAGATGAGCATAGCTTCTTCTGTAGAGAGGCACTTATTGGTGGCAGCACCAACGGGATGGGGGAAGACGATACTAGCACTGATTAGAATGGCTAGATTGAAACCAGTTAAGGTGTTTTATATTTTACCAACAATAACTGCGATAAGGGATTTTTATGATACGTTCACTAAGATACTGGATGAAACATACATAGGAGAGTATTTCTACTTTGCTGACGTTGAGTTGCTGAAAGAATACGATACTGAAGAAGAAACTCCGATCGATATTTACCGCTATTTCATTCCTAAAATTACTTTAACGACAATAGATCAGCTACTTCTCACGATATTTCAAGTAGGAAGATATCATGTTAGGCGCTTCAACTTTAAAAATTCCCTTTTAATATTGGATGAATTTCATTTGCTTACTCCAGAGATGGTAGCCGGTCTCAGATTTTTCTTGAAGAATTTTTCCGAACACTACAACTTATCATGCCTCTTTATGTCTGCCACTCCAAGTCCAGTTTATAGAGACTTGCTTAAAGATGCTCTTCCACGCTTAAAGATAATGATACTTAGCAATGAGTACAAGTGTTTAAGACGGCATAAAATTGAATTTTATGATAAGAGAGTTGAAGATATGATAGTAAATAAACAGGATCTTTTGCAAAAAGAGCGAACCTTAATACTAGTTAACACTGTCAGTAAAGCACAGAAGATATATAAGGATTTAAAGGAAGATCTAGGCAGCTCTAGAAACATCGTATTAATTCATGGTGACCTCGCCTACAAGGATAGGATGGAGAAAGAAGGTCAAGTGAATGAAGCCGACATACTCATTTCCACGCAGGTTGCAGAGGTTTCTCTTGATGTCTCCTTCAACCTACTAATAACAGAATTGTCTCCGATTCCATCTCTAGTTCAGCGATTTGGTAGAGTGAACAGGTATGGTAATGTGCCGTGTAAAACCAATATTTTCATATGTAAACCAGATCGCCCTGAGCCATACGGAAAACTCTTGATCAACTTAGCCGACGAGAACCTTCCAATATTGCTTGAAGATCTTGAGCGAAAGGGTGAAGAAGCATATCTTAACGAGGACTTTTGGCAGTATGAGCAAATATACTGGGAATATGTGAAGAAAATGGAAGAAAGAATCTCTGAAAAGATAGACGTAATGCTTAACTTTTTCAGTTTTTTGGCCAGTGAGAAGGAAATTCTGAAGATGCTAGGGAGAGAGGAGACTTGGATAGCGATACCGAAAATTTACCTTGACGATGCATTAAATTTATACAAAAGACTCAATGATGCTAAATATGAGGAGCGCAGAAAAATCTACGCTCAAATTAAAAGATATTTAGTTTCAGCATCACGCTCAGATATTAAAAGTAAAAGAGTGGAGTGGAATGAGAAGTTAAAGTTGCCAGTAATAGTGAACTACGATAAAGACATAGGCATAATAAGAGTTGATTAACTTTGTCATCAATAACTTCTTTTGTTTTAGCTTGTTGCTAAAAAGCTATTATTTTCAGAGATTTTCTGTTTTCACTGCTTATGACATGTTTTACAATATGATTAAACCTGTTGATGAAGAATTTGCTAAGAGTTTACATTCTCCAAATATACATTTAGATATAGATATTAAAAATATTATGCGATAGATTGAAGATATAGTGATGATAGCAAGTTTTCCTAAGCCTAAAATAAGAACTATTCGAATCTACGAATATTCGGTAACGAATAAGTGGATAATAAGATTTGTAGGAACAGTGAGATATGCTATAAGGGAGGATAAAAATTAAAGATACTAAATATAAGAATCTCTAGGAATGCTCAATAGCTACAAACGTCTATATCGATACTTGTTAATATCGCATCATATCATCCATGTATCAATACTACCAACATCAGATGATATATGATCGATAATTCAGTATCCATTATGTAGATATAGAAAACCACCACGTTAATATACTAGCAACCCGCTTCAACCTAGCTTCAGTTAATCGATGTGAACACTATTTAAACATATTAATGCAACATTATATTAACATCTAGTATTTAGACCCCAGATCTTTCGTAACAAACAACTTTTCAATTCTCTTTACGAAATTCAGAAGATTATCTTTGTTTTTATTATCTTACCTACATTTTCTCTACATTTATTCTCTACATTTAAATTTTACCTGCCACTTCAGTACTTCACGATCTGTAGAACAGTTATGGATTTTCGCTAAAATAAAGTTGCATAAGTGAAAGCATCCGTATATGCCACTCTAGGAGATATCTAACCTAAGTCTAGAAATAACGTTTATTCTAAGATTGCGGAGAGGATGATGAAGTAGGAGGCTAAGGAGAGTCGATGACGTATCTAATGGGTGGTTAAAAGCTATGTGAATGCATGCGGGTAAGATTTCGTAGCAGTTTTACAGGGGTATCTAAGGATAGGATCGAAGTATAAGATGGCGCTATACTACTTTAGTCCTACTTATATAGGGAAGGTATTAGGCTTTTCTGGGGGTCGATCATCTAGCTATTGTACTTCCCTGCATCTAATTTTTCCATGATTCAGCTACCCAAATATTTTTGTTAATATGATGTAATGTCATATCATAGATATGACATCGGGTAGGGTATTCCTTTGTAGCTTTGGTTTCGATGAGAAGTTTGTTTTAAGATGCCTAGTTAGATACGGTTTTTCTGTAGGCGATATAGTTAAGCTTATAACGTCTGATCCACCTGATAATAGGGTTTTAGATGCTTATAGAAGAGTTGAGGAGCTAGCTAGACGTCTAGGAGGATCGAGTGAACTATTAGCGATAAATTGTAGAGATCTGGATGAAGCTCTCTCAGCTACTATAGATATAGTTGGAAGTCTAAAAAGCCATGAGATTATAGTAAATCTAAGTGGGGGTATGCGAATTCTAATATGCCTAATACTCATAGCGTTGATGCTAACTGAGGTCAAGTCGAAGATCAGAATCGAGATAGAGACGGAAGATTTGAAAAGCTTGGTAGAGATACCGCAGAAGATATTAAAACTACCAAAATTCAGAATGGGTGAAGCAAAGCTCAAGATAGCTGAAATTCTAGTTTCAAGAGAAGAATTATCCGTGACAGAGCTAGCAGTCGTTATGGGTAAAGATAAAAGCTTAGTAAGTAGGCATATCAGAGATATGGAGGAGGCAGGGTTAATTCATATAGAGAGAAAGGGAAGAACTAAGATAGCTAGACCAACCAGCATCTTAAAAGCCATAACCAACTGTTGAATTTAAAATGCAACATTTAAACCTAATCGAAAGGTTACCTTTAAATATAATTATCTGCTTAAAGTTATAAACGGAGGGTTTTTATATATGGCTACATCCTCATGTTGCTATATAGCTAAAGTTAGCAGAGGCGATATAGAAAGGATTGCTACAATGATTTTCGATGAATGGCTTAGCGACCCAGAGAAGGAGAGCTTCTCGGTGATAGATAGATTAGCTACTACAGTTAGTCATGAAGTAGCAAAGTTTGCACTATATGAGGTAGCGAGGGTGGCAGAGCGTTCGGAGAAGTATAGGGATGCATATTGGGCTATTACTAATCTACTTTCAGGATTAGATTGCGAAAATCATCGTGAGGAAGCTCTAGATAAGTGTAGGACGATAGCTGTCCACACCCTCTCTATGAGGTTTAAGAGAGAGATGGAGTAGGAGGTGGTAATACATGGTCTTCGTAAGTTTAGGTTTGAGAATGCTCATAAACGTCGAAGCTTTAAATATGGTCGAAAGCGTAGGTAACATCGTTAGGCATAGAACAGTCCCCATGATATTAAGTAAGGGTAATGGACAGTACGTTATGAGGTGGGTTCCAGCGGTAAGCGGGGAGTGTATGGCTCATGCTTATCAAAGTTTTCTCGCTGATTTAGCGCAGAAAAGAGGATTAAAAGTATGCTACTGGTGTTCTAGGAATGAGTATATTAAACACTTCGATTTAAACTTCTATAAGCTTACTTCAAATCAAATAAAACAATATACCGATGAAGAGAGGATACTTGAAAAGAAGCTTGAAAAGAAAAGCTTAACGTTAGATGATATTAAAGAAATTGAAGAATCTATCATCAAATGCTGCGTTATCGAAGATATCGGAGGATTCCTCGTAACCCAAGGGCCTACTAAAAGAACCGCTAGATTTCACGTGTCCTACATGGTTCCGACATATGATACCGTAGAGAGGGGTATCGTAGCTTTAGATCACCAGTTCATGGTTCGTTATGCTCCTGAAGCTGAGCTGAGAAGGGAGGGTAGGAGGGAGATCCCACCAGCACAAGCACCGTATTATCCGCAAGTAGGTTCAGCTCTCTATGCGTGGATCTTCAATATAGATTTAGACGGAGTCGGCGTGAGTAGTATAACAGGTGAGCCAATTCTAGAAGTTGAGGAGATAAGACGGAGAAAGGAGCTAGCTCTAGATGGGCTTGCAGAGATGCTAGATAATAGACTCTTCGGAGCTAAATTGACACGGTTCACACCATTCATAGACATCGAAGTAGCTGCTGCCGCTATCTCGGATAAAGTTAGATTCACGGTAAGCCCTCCAACTCTGACCTTAAAGGACTTCATCACGGAGACGATCGACAGAGCTGAAAGAGCTAGACAGGACGTTAAGGAGGCTAAGATCAACCTACTAATATGGTGTAAAGACGACATTATGAAGAGGGAAATAGAAAGGTTAACTCAAGGTAAAGCTACTATAATAGCGACAAGCAGTATTAGGGATCTTATAGCTGAAATTAAGAAGCAAGCGATATAGAATTCAAGGTCAGAACATGAAACTCCATATAACAGCGATAATAGCGAAAGTTCATTGGGGCTTCAGTATAAGGACTTTCCCGGCATCAGGGTCGCAGAGGAGTTTCACCATACCGCCGCCTACTACGATAATCGGAGCGTTAGCTTGTGCATACGCTTCGATAACGAAGGTTAATAGGGAGTATAGTACGCTAGAGCAACCTTACACGACATATACAGCAGAATTCATTGAAGAACTCGGTATAAAGTATGCAACCATACACCTTATAGAGCCAATCCAAGAGCATACACTACAGACTATCAGATACTTCACGATGCCAGTGCAAGCACCGAAAACAGATATCGAGAAAGTAGCTGGACATATGAGAGTATCCGAAATGTTCGCACCGATACAAGTAGGCTATATAGTATGCCCGACATTAACTATAGCATTCATCATTTTAAGCGATAAACCTATACCTAAATCGATTGGATGGTCTATCTCAAGGATAGGATCAAAAGAATCTATAATCTCTGTACATACAGTTCATCAAAAGGAAGCAGAACCAGTAAAGATCCCTATGGATGAAACCTTATACATAAATACGGGTTATATAGCTAGCTTAGCAGAACCTCAACCTCCTGCGAGATATATCATAGAAAGGATCCCTATCCCCATCACCAAGGATGAGTGGCTCCAGTGGTATTCCTTCAAACTACACCCCACAACCTTGGAGAGAAACATGATAATACCTCTACCAGAAGAGTATGTATCAGCTAGGACGAAAGAGCAATGCTACAGACTTAGCGTCTTGATGGAAAATGAACAGCTTACTACAATAATACCAAAGGAGGTACTAGAATGATGAGCTACTATAATAAGCTTGAAATACCACTACCCCCTAAAACCTTACCATTATTTCACGATGCTATATGCACCATGTTATGTATAGTAGTAGCCGAAGTTGGCTCGGAAAATATTCATAATATTTCTATTGAGTATGATCCCAATAAAGCTCTAACTAAAATTGTTATAGAGGGTAATATAGATTATTTTATTAATAAGATAGATCAGCTTTTCGGTACAGATAAACTTAAACCATCGAATTATATATTCATCGATAAGTGGATCTACAAAGTTGACGGAAATATGACAAGTCTTGAAATGGGCGGAAGTAGATTCCCACCACCAGTAATGATTATTGGAAGAAGTATAAGTAGAATAATTAGAAGACAATGTTACCTTTTTGCTAAAGGTTACAAATACATATATAAAAGAAGTGAAGGACCTGGACCTAAACCTACTCAAGGCTACCTTAAGCTAGGCTTTGATAACTCTATAGTAAACTTATTCTACAGGATACTACTATCTTCTTCCCCTGCTCCTAGAGGATTCGATATAATGGGAAGAAGATATACGTTGATGATTCTTGTAAGCGAGCCTCCTAAGACTGTAGATGAAGCTTTTACGATATATAGAAGTTTCTATAATGTACGTTATAATGAACGTATATCGATAGAGATTAATCAAAACATAGTTAGACGAATACTTCCAGATATGGCATTAAATCTACTTTTAGAGACTCCTGATTTAGTATATCATAATTTAACATTAAATTTAGTTAAAAGCCATATTCAGGGGGAACTCGAGATAGCTAATCTTCCGTCTATAAGTATCTATATATTTCCGGAAGGAGTTTTCGATGAAAATAAAGAAGTGTTAGTATATCTTACATGTACAGGTAACTACCTGCGTCAACTTCATAGTTTATTAACGAGGATTCATGGGATAGAAAGATGTTCTTACGTAATAAGTCATATAGATAGGGCTATACAGTGTTTAGGTGGAATAGTTAGACGTGCACAGAATGATAAGAGGCTTGCAGTAATCGAGGCAGTGATTCCGCATCTTCGCGCCATTATGAATAATTTGGTGAGCGGTGCTCCTTACATAGAACCGTTGTATACGACGTTACGCATATTAAAAGAACTTGAGAGGATAGATATCGAGTTCAGACGTTTAGCAAGGGAATTGGTAGCTCTGATATGAGAAAGGCTCTTCCAATTCTAAGGGATCTTATAGAGGAGTATCCTGTTACGATAGCTGTTTTACCAACAGGTTATGGGAAATCCCGCTTTTTCCAATATAATATCGATCTGATAGACCGGCTTGGTAAAGTAATTCATGTACTCCCTCTAAGGGCTATAGTATCCGAGCTTACGATCGATCTGAGGAAGATATTCGGCGATGAAGTTGGATATCAAGCTGGGATATACATCGAAGGAGCTCATAAGACACCTTTCCTAACGACAAGATACACTATAGCAACTTTAGATAGTTTCTTCATGAACTTCTATGGTATACCGATATCAGAACTATGGAGATCAGTATGGCATAGCGATGTAGCATTCCTCGTTTCAAGAACATCCCATACAATTCTTGATGAAGTTCACCTAGTTATAACACCTGATGAAATCGATGTAGTAGAGAAGGAATATGCTAAAGTATTCTTGGTTATAAAAGATCTTATTAGATGGAATTTTAAGGCTGGATTAAAAACGATTATACTAACTGCGACACTATATCCATGGATTATCAAACATATTCTACCAAATGAGGTACTCAAAAATACCTCTATTCTTATTTATGCACCTGAAAATCACGAATATCTATATAATGTGAAGAGAATTCTAGGAAATTCTATTAATATAAAGTTTATATGGGATGAGAAAGATGAATTTTATCTAACATTTAAACGATATACAGAAAATATTCCTACATATCTACACTATAAATCTATGGATGAAGTACTTAGTGATTTATTAAATTGCTATTTAGGAGATAGAATTGCTATAATGTTTAACAGTATAAGACGATGTATCAAAACATATGAGAAGTATCATAAACAGTTTGAAGATCAGGATTATGAAGTAGCGATTCTTCATGGGCAAATGACACCTTATGCACGTGAAAAATATCTTAAAATAGTGAAGGACTCTAGTAAAATAATTCTTTTTTCAACACAAGTAATCGAAGCTGGTGTTAATATCGATTTAAATGCTGTGATAACAGAGGTTGCACCTCCTCACGCGCTAATACAGCGAGTAGGGAGGGTTGCCCGGTATCGAATCTATGATGGAGTTCCATACTCAATCCATATAGTTATAGGTGGAAAGGATTTTATGGCTGGGGTGCAAGAACTTTGTAAGGGGATTTACGATATCGAATTAACGAGTAAGACTATCCGCTACTTAGAGCAGTACGTAGAGGAGATTGACAGCAGCAGTAGGAGGCTTGCCATAAATTGGAGGCTACCTCAAACAAGCGATGTGCTAGATTATCTTAAAATTTTAACGATAGCTGAGGAGCCATTACAGCTTCCCTATACTGGAATTATTTCGAGTATGCTAGACAGATTAACTGAGTGGAGAGCTAGATCTAAAGCGTTAAGAGAGCTAGATGAACTACTTCAAGGAAGTTTCGTTAGATCCTCGGCGTTGATACCGATATACTTAGGTTCCGCAGTAGATGAAGTCAAGGATGCAGATCAGATTGATGAACTACTAAGTAAATACACCATCACTACGGATATTAGATTCCTCGAGAGACATGGAAATGAAATACTCGACCTTAAAGAAATTAGCGGAAAGAAATACGTGAAAGTAGCAGTTATAGTAGATGAGAGGAAGCTGGAGATTTTTGAGGGAAGAAATTTAAGTGAGTTCCTAAAGTATCCACTTCACACATTACATAGAACTATCTCTATGATAAGAAGAAGCTATGAGGAAGATGAAGGGATATTCCCTAGAATACTCCTCTTAGGACTTAAAGCATCACCCAATATTAAGTTCGACGTTGAGAGGGGGTATTTATCATGGTAGTCTACGCGAGGTATGAGTATCCCAATAAGTCTCAGTTACTCGATGAGCATTTAGTAGGAGTTAGGTATAAACTAGAGAAAATACTCAGAGCCCAGCCTAACGCTCATGTTATCCATAATCTCGCTAAACATATTAGATCAAGTGAAGTGGAGAGCGAGATATTAGAGGCCGCGGGAGTAGCTGCAGTTTTTCACGATATCGGAAAAGCTTTCCACTACTATCAGGAGCAGGAAGAAAGCATATCTAAAGGAGGCAGGAAATATATGAGTTTTAAGTTTCATGAAATAATTTCAGCAAATCTTTATGTACAAACTATTCTTGAGTATCGTAGAAGAAATGGGCAATATCCTTATAAGCAAACTTGGCTTATAAATCTTGCATTACAAGCGATTATTTTACACCATCAAGGATTAAGAGCTATTACTATAGAACATATCTATGATAAACAAATTAATAATATAATATCATATTATTATGTTAAATCTATAGAAAATATTAAAGAAGTTATTCAGAAAATGTATGAAAATATTGATATAAATCTAAGTTTAGAAAAAATACTTCTAGATATTTTATATGAAAAAGCAGATTATATAGTAAAAATGTATGATCCAGAACGAATCATGCATTTTTATGATCTTAAATCTCCTGTCCACGTACAAATTAGTAGATTAGCGACTGGATGCCTTATGATAGCGGATAGCTGGGATGCTTATCAAAAAGTCGGCGGTAGGACATCCCGCTATATAAGGGAGGTTGTAGTCAATTATCTCAATACACTAAAACTATTGTCGTAAATGATTCGATTAGTCATTCTTACTCTATACTTCTTACTACTGTTACTCCGAATCCTATCGATCTTGATCTTCCAACTCCTATATAGTTTGCGTATTCCAATAATTTTTCGATATACATACTTAGCTTCTTCCTTAACCTTCTATGCTCGTATAATATCCATCCTATAAATCCTCTCGGTCTTCTCTTCTCATCGTATACTACTGTTACTGGTTTCAATCTGTAATCCAACTCTACGAGGGCGTAATTACTATATGCTGCTAGCTTCTTTACGTTTCTTATCTTTAGTTTCTCTGATGCATAGGTATTCCAATGCTGTGCTAGGCTCCATATGATGAAGCATGGTATCGGTAATAACGAGTGTCTGAGCGGTGTCTCTATCTTCACCCACTCCTTTGGGAAGCTTAATAGTGTCGGTGTCATGAAGGCTATATGCACCTTATCTCCCTTAATTCCTAGCGATTCGTAGCTTCTAACTTCGAAGACTGTATCTTCGACTAGTATCTCTCCTGTGAATAGTTTTAGTCTAGTTCCCGGTGATAGAGCTTCTATAAGCCTCTGTAACGATATACTACTCGATGTGAGGGTTACGTGGAATCCATATATGCCACCCCTACCCAGTATTATCGGCTTCTCCCGACTCGATACAGTCTTGAATAGGAATCTCCTAGCTGGATCCGATAGGTTTGCGACTGGCGTTACGATTACGGGTTTCTGAGGTTGAGTAGACTCTATCTTCTGAAGTATATCCTCAGCCCCGGCTCCATCTAGTAAGCTGAATAGTATGGTCTTAGAGATTTTCGATGTATATGGTGGTGAGAGTATATTCTCTAGAGGTCTAAACTTTATCGATAGCCTAACTATCTGATTCTCCATTACGATCCCCGATTTCAGGTTTACAGTAAGCTTTGAACCCGCAGTTCAGGCATCTCGTAGGTCTAGGCTTATGTTTCGGAGGATCCTCGCTTAACGTTATACGCTCCATAGAGTCTAATATACGTTTAACCTGCTTCTTAACATCGGCATCTAGAGGTACTACTACGATCTTCGACGACCTCTCATAGTAGACTACAATCCTCTTCACAGGCCTACCATAAGCCTCCTCTACCATCAAAGCATAGGATGCTAATTGCAGCTTATGATCACGCTTGATAGATCCATCCTCGGTTTCAGACCATTTAAACTCGACTGGTACTAGCTCACCGAACCTAGTTACGATTAGATAGTCTAGTCTACCTCTAAGCTTCAATCTATCACTCGTAAGCTCTACTCCGCGTATAATCCTCTGAGCCCCCAGCTTAACCGCTATGGATGATACTACGGCTTCATCGTGAGATTCAGCTCCGTAGAGCATAGACTCTGTAATCCTCTCATGCAGATGGAGTACGCGCGTGAAATATACTATCATAGGGCAGTAGGCGTAATGCTTAATATCCACCACCGTGAAATACTCATCTTCGCTAGACATCTAAGTTACCACCAGCCTATCCTCCTCAGCTTCATCGTACATAGGTACGCCTATAACCACCCTCATATTATAGCTTGCAGGTGTAAGCGGGTAGACCTGGATATTAGCCTTACATCCCTTGGTGAGTTTTCTAAGACCAGCTACGACATCCATCCTCTGTGAATCTGTGAGGGGGCCTATGAATGCGCTATACTGTATCCTCTTCAATCCCTTAGACTTTAGGAATGCCGCTACATCCGATCTAAGTTTATCATCCTCTATATCGTATATGACTAGAGTTAGTAGCGGGGGCAAATCTACCACCTAGCTTTAAACGGTTTATAGGTATCTGTACCCTTTAGATGTTTAGCGAGGAGTCTAGCTTGGGATACTATAATGTTGGATAGAGGCTTATCAGCCGAATATAGTACTGAGGCTACCGTAGACCATATCTTAGCTATATCCTCGCTTTTAACGCCATCCTTAAACTTCAATACGGAGTCTCTATCGCTACGTGCCAATACTATAAGCGGTCTATCGACGGCTATAGGTCTAAACTCCTCCATAAGATCGAATACTAGCGACATCTTACCTGCTCTAGGTGAGTGTAGGAATCCGATATACGGGTTAAGCCCGGCTAGGAATATAGCCCTCCAAACCTCCTTCCTAAGAATAGAGTATCCTACGTTGAGTATACGATTGAACGGATCTAGAGATGAATATTGCTCTCTACGAACCTCCCTACCAGTGAATCCTAACTCCACGGGTAGAAGTTTAGCTATAGACGACCAGTAACGTTTCGCTGCATGAGCTTCTAAGCTTATAACCTCCTCTACGGATCCAGCTTTCCTAATATAACCTTGAAATTCATCGAGCTTAATTATGGAATCCTCCAGATCACGGTTGGGTTTACCTTGAGCTCTCGCTTTCCTAGCCCACTCCCTCAATATTATACGTTGGTTATGCACCTTACCCTCGACGAATAGCTTGGCTAGCTTAACCCTCTCGATCGGATTATTGAATGCATCTAGTTGAGCTTTCCAATTCCTCATAGTGGATCCATAGGTGGAGGGTAGTAGCCTAGCCACGGGCTTAACCCTATCTATGAAGACTAGATCTATACCGAAATCTGAAGCTAGCTTAACAGCTTCAGCCGATACCGATGCACCCGTGGTGGTGAAGGCTATGGTGTCGATTTCTATGGGTGCAAGCTCCCATTTAACCGTAGATCTCCCGGATCTATCCTTAACTTTCAATATGAACCTACCTTTCCTAGCCGATAGGTATGCACCCCATTCATCGATAAGAGCTATCTTAGCCACTACTACACACCCCTAGGAATGGACAGTCATTAGAACATCGATCAGGTATACCTGGATCGATTTCCTCCACTACCATACGCATAGCTTGATCTCTCTTCTCTATGAAACGCTCCCTAAGCTCATCTGATATCTGGATATATCTTTCATAAATCTTCAAATCTTTTAACCCTTTACCAAACCTAACTTCAACTATGACCGCGTAGTCTATCGGTATCTCATACTGAGATTCTAATGCTAAGGCATAGCCTGCAAGCCCAACTTCGTAATCTGGCCTAAATTCTCTAGTCTTAAGCTCGACAACTATGCATGGGGTTAATATCGCATCTATCCTTATAGCACGATTCAAACCTATAAGCGAGCCATCTACAGGAAACTCAGCAGTCATAGGTATAACATGATTTACAAGTCCGTCGAGCGATATATACGGGGATATAGATCTAACCCTATCGAGAGCCGCAGAATACACGTTCGATGCATAGCTCCATATTAAATCGAATACACGTCTAGCAAAACCCAGCTTCAATACATTAAAGCCGCTATACGATTCATCGAAACATTTATCAGAAAAACTTTTGAAAGAATCTTTGAACGAATCACCAGATAAAATACCACTATACATGATATGCTTAGCTTTACATGAAGCTAGATGATAAACCCTATGAATAAACGATCCTAACTCCAACCTAAAGTTAGGCTTCTCCCTAACCCTAAGAACATACCTAACATAGATATGCCTATACGTAGAACAAAACCCACCTGCAAGATCGCTAACATTAATCCTAACACTATAAGGCGGAACAAGAGGATACTCATTCCAACGCCAACCCCTAAGCTCATCACTAACACTACAAGGCCTACCCCTAAAAATCCTAGAAAACCTCACGACATCTTCAAACGTGAAAAACAACCCAAACCACCATACCCACCATTAAACGATATGTTAAACTACAGGAAAATAAAAATCTACCGTAATACCCTACATCTCGCCTATCCTAAAACTGCATTTAAATCCATAACTAGCTCTCCATGAGGTTGCGGAAAGGCTATGGAGATTTCACTTTCTAGAAGCCTCTCCGCAGGGAGAACCGAAAAACCTTTATATACCAAACCACCAAATCCATAACAGGTATATAAACCCAGTATATAAGCCTACAGATGCATCTAAAAAGAGAATTGAAAGCTCAACCCTTCGGCTTCGATCAGAGG
>Ga0185307_1001086_pt1 | contig 15675 bp, 13 predicted proteins | sample LHCtaG_FD_128010 | JGI IMG/M metagenome (GOLD analysis project Ga0185307, IMG submission 128010) | Hot spring microbial communities from Little Hot Creek, USA to study Microbial Dark Matter (Phase II) - LHC4sed_matched (SPADES... | ecosystem: Environmental > Aquatic > Thermal springs > Hot... | reverse complement strand
ACCCCATGAACTTGGCGAGCGTTCGTGCGTGATGAGGTTGGAGGCCTAGCCAAGGGTCTAAGCGCAGGGTCATGACCTTCTCCGGGGCCTTTTCGGCAACTTCTTCCACGTCGACGCCGCCTTCTTGCGAGGCTATCGCGACATACGTCTGATACGCCCTACTCACGGTAACGCCGAAGTACAGTTCTCTCTTGACTTGGACCCTCTCCTCTACTAAGAGGGCTTTGACCAAGAAGTCCCTGATCTTAGCACCCAGTAATTTGCTGGCTAGCTCCTTGACCTCGCCTGGGGAACTTGCGAAGAGTATGCCCCCAGCCTTTCCGCGCCCGCTCACGGGCACTTGGGCCTTGACCACGTAGGGCGGCCTGAGCCTGCAGGCCACTTCGTAGGCTTCTTGAGCGCTCGTCGCTAAGCCTCCTTGAGGTAGAGGTACGCCGTACTTCTCCAGCAACATCTTGGCCTCATACTCGACCAACTTCAAGACAAGTCCGCCTCGAAGCCTTTCGCGAGCGTCTTTATATAAGCTAAAATTAGGGGTCGTGTATTACTCTTCGTGGTCTATATCCTTGCCTTTCGAAATCCGTTTGGAGGTTGACTCTAGGCAAGTGAGGGGGCAAGATCCATCGTTGGCTTCGACGCCTTGAAGCTCACAGAGGCCGTCGAGAAGCTCGTGGTCAGAGGGCTTAGCAGGAAGTACTATCGAGTAGCTAGGGGCGGCAGGTGGTATGGCGGGATAGCGACGGCAGACTGTTGCGGGTGCAACTTGAGGTGCGTGTTCTGCTGGAGCGGAGCTCCTAGGGACCGCCCGGACAAGATAGGCAAGTTCTACACTCCGGAGCAGGTCTACCAAGCGGTTAAGGGCTGTGCCTTGAAGCGAGGCTATCGACAGATAAGGATAAGCGGGAATGAGCCTACAATAGGCAGGGAGCACTTGCTCAGGGTCCTAGAGCTAGTCGAGGGCGACGGGCTCTTCACGTTTATACTCGAGACCAACGGGGTACTCATCGGGAACGACAAGAGCTACGCGCGAGAGCTCTCGAAGTTCACTTGCGTGCACGTCAGGGTCTCGATCAAGGGGACTAGCGAGGACGAGTTCTCGCTATTGACGGGGGCGATGCCGGAGCAATTCAACCTACAGCTACAGGCCCTGAAGAACTTGTTAGACTACGGGGTGTCATGTCACCCGGCCGTGATGTTATCGTTCAGCGGCAGAGAGGGCTACGAGAGGATAGTGCGTAGGCTCGCGGAGATAGACACCAAGTTAGCTAGGGAGATAGAAGAGGAGTACGTCTTCATGTACCCCCACGTCGTCGAGAGGCTAAGGAGGAGTGGCGTCTCGCCGAAAATAGCCTATGAGCCGAACAGGATCCCGGAGGAGCTCATATGAAGAGGAGAAGAGGCTATCCACACACATCAGACGTCATGGAGGCGATAATGGACGTGCTCGCCGATGAGGCTTACGTGAGGCCAGATGAATTCTACGACAAGGTCAAGGCCAAGCTTGAGAAGAGGGGGTTCAATACCTCTTACATGACCGTCAAGAGGGTTTGGAGGGTGTATGAAGAGATGGTGAGGAAGGGCAGGATATACGACGTGCTCGACGTCGTCGAGCAATACGACACAGAAGAGCACTGTGATGAGCTAGGCTAACTTGAAGCGCCCCTTCTTGACCCCGCTCTTAGCGCGCTCCTCGGCGGTAAGCTCGAAGAGCCTCTTTATCAGCTCCACATCCGTCTTGGTCTGCGAAACCCCCCTCCTCTCGTACATCCTCCTCTGGGTCTCGACTGCTGATTCGAGCTCCAACTCGACGGGCTCGGCCCCAAAGCTCTTAGCCCATATAGTGAAGGGGGGCACGTCCTCGTAGACGAAGCCGTGCAAGTGTGAGAAGGGCCCTATCTTCTTGCCGGAGTATACCTGCGTGCCTATGCTAGTCTTTACGTGGTCGCCCATGAAGCAACCCAGCTTTATGAGCCCCGTGTCGACCTTGGAGCCCTTGATGTTGACCTTCACGGTGCCGTACGTGTTCTTCAAGTCGGAGACGTTGGTCCCGGCTCCTATGTTGACCCACTCGCCCACGTACGAGTGGCCTATGAAGCCCAAGTGTTGCTTGTTCGTGTAGCCCGATATTATCGTCTTCTCGAGCTCGCTCCCGACGCCTATCCTACACACCTTGCCTATGTAGCACTTGGACCTTATGTAAGCCCCCCTGATCACACAGCTATCGCCTATGTACGTCGGACCCTCTATCTTGGTGTACCCCTCGATCTCGCAACCTCTACCTATGTACACGGGACCTCTCCTGACGTCCACGACGACTGGCCCCTCGACCCGAACGTCGCCGGCCGTCCTCAGCATGTCTGGGTTCCCGAGGACCTTGATCTCGTCGCCCTCGTACCTCTCCCCCAAAGACGACACCTCGCCGAGGAGCTCCGACGTGAGCTCTATTAGCTGCCAGGGGTACTCCACTAGCTCTAAGTCCACCTCCTTCACGCTCGCGAACGACTTGGCGAGCCTCGGCTCAAACACCCTGTTGGTTATCGCCCCTCGCGCGAGGCCTTCCCCGAGCTTCATGGCCACGAGGATGCCTTTGCTCGTCAAGGCCTCCCCGAGCTTCAGGGAGTTGAGGATCGCAAGCGCTCGGGAGTCTATCAATAGCCTGCCGTTCACTATGAGCGCGTCGCCCTCCACCTCAGCTTCATTGACCACGAAGCCCGTCCTCCCCTCAAGCCCCTCTCTCAGGTAATCTCTGGCGACGAGCAACACCTTCTGAGGCTTTAGAGCCTCCACGGCCCTCTCGAGCAGGGTCTTTGAGCCACAAATGAGCTCAAAGGTTGCTTTGGTGTACGTCAACGGGAGGAAGTTCTCGTAGTACTCGTCCTCGAAGATGCATAGCGTGGTTACGCTCATCAGGGGCACCTTGACATTAAGTAAGGTTAGGAGAGACTATTTATTTGTGATGACTTGCTAAGAGATGTCTGGAGGGTTGAAGTTGAAGCTAAGGCTCATGGACCTGCTAGCCTGTCCCATGTGCAAGAAGTTCCCGCTGAAGTTACTCATATTCAACGTCGAGGAGAGGGGCAAGCCCAAGGAACTACCATCCAAGTGCCCCCTCTATTGCGCTCTCAAGGGCGGTTGGATCAAAGACGTCAAGCCCACGGACGACGAGTGCTTGGAGTGCTTCTCCAAAGAGGTTGTGGAGGGGCTAATAATTTGTGAGGAGTGCTATAGGTGGTACCCGATAATAGACGAGATACCCCACATGTTGCCAGACGACCTGCGGGTGGCGGATCCCGTGGAAGAACTCGAGTTCATGAAGAAGTGGCTCGAGAAGTTCCCGAAAGAGGTCTTGGAGAGGGGCAAGCCATTTAATGAGGAGAGTCTAAAAGAGATGAAGGTTAAGAGGCCTAGGCGGCACGGTCAATGAGCGTGCTCGAAAAGACTCTGAAGTACCTTGGGGTCTACAAGCTCTACGAGAAGTGGCTCGAGGATAACGTGAAGTCCAAACCAATGCCTCTGCACGTGGGCGTAATACTAGACGGCAACAGAAGGTGGGCTAGGAGCAAGGGGATACCTCTAGAGGAGAGCTACAGGATCGGGGCTAAGAAGGTCGAGAACCTCTTGAACTGGTGCCTGAAGCTCGGGATCAAGATACTAACCATCTACGCCTTCTCGACCGAGAATTTCAGGCGCAAGCCCGAGGAGGTAGAGGCAGTCATGAGGGTCCTCGAAGAGATGCTACAGAGGGCGCTGAAGGACGAGCGTATACACAGATACGAGGTCAAGGTCAAGGCCTTGGGCAGGACGTGGCTGTTGCCGACTAACATCCAGAGGCTCCTCCGCGAGCTCGAAGAGGCGACCACGAGCTATTCGAAATACTACCTCAACGTGGCAGTGGCATACGGCGGAAGGGCGGAGATAATAGACGCTGTGAAGAAGTTGTCCGAGTTGATAGCCAAGGGAGAGCTGAAGCCTGAAGAAGTGAGCGAAGAGCTCTTCGAGAAGTTCTTGTACACGTCGCACTTGCCTCACCCTCACCCAGACCTGATCATAAGGACGTCGGGCGAGGAAAGGCTGAGCGGCTTCCTGCTGTGGCAATCGGCTTACAGCGAGCTGTGCTTCCTCGAAGTTTACTGGCCAGAGTTCAGGTACATAGACCTGCTCAGAGCAATTAGGACCTACCAAAGGAGGCAGAGGAGGTTTGGCGCTTAACCGGCCTTAGCAACACAATCAATGCACAAGACCCTCCTCCGTATCAGGCCCTTTGACTCGCCGATGCAATTCTTGCAGACTAGTCTGCCACACGAAGAACAACGATGTATGTGGCTCTTGCAGGCAATGCCTCCGCAGATCTCGCATTCGTGCGCACATGACGCGCAGAGGTCTGAACTGCAGATAGCGCACTTTCCTCTCTCCTCGCCTACGCAAAAGGTCTTGCCACAGCCACTGCAGGCCCACCTATGCTCCTTACATATCACTCGACCGCAGACGGCGCAGGGAATGGAACAAGCAGTGCATAGAGGCTCGTCACATATCGAGCACCTCTCAGCAGACGACTCGCATACTGCCCTAGAGCAAGCGCTACACTTCATCAAGTGGTCCTTGAGGTGCTCCTCGCACAGCGCGGCTCCGCACACGGGGCAGGCCTTTACGTGGCTCGAGCAGAGGGCTACTTCATCGCCGCAAGCGGCGCACCTCTTGGCGCACTCTTGGCATAGCATCGCCTCACAGAGCTTGCACCTCGACGGTAGCTCTCTCGAGCAGAGGATCCTCGAGCACGAGTCACAAGTCCAAGAGTCTTTTGGGCATACGCGAGCGTTGCAGACAGCACACCGCAGGGCGTGCTCAGGGCATAGGGGGTTGAGGCAGACCTCGCACAATGCAAAGCTCGAGGCGTCCCTTAATTCTGCACCACATTCTATGCAAGAGCCGTAGGAGCCCTTGCCGTTTAAGGCGTTCCACCATATCTCGATCTCCTTAGGGGCCCCCCTCTCCGTCACAATCTTCGCTCTATACACGGGGACCCAGACGAGTTGGAGGCTCGTCACCGACAGCTCGTCGAGCTCTGGCTGGATCACGGCGGCCTTGACGTCGAAGTCCCTGAGAGAGCCCATCTTGAGCCTGAGCTCCCTGAGCCTCTCCTTGCGCTCTGACTCCAAGGCCTTCTTCTTGTCGTTCAGCGCCCTTATCTGCGCGTTTATCTTCAGCATCTCGTCTCTGATGCTCTCTAGTTTACTTTTCCTGAGCTCGAGCTGCTTCGAGAGCTTGAGTATCGGCTTCTTCTGCTTCTTGGCCTCCTTCAACATCTGGTTGAGTTGCTCGTATTCGTAGCGCAAGGCGTTGTACTGCTCGCCCAACCTTCGGAGCCTCTCCTTATACGCTTCTATGGCTTTGTCTATCTCGATCGTTGACCTTTGGTACTTTTCCTCGAGGTCCCTCTCCTCACTCTGTTCCACCTCGGCCAGCTCTTTAAGGCACTCGGCCACGAACGCCTGCCTGTCGCTCGTGAGGGAGAACTTGCCCAGCTTCCTGCTGTAATACACCGTTTTAACGAGCTTTGTGGCGGCGTAAGCCAAGAGCTCTTCTTTGACCTTTTTTACTACTTTCGGGTCAGCTATGTTGAAGCACGTCTTCTGATAGTAGCCTGGTTGCGGTGGAGAGGAGAGGAGCTCGGCTGACTCCAAGTCTTTCAGCTCTAATCCATAGGCCTGTGTGCTGTCCCAGTTTATCTCCCCGACTCCTACGCCTACGGGTATTAGCCTTTGGAGGGGCTCCGAGAACTTAACAGGGGGGCTTTCCCTCTCGACCCTCGCCTCTACCTCGCAGAAAAGGGCGGGCATGTAGTTCAGCTCTATGGACTTGAAGTCGAGGTCTGCGAGTGCCTCCTTCATCCTCGCCAAGACCTCGGACTCGTCAACAGCTATCGACAAGAACACTTGGGGCAGGCCCGGAGCCGATATGGGTTGTTTCTGGAGCTTGTCGGCGTCTCGCACCATGGCCTTGGAGAGCTTCTCGAGGGTCTTCACAGCAGCTGATTGGCTAGGCTTGGCTATGTAGTCCAACGGGTTGAAGCCCTCACCGCCATGCTTCGTCTCTCGAGGCCTTATCCTGACTATTATGGGTATCTTCTCGACGGCCTCGCCGGTTATGACCGCCTCGCCGCTCTCAAGCCAAGCGATGACGTTCTCCCACTCGCCCTCGAGCCCTCCGCTTTCAAGAGTGATCCTCATGTCGTTTGGGTCCGAGAGCCTGTGTATTATCCAAGTGCCGACGAGGCCCCTGACCGTCGTGTCGAGGAGCTGGGGCCTCTGAGTTATCACTATCAGGCCCGCGCCGAACTTCCTCCCCTCTTGCGCAAACCTCCTGACGACGTCCGTCGCCTTGGTCCTCTCCCGGCCAGCGAACCTGTGTGCTTCGTCGAGGACGCAGTAGAAGGGTCTCAACCTCCCCTCCACGACCGTTTGGAACACTTTTTCGAGCAAAGAGGCCACTAGCGATTCTTGCTCCTCCTTCAAGAGCCCCCTGAGGTTGATTATCGTGCACTGTCCCGGCACTACTAGGTCCTCGGGGTTGGCGCTCTCCAACGCCTCCAGCGACACGTCGGCTCCAGGATTTATCTTGGGGTCCCCGAACTCCACTACGCTCTCCGCGTAGGACTTGGGGTAGACGTCGAACTCCTCGGACGTCACGTCGCCCATTACCTTCAGGCTAGAGTACTCGCCGTGGACGTCTATCACCAGCAGCGGTATGCCCTTCTTCAACAGCTCCTCTATGATGACTCCTGCTGTGTAGGACTTGCCCGAGCCCGGCTTGCCGACGATGAATATCCTGCCCAACCTCTTTATCGGAAGCCAGACCTTGCAGTCCAGCCCCTTGAGCTTGCCGACGTATATCCCGGTCGAGGGGTCGTCGCTCAGCTTCAGCGCCTTCCTGACGTTCTCCCCCCTAGCGAGGTAGACCGGGCTCGCGGGGGTGAAGGGCAGTTTAGGCCCTTGGCCTATGACGAAGCACTCGGCGTAGACCCCCTCCTCGGTTCTATACAGCTCCTTAATCCCGCAAACGTAGTACGCGCCCTCGTGAAATACCTCGAGGAAGGAGTTCCTGCCGACGTCATCAGACAAGACCTTGACCTTAAAGCTACTAGTAGTGGTCTTGCCCTCGATGATGCCCACGGGCTTGGCTTGAGAGGCCCTTAGCTCGTCCTTCTCCAACTCCCCTCCCACTTCTACGAGGCTTAGGCGCTCTTGTAGTTAGCCGTGCGCTAGGCCTAAAAGTATTGGCCTTTCGCCAACGAGTGCCCATGAAGTCCGTGCCTCTGGTTTCAACTTTTACTTCACCCATTTAAAGGGCTCCTATTTGAAGGGGCCTTTGCCATTATTCAGGAGATCTTAAGTTAAGACCTACACCAAGCTCTAAAGGCTAAATCATGGTCATAGCATCGAAACGGCTCCCATCTCTTTGCGCGAGCAAAGCTATCACATCGCCTTATCGCTCCGCATAGCACGATGAATGGAGCATAAGCGGGCGCCCAAGAGGTGTTACAGGGGCATGCGCACAGGCGAATGAGGTCAACGAGATTACGTGGCCACCCCCTACAGAGGGGCTTGTTGTAAATTAAGATACGGCTCTCTGGGCCCTTTTAGCCATGATCTCCATGAGCTTTTCCTCTTCTAAAGCATGCTTTTCTTCTTGAGTCAAGTCGCTTGGAAGCCAATCCGGCTTAGGTCTATTAGCGTAGTAAGCTCTTATGGCCCTTCTCAAGGCCCCCACCGCCAGTATGCCGCAGTGATACTTAACGGCTGGTAACCCGCCGAGCTCGTCAGATATCGTCTTCCAAGAAATTTTCCAGGCCTCTTGCAGGGTCTTACCGATGACCATCTCCGTCAAAATGCTCGCGGCGGCTATGTTCGCCGCGCACCCGTAACTTTCGAACTTGGCATCGACTATCTTCTCGGTCGCTTCATCAACCTTTAAGTATATAGCTATCATGTCCCCGCAGGCGAGGCTGCCAGCTAGCGCCTCGGCGTCGGCGTTTTCAATCCTGCCGAGGTTCTTCGGGTTCCTGAATAGCTCCAGGACCTTCTTGCTATAAGTCAAAGGGACTCGGCTCGACAGTTCGCTCACCTCCCCCTAGGTTTAATAGGGCTCAGACTCCTGATTCTGTCGACGACTTTCGGCAGGACCTCTAAAACATAGTCTATGTCCTCGGCCGTGACGAAGGGCGAGACCTTCATCAACAAACTTCCGTGGGCCTCCTCGTACTTACGCCCGATTGCTAGGAGGACGTGGCTCGGCTCTAGGACTCGGCTCGTGCAGGCGCTCCCGCTAGAGACGTAAACGCCCCTCATGCTCAATTCGACGGTCAAGGCCTCCCCCTCGCAGTAGAGGAAACTAACGTTCACGTTATCGGGCGAGCGCCTATCGCCAGTAGGCCCATTTAAGATGGTATGATCGATGCCCTCTATGATCCCCCTTATTAGGCGATCCCTGAGGTCCGTCATTTTAGCGACGTATTCTCCAAAGTTTTTGTGTAAGATCTCTACGGCCTTGGAGAAGCCCACAACGCCGGGGACGTTCTCGACGCCGGGCCATAGCTTCTGCGTGCTGAGTTGCCCATAGATTATTGGCTCTAGCTTGATGCCCTCTCTGACGTACAGCGCGCCTACGCCCTTGGGCCCATACACCTTATGGCTACTGAACGACGCCAGGTCGACGTCCAAGGCTTTTAGGTCTAGGGGCACCCTTCCAAGGGCGTCGCAAGCGTCCGTGTGAATTAAGACGTTTTCGTCTTTATCCCTGACCACATCGCGTATGGCCTTCATGTCTTGGATCGTACCTATCTCGTGGTTTACGGCTGCTATGCTGACCAGTAGGGTCTCTCTATCGACATTTTTGGACAGGAAGTCTAAGTCGACGAAACCCTCGCCGTTGACGGGTACCCTGATGACTTTAAATCCGTACTTTTGAAGCCTCTCAGCCGGAAATATCACGCTCAGGTGCTCTATGCTCGACACCAAGATCTTCTTTCTGTCATGTGAGGGGCCCGCCGAGCCGAGTATGGCTAGGTTGTTCGCCTCAGTCCCGCTATGCGTGTAGACTATCTCGCTCGGGCTGCAGTTGATCGCCGAGGCCATGCTCTCCGTGGCCTCATACAACATCTGATAGCTCATCCAGCCCCTGAGGTGGGTTATCGATGGATGCCCCCTGCCGCTCAAGTTGTATGCGTCTTCCATAGCCTTTAGGGATTCTGGAAATATCAGGCCGGAGTTTTCGTTGTCCAAATACACTTCTCTCTCAGGCATCCCGTGCGACTCGATTAGCTCGCGTATAGACCTAGACAGGTCGCTATAGGTCATCTCGAGACCTCCACGTATATTTGGCAGGTGTCGCCGACTTTTTCGACGTTCAGAACTCTGTGGCCGACGTTCGAGGCCCACTCCCTAACGTCTGAAGGCGCTCCCGGATCGGTTGCGAGTAACAGGATTACCTGCCCAGGACTGGCCCTACTGACAGCTTCTGCCAATGCGAGGAGCGGGCCTGGGCACGACTTGTAGCGAGCATCGACAACTAGATCGACCTTCATCTTGAGCCGCCTCCTTTCGCGGTTAGGGCTGCTTGTTAGGAGATGAAGAGATTGACCTCTGAGTCCTTCGCCCTGCTCAGGAACGTGGCCGCTCCTACGACCTCGTCCACGTCCTCAATCAAGTCCTCTTCTCTAATTCCTAGCAACTTCATCGTCGCGGAGCAGGCATAGACCTTTAACTTCCCAGCCTTCTTGCCCTGCTTCAACATCTCCCTCCAGTCGGGCATGGCCCCAGCGTTGATGGCCTCTCTTAACTTCCCTTCGAAATGCTTGTGGTCTAGGCTGACTTCCTTGACCTCGTAACCCCTCTTTATGGCCAGAAGGCCCCAAAAAGTGAAAAATAGCTCGGCTTCCCATCCCATAGTCGATGCCGTGGTGGCTAAAACTACTGCCGGAAACACTTTGTCGATCTTGTCCGAGGACACTACTATAGAAATTTTTGGCATTTTCCCACCAACAAAGCCCTGAGTAACATCTGCTGGTTACGTGTTCTTCCCTAATATTTAACTATTACCAGCTAATGATTCGGTGCACGTGATAGTTGGGTTACAAATCAATCTTGCGACCAATACATCCTAGTCCTGATGTAGTTCTTCTCGGCCTCCAAAATCTCTTTGAACAGCGTGCCGTCGCCCCTAGCGTCCTTGGCAAGTATTCTCGACGCCGTCTGAGGCCCCACGCCCCTCGCGGCCAGAACCATGACGGCCTTCTTGCCGTACGTCAATACCAAGCCCGCCGACATCTGGTACTTCCTGAGCTCCTCGTCCTCTTGCTTGCTGAGCTTCCCCAATCGCTTCTTCTTTATGAGCTTCTCCACCTTGTCGTCGCCAGGCCATGTCACTGCTATGTACCTTGCCCCGCACTTCGGGCACCTCACGTCGTCGGGCAAGTACCTCACCTTCCTGACGGTGGTCCATCCGCCGCAGTACATGCAGACTAGCTTCACGGTTCTCTCCATCAACCTCTCCAAGACTATTTCCTCGAGGGGCCTTCCACTTGGAGCCCTGAAGAGCTGCGCCTCAAGCGGTACGTACTTATTCAGTATGGGCATCGCCAGGGGAGAGGCCCCTCCCTCGCCCTCAAACCACACAATCTCAATCGAGCCGCTCTTGACCATCTCCAAGGCCCTCTTGAGGCCGTCGACGTCGAGCTTATCGATCAATACCTCCATCCTAGCGGCCCTATCGACGACGGTGCCTAGCAGGAACTTGTAGGCCTTTGAGAAGGCCTTCACCTCAGCGTCCTTCTCCACGACCCCCATTCGCTTCGCCACGTGGAACAGCCTCCACAGGTAGATCTCTGAGGAAGGCAAGAGGTTCTGCACGAGGGGTTCGACGTCGCCTGGCGAGAGCTCGCCCAGCACTCTAGCTACGAAGCTGGCCCTCATCCTCTGAGGCGACATCAATAGGACCCTGTACTGATCTGCTCTGTAGCGGACCGCCGTGGCCAGCGAGCCGCTGAGCATGGACGCCAATATCAGGCCGAGGAGCTCGTTGGCCTTGGACCCCAAGCACGCGTGAACCACAACGTAATTGCCGAGGCCCTCGACGACTATCCTCTTGTCGTGGGGGAGGGGGGCTCTGAGCTTGAGATGCTCCACGACGTCGCTCAAAGCCACTTCGAGGGCCCTCGACGTCAGCGGATAGCCTTCAAGTGCCTTCTCTAAGCCATGACCTCTCTCGTAGAGCTCCTCCATCCTCCTTCTTATCGCGGCGACCTCGAGGGCCACGTCCATGGGCACCGGTATGAGCTCGCCGACCCAAGCTGGTATGGCCCCAAAGACGTCGTCGGAGGGCTCCACGTAGACCCTCGACTCCTCCACCCCTATGACCCTCCAAACCCTCCCTCCGAGGATCATGCTCGGAGTCCCCTCAGTCCTCGTGGCCACGAACTCCTCGTCGAGGACCCCGACCTTGCGCTTTTCTGGCAGGGCTATCACGTCGTACTTCTTGACGTCCGGTATCATGGACAGGTTGTTGAGGTAGAAGTCCATGGTCGCCTTGCCAGCTCGCTTGAGGGTCGAGCCCACTAGCTTGATCACCCCTCTGTCCGACAAGAACCTCGCTACGTCTAAGAGCTCCTCGCGCGTCAGTCTTCTGTACGGGTACGCGCCTCTGACCACGTCGAGGGCCTCGTCGACGTCTATAGAGCCCTCGTCTATCACGAGCCCGGCCAGCTGATGGGCTAGTACGTCGAGGGCACACTCGTGGACCCTTATCTCCTCCAGCTCCTCCACCATAGCCCTCCTGGCCAAGACGGCCGACTCTATGGCGTCGTCCGAGGAGTAGGAGATTATGAGGCCCCTCGCAACAGCCCCCACTCGGTGGCCCGAGCGGCCAACCCTCTGCACTAAGGGAGTCGACTGCCGAGGGGACGTGAACTGGATCACAAAGTCGACGGAGCCTATGTCTATCCCGAGCTCCAAGGACGACGTGCACACCAAGGCCTTGACTGAGCCCTCCTTGAACTCCCTCTCCGCCTGAACCCTCTCCTCCCGCGAGAGGGAGCCGTGATGGGCCTTGACCTCGAAGTCGCTGGTCATCAGCGCCAAGCGAGAGGCCAAGAGCTCGGCCGCCTCCCTCGTGTTCGTGAAGACGAGTACGCTCTCGTGCCTTCTGACTTCGTCAGCTATCTTAGCTATGGCCGATGCTATGTGAGGGGTCACCTGGAGCCTCGACGCCAAGTCCTCGTCCTCGTGAGGCATAGGTGCATCAACCGTTATCCGCATCTCCCTGGGCATAGGGGCTCGGACTACCTCCACCTCGCCGTCGCTACCCGCCAGGAACTCCTTGACGACGTCTATAGAGCCGACGGTGGCCGAGAGGCCTATCCTCTGCAACCGCCTCCCAGCTATCCTCTTGAGCCTCTCGAGCGCTACGGACAGCTGAACGCCCCTCTTGTCCGCCACGAGCTCGTGTATCTCGTCTACTACGACCCACCTGACGCTCGCCAGCCCCTTCTTCAACACCCTGCCTATGAGCAGGGCTTGGAGGGTCTCGGGCGTGGTTATCAACATGTCGGGGGGCTGCTGGGCCTGCCTCCTCCTAGCGTGCTGCGGGGTGTCTCCGTGCCTGACCTCTATCTTGAGCCCTAACCTCTCGGCGAGCCTCGAGAGCCTCTCCCACAGGTCCCTGTTCAGGGCCCTGAGGGGGGTTATGTAGATGCACAGTACCCCCCTGACCTCTTGCCCCCTCTTCAGCCTCAGCATCATGTCGAAGATCGGTAAGACGGCTGCCTCGGTCTTGCCTGTCCCCGTCGGGGAGACTATCAAGACGCTCTTCCCGGCCAGTACGAGGGGGATGGCCTTCTCCTGGGGCTCCGTAGGCCTAGTGAGGCCTAGCGCTTTCAGCTCACTCCTCAAATCTTCGCTCAGAAGGTCGAAGGCGCTCTTGGTCATTACTTCAGTCGATCCCCAATGGAGTGCCTGAAAAAGCTTTAATTAAGATCCTCGATATTAGGTTTAATCATGGGGGCCTTCGATAGCTTCGCAGGGAGGTACAGCGCCCTAGTCGAGGAGGAGCTCGCCAAGTTCTTGGAGGAGAAGGCGAGGTCTGTCGCCGGCGAGAGGAAGCGCATAGTGGAGGAGATTTCCAGGTTCACCCTAGGCGGGGGGAAGAGGCTCAGGCCACTGTTGATGATATTGGGCTATGCCGGGTCCAAGGGGGTCATAGACAGCAGGATAGTGAGGGCCTCGATATCGATCGAGCTTGTCCACTCCTACTTCCTGATCCACGACGATGTCATGGATCGGGACGAGTTCAGGAGGGGTAGGCCCACGGTCTGGAGGGCCTTCAGGGACCTGTGCGCAGAGGCCTACGGGCTCGAGGAGGCCACTCACTACGGCTACAGCATGGCCATAATAGCTGGCGACTTAGCGGCGGCCTACGCCGTCCAAGCGCTCCTGCGATCAGAGTTCGAGTACGACGTGGTCTTGAGGGCTGTTGAGCTGATGCAGGACGTGATAGAGAAGACGGGCTACGGGCAGATACTCGACATGGCCTTGGAGAAGACGCCTCTGAGCGCCGTCAAAGAGGAGGACGTGCTCGAGGTCCACAGGCTCAAGACCGCGCTGTACACGATCGACGGCCCCCTGCGCATGGGGGGCGTCTTGGCTAGGGCAGACGAGGGCCTATTGAGGGCATACTCGAGGTACGCCATCCCGGTCGGGATAGCCTTTCAGCTCCAAGACGACATCTTGGGGGTCTTCGGGGATGAGGCGGTCGTGGGCAAGCCCGTCGACTCTGACATAAAGGAGGGGAAGAGGACGTTGTTAGTGATCAAGGCCTGGGAGGGGGCCACCCCGGAGCAGAGGAGGGTGTTGGAGAGGACCCTCGGCAACAGGCTCGCATCAAAAGAGGAGGTGGAGGAGGTCAGGGAGATAATGAGGTCTACGGGGGCCCTCGACTACGTCCGCGAGCTGGCGCTGAGGCTTGCGCGAGAGGGCTCCTCGGCCCTAGACGAGGCCGACGTGAGCTCCGACGTGAGGGAGGTTCTCAAGGACCTCGCCAGGGTCGTGGTAGAGAGGGTCAAGTAGCTACTCTTGGTAGACGACCCTGCCCTCTCCTATCGCCATGATCACCCTGCTCTCGAGGTCGAACGGGTCTCCGCTCCAGAGGACCATCGATGCCAGCTTGCCCGGCTCTATGGAGCCCAGCAAGTCAGAGATCCCGAGTATCTTGGCGCTGTTATAGGTGATCGCAGATATCGCTCTGGCCTTGTCGTAGCCGAACCTCAGCAAGAACCTCAGCTGAAGGTAGAGGTTCCTCTGAAGCGTCACGGGGTGGTCGCTCATCAAGGCGAAGAGGGGCTCCACTTCTATCAGGTACCTCACGTTCCTCCAAGACTCGTGCTTCAACTCGGTCTTGTACGGGAAGGCGTCTATGGGGCCGTAGACTAGGGGTATGCCCTGGGCCTTGAGCTCCTTGAACACCTCTGCTCCGTAGACGTCGCAGGCGTGCTCTACCGTGACCTTCAAATCGAACTCCGACCTCAACCTCAAGAGCGCGACTATGTCGTCCTCCTTGTGGACGTGGCACCTCAGGACCTCCTCCCCCTTCAAAACCTTGGCTAGCACGTCCTGTTGAGGGGTCAGCTCGTCGACGTCCTTCTTGCCCTTCTCCACGAGCCTCAGGGCCTTGGCCGTGCTCATGAGCTCCTCTCTCAGAATCGCCAAGACCCCCATCCTAGAAGTAGGCCTCTTCCCCTTCCACTTCCTCTGAGCCCTCGGGTTATAGCCAAAGGCCACCTTTATGCCAGCGTGCCTCACGAAGGCCTTGTCTGTCGTCCTCTCGAAGTTCCTGATGACGGCAGCCCTGCCCCCGATTATGTTGCCGCTACCCGGTAGCACGCACGAATACAGGACGCCGTGCTCCAGCGACTCGACGAAGGCCTTGTCGTCCATGTAGACGGAGTCCAGGGCGTCTGCCAGCGCGACCACCGACTCGAAGGTCTCGTTGCTCTCCTCCTCGTAGCTCGGCTCACCGCTCCTCGCCATGCCTATGTGGCTGTGGGGGTCGATGAAGGCCGGAGTGAGCGCTTCAGCCTTGCACAGCACCTCCCCCTCGGGCCTCTCGGAGATGCTCACTACCTTGTTATCTTCGAAGTTCACGTAACCCTCCTTGAGGACCCCCAAGCCCGTGTAGATCACGCGCGCGTAGACCGACTGCATAATCTCATCGTTGTCGAGGGCAGTTTTATAACGCTAACCAGCGCTACTAGGCTCGGGCCGTGATGTGGGTTAAAAGCGATGAGGGGTGATCGGCTCTACCATGCTGAGCCCCTCCATACCCTTGAGCTCTGACTGGCTCCGCGAGAGGCTCTACAGCGAGGCCCTCAAGAGGAGGGCGACCGTAGCGATAGGGGTCGGGGCCGAGAGGGAGGGGTACCCGGAGAAGGTCCTGAGGGACGCGAGGAGGGCCGTGGAGAAGGGGATAGCGCGCGTGAAGTTGGTCGGCCTCGACGAGGTCGTCGAGAAGCTGTCTCGGCAATGCGATGGAGTGGAGCTCGTGCCCTCTAGCAGGCCAGAGGTGGAGCTCGTGGAGATGTTGTTTAGGGGCGAGGTGGACGCCGCGATTAGGGGGACCCTCTCAGCCAAC
>Ga0185307_1001085_pt1 | contig 15677 bp, 14 predicted proteins | sample LHCtaG_FD_128010 | JGI IMG/M metagenome (GOLD analysis project Ga0185307, IMG submission 128010) | Hot spring microbial communities from Little Hot Creek, USA to study Microbial Dark Matter (Phase II) - LHC4sed_matched (SPADES... | ecosystem: Environmental > Aquatic > Thermal springs > Hot... | reverse complement strand
GCTCGTGAGGTCCGTAGACCCCTCGGTCCCCATAGTGTCAATGAACCTCGACTTCTCTAGGTCACCCTACGAGGGGTTGCGCTACTACGAGAGGGGCTACGTCAAGGAGGGCGTCGGGGCTGGCGGGACGGCGTTAATTGCCCACCTCTTAACGGGGAAGAGCGTCGAGGAGATCGAGGAGTTCATATACGAGGAGTACGAGAGATTGACGAGGACCAAAGGGTCAAAGCGCGATAGTATACGGCCCTCGTACAGTACGCCATAAAGGCTCGTCTACGCGAAAACGGCCCCTACATCAAGCTTAGAGGCCCTCTTTGAAGTGCGCCAGCAAGTCTGAGAAGACCCTCTCAGCGAGGGCTTGAGCGATGAAAGGGCGTCGTAGATCGAAGGCTCGTTGGCCCTCCGGCCTTTCAGAACTCTATTCCCATCCTAGCTTGGTAACCCCTCTTATAGGGGTGCTTAATTTCCCGCATTTCCGTGACGAGGTCTGCTATCTCGATTATCTCCTTCGGCGCGTAGCGTCCGGTTAAAATCAACTCTACGTGTTTCGGCTTGCTCTTAATGAGCTCTAGAACCCTCTCTAAGCTTATGAGTTTTAGATGTAAGGCGACATTGACCTCGTCGAGTATCACCACGTCATGCTCCCCGCTCTTGATCACCTTCTCAGCTAACTCGAGGGCCTCTTCTGCGAGCCTGACGTCCTCCTTCGGCGGAGGTTGCTCTACTACGAATCTTCCCCTCCCAAATGCCCTCAACGTTACATTTGGCAATTTGTCTATCACGTAGAGCTCCCCATAATCAAACCCACCCTTTATGAATTGTATTATGTAGACCTTTAGTCCCCTACCTATAGCCCTCAGGGCCAGCCCAAAGGCAGCCGTCGTTTTGCCCTTCCCGTCTCCAGTGTAAACTTGTACAAGGCCCTTCTTGAGTTTAGGCATAGGCCTTGGGCCTCATCGCAAGACTTGGTTGAGCAACTCATCGGCGGCCGAAGTCGGGTCCAACTCCTTTTTGACGATTCGCATCAGAATTTCCTCAAAGCGCTTCTCTCGCTTCAACTTCTCGACTATTGATCTTACCACTTTGTCCCTTATGGCCTCAACAAGCTCTGCTTCAGCATTTTCGAGGCTCTTCTTGATTATGAGCCCCTTCTGAAGGTATTGCCTGTGCTCTTCTATTTTTTCTATCAACTGTGGGACGCCTTCTCCTGTGAGGGCCACGGTCTTTATTATTGGCGGCCTCCAAGCCCTCTTCTCCCTTCTCATCTGTAGAGCGAGCACCTCGTCTTCTAGTTGCAAGACAGATTGTATGTCCATCACTAATTTATCGGCGTCCGCGCGGTCGGCCTTGTTAACAACGAATATATCGGCGATCTCCATTATTCCAGCTTTTATCGCTTGGATCTCATCGCCGAGGCCGGGAGCTAGGACGAGTGTTACCGTATGCGCCACTTTGGCTATCTCAACCTCTGACTGCCCGGCGCCAGCGGTCTCAACGATTATCACGTCTTTTCCGGAGGCATCTAATACCTTCACGGCGCCTTTTGTGGCTTTGGCTATTCCTCCGGGGTGATTCCTCGTGGCCATGCTCCTTATAAAAACCCCTTCGTCCGTGGCCAGTTCTTGCATCCGTAGTCTGTCGCCTAAGAAGGCCCCTCCCGTGAAGGGGCTTGAGGGGTCGACGGCCACAATGCCTACGGTTTTGCCCCTTCGCCTATATTCCTTGGTCATCTCGCTTATCAGAGTGCTCTTCCCGGAGCCTCCTGGTCCCGTCACGCCTATGATATGGGCCTTCCCAGTGTAGGGGAAGATGGTTGCGAGCAACTTTTGGCCCTCTTCCGGGCTATTCTCGATTATCGTTATGGCCCTCGCTATGCACCTTTTGTTGCCAGCGAGGACCCCCTTGGCTATTTCCTCGATTTCCATCGCTACCTCCCTCTCATCCCCGCCCTGTCTATAAAAAGTTTTTTAAATTTTGGCAGGTTTACGTTGCCCTCTTGACGTAGCCCTACTCCTTCTTCCTTCTCTTAGGAGCATTCTCTAGCACGTACTTAACTATCTTCTCAAGCGGCGTCCCGGGCGGGAAGACCTCTTTTATCCCTGCTTCTTTGAGCTTCGGGATATCCTCTTCTGGAATGGTGCCCCCAGCGATCACTAAGACGTCCGTCATGCCCTTCTCTTTGAGCAATTGCATTATCCTCGGGAGATGCGCCATATGCGCCCCCGACAAGATGCTCAGGCCGATGACGTCGACGTCCTCCTGCAACGCAGTTTCAACTATCTGCTCTGGTGTCTGCCTCAACCCCGTGTATATCACCTCCATCCCGGCGTCCCTCAAGGCCCTCGCAACGACCTTCGCCCCCCTGTCGTGACTATTAAGTCCGGGCTTGGCTATCAAGACCTTTATCCTTCTTTCCTCGCTCATCTTCCTCCACCCCGTCGCTTGACTTGTACCATCTACTTGATTTAGCTTTTAGGGTCGGGACAAACCCATCGTTGCTTACTAAATGATGGTTTCTGGCTTGTACTCTCCGTAAACTTCTTTTAAGGTGCCTATTATCTCGCCCAGCGTCGCGTAGGCCTTAACGGCCTTGAGGACGTATGGCATGACGTTCTCGTTCCTCTCGGCCGCGCGGCGAAGTTCTTCAAGCAACTCCTTGACCTTCTTGTTGTTACGCGTCCTCCTTATCTCGTTAACCCTCTTTATTTGCCCCTCCTCGACCTCTGGGTCGACTCTGAAAAGATTCACCTTTACCGGCTCTTCCTCCATGACGAACTCATTCACTCCGACGATTATCCTCTTCTTCTCCTCTATCTCTCGCTGGTAGCGATAAGCGGCATCGCTAATCTCCCTCACTATGAACCCCTTTTCAATTGCTGGAATTATCCCCCCCATGTCGTCGATCTTCTGAATGTACTCCATTGCCCTCTCCTCCATCTCCTTCGTCAACCACTCCACGTAATAAGAGCCGCCGAGCGGGTCTATGGTGTCCGTCACCCCGGTTTCGTAGGCTATTATCTGCTGGGTTCGGAGGGCAATAGTGACAGCCTCCCACGATGGCAAACACAGAGCCTCGTCATACGAGTTCGTGTGCAACGATTGGCATCCGCCTAATACGGCGGCCAGGGCTTGGATCGCCACTCGAACGATGTTATTCAGGGGCTGTTGTGCTGTTAGCGTGCAGCCACTAGTTTGGACGTGAAATCTACACCACATGCTACGCGGGTTTTTAGCGTGGAACCGCTCCTTCATTATCTTAGCCCAAAGACGTCGGGCGGCACGGAGCTTAGCTATCTCCTCGAAGAAGTTGTTGTGGAGCGCAAAGAAGAAGGAAAGGCGCGGGGCGAAGTCGTCCACCTTCAAGCCTCTTTTAAGCGTTTCCTCGACGTAAACTATCCCGTCATAAATAGTGAAGGCCAGCTCTTGGACTGCCGTGGCGCCCGCCTCTCGAATGTGGTACCCACTTATACTTATGGGGTTCCACTTCGGCATGTACTTAGCGCAGTACTCTATAACGTCGACCGAGAGCTTTAGCGCGGCTTCGGGCGGGAAGACGCAGAGCTTCTGAGCGTGGAACTCCTTTAAGTTGTCGTTCTGGACCGTTCCTCCGAGCTTTTCTTGTGGAACCCCCTGCTTCTCAGCTGTGGCGATGTAGAAGGCGAGAAGGACCGTCGTCGGGTGATTAATGGTCATGGACGTCGTAACTTGGTCCATTGGTATGCCATCAAAGAGGATCTCCATGTCCCGAAGCGTTGGCACGGACACTCCGCATACGCCCACCTCACCCCTTGCCATCGGATGATCGGGGTCAAGGCCCATAATTGTTGGGTAGTCGAAGGCCGTGCTGAGGCCAGTTTCACCGTGAGCCACCAAGTACTTCCAGCGCTTGTTAGTGTCCTCAGGCGTGCCATAGCCGGAGAACTGCCGCATAGTCCATAAGCGTCCGCGATACATTGTAGCGTGTATGCCTCGTGTGAAGGGGTATTCGCCTGGGAACCCCAGGTCTCTAAGGTAGTCTATGTCTTTAATGTCCTTGGGCGTATATAACCTCTTGATCGGTATGCCAGAAGGGGTCGTGAATGCCTCTTGGCGTTCTGGCATGCGGCAGAGCCACTCTGCCACCGTAGTCTTTTCCCAGCGCTCCTCCTCCTTCATAATTTCTTTAATTCTCCGTTCATCAAACATGATACTAACCCCGAGCGTTGAGCCTCATGTAAGTTACATAAATCTTACCTTCTCCTTTTAAAGATTTCTCGTTCGTTGTGAGAGAAGCAAGTTACTTACACCTCATGAGCAAGCAATCACTTAAGGTAGATGGTGAGAACAAAAAGGTTAAAGCGTCACGTGGTGATTGAACTGGGTAGAATGTCCAACTCCTTGAGCACTACGCGCACAACGCTCAGAGTCCTCGAAGTTAGCTTCAGCTACGGGGCTAGGGAGGTCCTCAAGGACGTGACGATGAGCCTAAGGGGAGGGGAGTTCGTCGGGCTCATGGGGCCCAACGGCTCTGGCAAGACCACTCTCTTAAAGGTCATCAACAGCGTCTTGAAGCCGAAGGAGGGGGTCGTCCTCGTAAACGAGCTCGACGTATCGAGGCTGACGGCCAGGGACGTCGCGAAGTTGTTCGGGGTCGTGGGCCAAGAGTACGAGACCTCCTTGGGCTTCACGGCCTTGGACGTGGTCCTGATGGGCAGGAACCCCCACTTGAGAAGGTTCAAGGGCGAGACGAAGAGGGACTACGAGGTGGCCCTTGAAGCCATGAGGCTAACGAACACCTTGCATTTGGCCGAGAGGCTCTTCAACGAGCTAAGCGGCGGAGAGAAGCAGCGCGTGGTCATAGCTAGGGCCCTGGCCCAAGAGCCCAAGATACTACTGCTCGATGAGCCCACGTCCCACCTAGACGTCAACAACCAGATAGAGGTGCTCGGGCTCCTCAGGAGGCTGTGCAGAGAGAGGGGAGTCTTAGTAATAGCGGTGGTCCACGACTTCAACTTGGCGGCTTATTATTGCGACAAGGTGATACTCATGAAGAACGGCGAGATATTCGCCATGGGCGCTCCCTCCGAGGTCTTAACGCCAAGCAACATAGAGGCGGTCTTCGGGGTCAAGGTCCTCGTACAGAAGCACCCCCTCACCGGCCTGCCCTTCGTCATCCCGATGCCGAGGCCCAGAGAGCTGGCGCCCTCATCGATGAAGAGGATACATGTCGTGTGCGGAGGGGGTACGGGAGCGCCAGTCATAAGGGCTCTAACAGAGGGCGGCTTCAAGGTCACGGCTGGCGTCTTAAACGTCTTGGACTCGGACTACGAGGTCGCGATCGAGCTCTGCGAAGAAGTGGTGTGCGAAGCGCCCTTCTCGCCGATCTCGCAGGAGTCCCATGAGAAAAACCTCAAGTTGATAGAGAGTAGCGATGCGGTGGTCTTGACCGACGTCCCGATAGGCTGGGGGAACCTGAAGAACTTGGAGGCCGTCGGCGAGGCGGTGAAGATGGGGAAGGAAGTGTACCTCGTCGAAACTAGGGCTGGCTTGTCGGCCGTCAGCAACAGGGACTACACGGGGGGCGAGGCCACGAGGTTGCTGAACGACATATATAAGAGAGCGGTCAAGGCCGCCTCCATCGGCGAGCTGATGAAGCTCCTCGAAGGGGAGACAGGCCCGAGGGCGCAAGAGGGCTAGCTCACAAGCCGATCGCCGCAGAGGGACAGTTTCCTTAGGATCTCTTCCGCTCTCTTGGCCTCGTCGATGGTGTTGACGTTGACTAAGTGCTCGACCTTCGAATGGAGGTAGACTTCCTCTTCCAAAAGGTCCTTGCTGCCTACGAGGTCCGCCCTTAACACGTTCAGGCCTACTGGGGCCGCGAGCGCGCCATCGAGCTCTATTAGGCACTCGGCCTTGAAGCCCAGCCCCTCATAAGCGCCCCTATCGACGACCACAGTCAAGGCCTCCTTGCCGCTCTCCACGTACCTCCTCACGACGTCGTCTATCAGCCAACCCTCGAGCAACGGCAGGTCCGAGCTGGCCACCACGACGTCCTTGAAGCCGTACCTCGCCCACACGACCCTCAAGGCCTCCCTCAGGTCGTCGACGTAACCCAAGCCGCTCGTCTCTATGACGATGCCGAGCTCCTCGGCCTCCCTCTTCGTGTTGGGGGTCCACTTGGAGACTGCCACGAACACACAGTCGATGAACCTGGAGGACCTCAGCGCTCTGACGACCCTCCTCAGCATGCTCTCCCCGCAAATGGACAGCAGGGGCTTCTCGACCCCCGTCTTTAGCCTCGAGCTCCTGCCACCAGCCATGACCAATCCGGCGAACCTCATCTCAAGCCCACCGCGACTGCCACCAGTGCTGCGCACCTAGAGAGCTCGTTCACGGCCCCGATCACGTCCCCCGTCAGCCCCCCGAACCTCCTCCTAGCAACGCCGACGATGGCGACGCTCGCCAAGACGCCGGTCGCGCATGCTATAAAGCCCAGAGGCCCCAACAACAACGAGATGGCCAAGCACATCGACGCGCTAGCCACAAGCTTAGCGCCCCTCGGCCCCTCTCTCAGCTTGTTTATGAACAGCTCTCCAAGGCCGCCCCTCGCAGGCGGGCCCATGAAGGCCGAGACCACCATCCCCAGCTTGGCCACGGCCTCGCCGATCACGGTAGCTTGAACCAAGAGGCCTCGGGGCAGGGAGCTCAACGAGGCCACGGTCATGAGAGCCACTATCAGGCCCGTGGAGACCGCGGCCGCTCCCGTGTACTGGTCCTTCATTATCTGAAGCCTTCGCTCTCTCGATACTTGCGCGGCCGCGGCGTCGGCGAAGTCGAGGAGCCCGTCCATGTGGTTGAAGCCCGTGATTATCAGGAGCGACGCGTAGACGGCGGTGGCCCTCACGACGTGAGGAGCCCCTAGCAGCTCCAAGGCCAGCCCCACGAGGCCCGCTACGAGGCCTATGAGGGCGCCATAGAGGGGGAAGAGCCACATGACGTCCGCTGCGTCTTCTAACGTCCTCTCGTCCATTCCCACCGGAATTACCGTCAAGAAGGCCAGGGCGTTCTTGAGCTTTCTGAGGAGCACTTTCAAGTCCTCCTGCCCGTCCTCAGCGCCCTGCTGTACATCCTCGACGACGCGCTGGCGATCAGTGCCCCGACGACGTCGTCGGCGAAGGGGCCCAGCCTCTTCAACAGGCCCGGCTTGGCCCTGTCGAACCTCATGTACTCTAAGAGCCCCAAGGTCCCGGCGGCGTAGTTGGCTATCGACATGCCCAGCACCTCGTCGGCCACTAGGAACACGGGGTCCTTGGAGTAGCTCGAGGCCGCTAAGCCAGGTATCAGGCCTCGCTTCGCGTCTTCCTCAAGCCTCAGCCCGGCGAGCACCAAGGAACATACGTTGACGTCGCTCACCAGCTCTAAGAGCTCCTCCCTTAGCATCTCGGAGGCCCTCTCCTTGCTCTCGACGCCTGGGTGCGGGACGAACATCTCCAAGCCAGCGTTGACCATGTCCTCGAGAGTTATTCCCCTCTCCCTTAACCTCTCCAATAGACTCCTTCCAGCCCTCAGCCCATCGCCTCTCTCAAGCGCTTGAACCACGGCCTCGAAGACCGCTCTGCCGATGAGCTCTCCGAGCTTCGTTCCCGAGCCGCAGTAGCCTAGCTCCTTCTTCCCGCCGAGCTCCGCTATGGCCACCGCGTCCGTCGTGGTCCCGGTGGCGAGCTCGTCGCCGTAAGCGCTCCTGACGTCGAGGTGGGCTAGGGCCCTGCACTTGGCCTCCGTGACGGTCTTTACGGCCTCTATCATGCACGAGTCCGTCATGCGTGCCCCGACGAGCACTATTATGTTTATGGTATTCGAGAGGCCGCAACTCGCTGGCTCGCCGCATGCCGCGGCGTTGGAGACGCCAGCTGTGGCGATGGCGATCACTGACAAGTCTCCGCGCTCTTGGACCGACATGCCATATTTGTCTACGTCGGCCGCCGTCATCAAGCCGACGACATCATCCTCGATGCCTAACTCGTCGACGACCTTCCTCAAGTAGCCCTCGGGGTTCCTGTGGTCGAAGTCCTTGCCCACTTGATGGTTCAGAATGGCCCTCGCGAGCCTGAGGCCGCCGTTGAGAACGGCCGAGCTCACGACCCTCCTTGGCTCGTCAAACAGGACTAAGAGGTTCCTCCCCACGAGCTTCAACTCAAAACTGCTCTCAATGCTTGACAACTAAACCACCCATGCAGATAAAAGAGCGCACCTCAAAGCTAGTAGTGGAAGGCATATAATGATTGCGAAGAGGAGCGTCGTGACCCTCATGACCTTTATGGCCTGAAGTATGTAAGCAGGCCCCAACCTGTTTACCGGGTCCCCGAGCTCGTAAGAGCCGGGCTTGACCAGCCTGACTCCGAGCACGCCGGCCATCGCCGACATGGGCCAGCCCGCGTTCACGCTCTCGGTCTTGGAGTGATCCCTCAGCGCGACCTCAAGCCCGCGGCGGGCGTTCATGCCCAAGATCCAAGCAGCTAGCGCGATGAGCAGGGCTGTCAGCCTCGACGTCAAGAAGTTGAGCAACGTATCGAGCCTCGCCGAGAACCATCCGAAGTCCTTGAGCTCCTCAGTCTTGTACCCGACCATGGAGTCCAAGGTGTTGGCGACCCTAAAGGCGTAGGCCCCCGCTATGCCGAAGAGCGCGTAGTAGAAGAGGGGCGAAGCTATGCCGTCTACCGTACTCTCGGCTATGGACTCCACGGCCGCCGAGGCTATGAGCTCCTCATTGAGCTTCGAGGGGTCCCTCCTGACTATGAAGGGAAGGTACTTCCTAGCCCCTTCTACATCGCCCCTCTCGAGCATCTCAGCTATGGGCCTCGTGTAGTCAGAGAGTGACCTGAAGGCGAAGGTGAATTTGAGCGCCAGGCCGCCCAAGACCGCACAGGCTATGAGGCTCACGTCTCTAAGGAGCTTAAAGGCGAAGAAGATCGGTAGGGTGAGCGTGACTATAGCGATGATGGCTGTCAGCACGCCGAGGATCCTTTTGCGGCGAGGAGGACCTCTATTGAGCTTTTTGAGGACCTCTATTAGGCGGCCCATCCACACGACGGGGTGGAGCCTGCTAGGAGGGTCGCCCACGACCGCATCGAAGGCAAAAGCCGTACAAGTGATGGTCAGGGCGATTATAAGACAGAGCCCTGGGTCTTGCAATGAAGACCCCTCGGGATCAGTCGCCGAGCTCTTTGAGCGCGCGAATCAATAGCTCATTCTCCCAAGGCCTCTTGACTGCTATCCTAATGTACTTGTTGGTGAGTCCTCTGAAGTTGCTACAGTCTCTTATCAGCAACCCCCTTCGAGCGAGCTCTGCTTTAAGGTCCGGAGACCTAAACCTCTCCTTAAACTCCACGAGGAGGAAGTTCGCATAGCCGTAGATGGGTTTGAGCCAGCCCAAGCCCTCCAGCTCCTTGATCAGCCTCGGCTTCTCCAGCTTGACCAGCCTCCTAGCCGCCTCGACGTGCTCAACGTCCTCTAGAGCGGCCACGGCGGCCTTCTGGGCCAGCAGACTCACGTTCCACCTAACCCTGAGGGAGTCGAGCTTCTCGGCGAGCCCCTCGCTGGCGATGGCATAGCCGACCCTCAGGCCAGCTAGCCCGTGGCTCTTTGAGAAGGACCTCAGCACCACAAGGCGATTGAACCTCTCGACCTCGCTCGCGAAGCTCTTAGTCGAGCCCTCATCGGCCAGCTCGACGAAGTCCTCGTCTAACAAGACGTAGACCCCCCTCTTGTCGGCCTCTTGAAGGAGCTCCTCGACGTCCTGCGGCCTCATGACGGCGCCATTTGGGTTGTTGGGGTTGCAGAGGAATAAGGACCTCGCTCCAAGGTCCATCAGCTCCATGAGCTCTTCCACGCTGGGCTGGTCGTACACGTGGGGCCTCGTGAAGAGGCACGTGCCCTCGTGAGCCCTCACGGCCCTCTCGTACTCGGAGAACGTGGGGATGTGCATGCCCGCGGGTCCCTCCTTGACGGCGAGCATCGAGAACGTGTATATGAGCTCGGTGGAGCCGTTGCCGACCACGAAGTTCGAGGGCCTCAGGCCGTAGTGCTCTGCTAACCTCTCCTTTAGGCTCTCGGCCCCGTCGTCCGGGTAGGCGCTGAGCATCCATATCCCGTTCAATAACGCCTTAATCGCCTTGGGCGAGGGGCCGTAGGGGTTCACGTTGGAGCTGAAGTCGATGACGCTCTCAGCCCTGAGGCCAAGGACCCTCTCTACCAACCACACGTCGCCGCCGTGGGGCGAGCTCAAGGACATGGCTCTGCGCCACGTCGAAATGCGGGCCGACTGATTTAAATCTGCGGGCAAAGCTTAAAAAGCAGTAGGTTGGATAATCCAACCAGTGATTGAACATGAACAGACATTGGGTCGCCCTCTTAGTCGTCGTGGTGATAGTCGAGGCCTTTGTAATAGGCTACTTAGTGGATACGAACAACCGGCTCAGCGGCGAGCTCAGCGAGCTCCAAGGCAAGTACCAAGGACTCCTGTCGAAGTACGAGCTTGTGACGACGGTGCAATACCCCTTGAAGTTGGTAGACGACGCTAACAGAGTCGTGGTAATAAAGTCAGAGCCTCAAAGGATAGTCTCCATGGCTCCCTCGACAACCGAGATCCTGTTCGCCTTGGGCCTGGACGATAGAGTCGTGGGGGTCACGTATTACTGCAACTACCCTCCAGAGGTCAACGAACTGAAGGAAAGGGGCCGCTTGGCCGTGATAGGGGGCTACTGGACGCCCGACGTGGAGAAGATAGTGGCAGTAAGGCCGGATCTAGTGATAGGCTACGCCTCCGTCCCATCGCACGTGAGAGTGGCCGAGAGGCTTGAGTCTATGAACGTGACCGTGCTCTTGCTGTTCCCGCGCCACTTAAACGACGTATTCGACAACATAGTCTTGGTGGGGAAGGCCTGTGGGAAGCTTAAAGAGGCCCAAGAGCTCGTCCAACAGCTTAGGGCCAGAGTTGAGAGAGTAGTCGAGAGGGTGCGAGGTTTGCCCAAGGTGAAGGTGTACTTCGAGCTGTGGTTCGACCCCCTCATGAGCGCAGGCCCCGGGACCTTCATAGACGACCTGATAGGCCTAGCTGGAGGAGAAAACATATTCCACGACGCTCAGTCGTCGTGGCCCGTGGTCGACAGCGAGCAGGTGATCATCAGAAACCCTGACGTCATAGTGCTTCCAGACAAGTACATGAGCGATTACAATGTGTCGATAGAGGATGTGAAGTCGAGGCCCGGATGGCAGGCCATAAGCGCCGTTAAGAACAACAGGATATACTTCATCAATGACGACATGATATTCAGGCCGGGGCCCAGGCTCGTCGACGCCCTAGAATTCCTAGCTAAGTACATACACCCAGAGGCCCTAAGAGCCATAAGCGTTGTGGTCGATGACAGGGTGTATTCGATCGGCGACGTAATATCCAAGCTAGTGCTAGCTGGGTATGCAAGCCAGGTATACAATACGCACTCATGCCCAGAGGCGCTCTCCGCTTGACCCTAGAGCTCGTCGAGGCCAGGAGGCGCAGGTGGAAGCTCTACGTAGTACTACTAGCCGTGGCACTGATATTCTTCGTCATTCCTTTTTCTGTTTGCGTGGGCTCCTCAACCATACCCTTAGAGGAGGGGCTCAAGGTCCTCTTCAAGTGGCTCCCCGTGAACGTGGACGTCGACGAAGTTCACGAGCGAATAATCTTGGAGATTAGGTTACCTAGGGTGTTGATGGGTTGCGTGGTTGGGGCGGCGCTGTCGCTCGCAGGCGCCGTGCTCCAGGGGATTTTCAGGAACCCGATGGTAGACCCCTACGTGATAGGGGTCTCCTCGGGAGCGGCCTTGGGTGCTTCGCTGGCCATAGTCTTGGGCGTAGGCTTCACGATATTCGGCATGGCGGCCATCTCAACCATGGCCTTCATAATGGCAATGGTGGCCATAATGATAGTCTACAACCTGAGCCGCGTGGGCGGCAGGGTGCCGGTCATGACGCTCTTGCTATCGGGCATAGCCGTGAGCATATTCTTCTCGGCAATAACCTCCCTACTATCGGTCTTCGCGGGCGAGAAGCTCCACGGACTGTACTTCTGGTTGCTCGGTGGTCTGTCGGAGTCTAAGTGGGAGCACGTAATGGTCACGGCGCCCGTCCTAGCGTCGTGCTTGTTCGTCGCGTCTCTGTACGCCAGGGACCTAAACATCATGTCGCTGGGCGAGGAGACCGCCGTGACGCTCGGAGTAGACGTCGAGAGCACAAAACTCACCTTGATAATAGTCAGCTCGCTCGCTACCTCCATAGCCGTCTCGTTCACTGGAATGATAGCCTTCGTCGGCCTGATGGTCCCTCACATGGTTAGGCTGATGGTCGGCCCTGACCACCGAGTGCTACTTCCGTGCTCGGCCCTCTTCGGAGCGATTTTCTTGGTCTTGTGCGACGACGCGGTGAGGTGGTTGGCCCAAGTGGCGACTCGAACTCAGATACCGGTCGGCGTGGTTACGGCGCTGACCGGGGGCCCCTTCTTCATGTACCTCTTGAGGCGTAGGAAGAGGGAGTACGTCATCTAAGGCCTTCCGCGACTGAAGGCCCGTCTCTCAAGGTTAGAAGGCCGTCACGCCTTCGATTCCTTGAGGCTCGAGGGCTAAATCGGCATCGGCGTTGAGCCCACGACGATGAGAGGTCGCCATCTGTTAGCCCGAGTTATCGACGTTCGGAGGAACCCATTAAGGAAAGAGCACTGCCATCGATCCTTGCAAAACTCTAGGCGTTGACGATCCAAGCCCTCAAGCCCCATGTAGCCTTTGGATCCAAAGGCCCTCTTGCCTTTTCTCACGAAGGCCAGAGCCCCCTCATAGAACACTACTTTGATGTGATTCTCGTTCGCGCCTTCAGCTTAACGGGCCTTTCCGAGGAAAGAAGTCCATGCGCAGTGACATCGTTCATGCCGTTAATTATCACCACTACGTGAGTTTGGCAAAACCCTTAAGAAAAGATTTAAATAACCAAGGCATAATAATCTCTCTTTAAGGAACGAGGAGGTAAAGGGAGAGAATGTACAGCTTCTCGAAAGCAGTCCTCGTCATCTGGATAGTCATCTTCGCTGTGGCGTTAATAATAGCGCCCTTCGGCCCTCTAGAGACGTGGTATTGGCTGGGCCTAATGTGGCCCTTCGCAATGCTCAGCGGCTTCCTGTATTTGTGGTGGTTCAATCGATGGATCAAGGCAGAGCGAGAGAAGCATTACGGTAAAAAGGAGGAGGGTAAGTGATGCAATACACGGCCGAAGAATTGGTGGCGATCGCCGCCCTCATCGTCTACATAGCGGTCATATGGGGCATAGCGATTTGGGCTAGGAAGTTCATAAAGGGCATGGCCGAGTTCTACATAGGGACGAGGAGAGTCCCAGTGGCCATGGTAGCGCTTTACGGTGCAGCGGCCATGGCGAGCGGTTGGACTTTTGTGGGTCAACCGGGTTCGACGTTTCACGTAGGCCCTGTTGTGTGCGTCATAGCCATTGCGGCGGGCATGAGCTTTTCGATATCCGCGTGGCTCTATGGATGGAAGATGAGGTACTATTCTGAGAAATACGGGCTCATTACAATGCCCGACCTTATAGAGGCATGCTATGGCGGTAAGTTGCCCAGGATACTCGCAGCCATAGGGATCATCTTGGGATGCACCTTCTACTTAACGGCTCAGTACAAGGCTATGGGGATGCTACTTGGGCCATTGCTCCACGTGCCGTACCACTGGGCCGTGGTTATTGGGATAATCATATACGGTGTCTACGTCTTCTTGGGAGGATTCATGGCCGCGGTGTATGCGAACGTGATTCAGATATTCGTGATGTTGTTTGCCTCGTTCGTCATCTTCTTCGCAGGCCTCTCCTTCTGCGGCGGCTTCTCCAATCTGTTCAGCGTCATAGGTGCGTGGGAGGCTACGCAACCAGCTCGAATATTCTCTCTTGACGCAAGCGCGTGCATCCTCGGAGCTGGCATGGGAATGTACATATCCTACATATTCACGTTCGCGCTCGGCGGCGCCGGACAGCCTCACATCGTGACCAAGATGTACTCCTTGGCGAAGCCGGAGCAGCTGAAGTGGTATGCTGCTATAAGCGCCTTGGCCTTTACGTGGGTCTGCACCACGCTAAGCTTCTCCGGGCTGTTCACTAGGTACGCGTGGGCCCAAGGCCTCATAAGCCCGGAGTGGGTAAGCATGCTTAAAGCAGACGTCGATTATGCCATCATCTGGTTTACCCTAAACAACCTGCCGCCACTGCTTATCGGGATATTCTACGCCGCCGTCTTAGCCGCCGTCTTCACGACGTCGGATGGCTTCCTGATGATGGCTAGCGCTGGCTTCGCGAGGGACATCGTGCACAAGTGCATTAAGCCGGACCTCACGCGCAAGCAAGAGGTCCTCCTCGCAAGGATCTTCACTCTCATCATAATAATAGTGGCAATAGCCTTGGTCTGGGTGCCTCCAGGCATAGTCCTAGTCCTAGGCATATGGGGCTGGGGCACATTGGCGGCGACCACGCTACCCGCCGTTGCCCTTGGCGTCAATTGGAAGCGCGTAACCAAATGGCCCGGAGCCCTCGGAATACTCGCTGGCATAGTAGTAGCTGCTGGCATGGGGCTACTGACTCTGGATCCAAAAGTCGTTCCGTTTGCTCTCGGGACCGTCAAGTACTACCAGACGTACTTCCTACATCCGTGCATATGGGGTCTGCTCGCGGCTACGGTAGTGATAGTCGTGGGCTCGCTCTTAACTAAGCCCTCTCCGCAGAATCAGGGAGTCATATGGACTGAGGCCAAGGGCCTAGCGCCTCCACCTCCAGCCGCCTTCGTCGAATCCGAGAAGAAGTCGTTCTCCGCGATCGCCGAGATCTTCCCGACGTTCAAGCTACTTCGACACTTGATGGCTACTTCGAGCCAGCCAAAGAGTGAGTAAGCGACAGGGCCAGCTCGGCCGAAGCAATTAAACCCCTCCCCTTTTTCTCTTCTTGGCGCGCTTTTTGAGATCGTACACAGGTGAAGCAGAGAAATGGTCCTTCTACTGTGAAGATGGCAACCAAGCGCCTCCTGGTAATGAGGTCGACGGCTAGTAGTGTGGAGGTCGATGCCAGCCCACGTCAAGCCCCTACCTGCGTATGGGGCGGCAACGCTAAGAGGAGCACGTCAACGCTGGTCTGTTCGGAGCCTCATACGCGTGAAGAGCCGTGGGGGTGAAGGCTAGAATGCCGACGTCATCGCGCGCCAAATAATTGCTTGCCCAGCTCAAAGGGGCCCTCGTAATAACTCGGCCTTTAGGCCTTAGAGCGAGTAGTCGACTTTTCGGGACCCCTCAACAACTCTTCAAGACCTCCCCTCTCCACGTAACTTCTGAGCTCCTCGAGGCTCTTCAAGAGGACGTCAGAGTGCAGCGTTATCCAAGGGCTCGGGTCCTCGAACTCTATCACCGACACGACCTTCTTGCCCTTCAACTTGGCGTAGAAGAGCTCCATACAAGTCCCGGCAGAGAGCCTGGGGAGGTAGGCGATCAAGACGTCGCACCTCTCCACGTCCCTCAAGTCCCTCTCTATGAAGTCCCTAGGAGGCACGTCCCTCCACCACCCCTCTTTAGTGGCCCTGTAGATCACCTTCTCCCTCTCCCAAGGGTCCACGACCTCGTAGCCCTTGG
>Ga0185307_1001081_pt1 | contig 15726 bp, 18 predicted proteins | sample LHCtaG_FD_128010 | JGI IMG/M metagenome (GOLD analysis project Ga0185307, IMG submission 128010) | Hot spring microbial communities from Little Hot Creek, USA to study Microbial Dark Matter (Phase II) - LHC4sed_matched (SPADES... | ecosystem: Environmental > Aquatic > Thermal springs > Hot... | reverse complement strand
GGGTTAAGGCTGACTTTGGGTTGACGGTTTTCGCCCACGTTGGCGTTATAAATTTTGAGAGGGCTTTGAGGCTTAAAGAGGCTGGTGTGGACGCAGCTCTTATAGATATTTTGGGGGCAAATGAAACAATAAGGGAAATTTACAATCTCGATTTAACGGTTGAAAGCTATGAAAACGCTTTGAAAGCCTTAAGCCAAGCCGGTTTACCTTTTGTTCCCCACGTTATTGTTGGGCTTCATTATGGAAGGCTTAAGGGCGAACTTAACGCGTTGCAGATGATTTCGCGTTACAATCCCTCAGCCCTCGTAGTTATCGCTTTCATGCCAATCCACGGGACAGCCATGGCACACGCGAAGCCGCCTAAACCATTGGACATAACGCGGGTGTTGGCTGTTGCAAGGACAATGTTTCCAGAAACACCCATAGCCTTAGGCTGCATGCGCCCAAAAGGCAAGCATAGAGCGGAAACAGACATATTAGCCATTAAAGCCGGTGTGGACGCCATAGCTTTTCCAGCTGAAGAAGCCATAAAATTTGCGGAGAGCCGAGGCTTCGAGATGATTTTCTCATCCTACTGTTGTTCGCAGATATATGTGGACTTTTGAAGGCACGAAAAGAATTAAAAGGCTTAACCATCAAACTCTATGGAGAGGATTGGGTTATGCCAAAAGTTAAGGTTGATTGGAGTAAATGCAACGGCGACGGCGTATGCGCTGAAATCTGCCCAGTAAATGTTTTTGAACTTAAAAAGCTACCCGAATACTCAGACACTCAAAAGTCTGTCCCAGTTCGGGAGAGCGACTGCATAGCGTGCATGGCTTGCGTGGCGTCTTGTCCAACACAGGCAATAACGGTTGAAGAATAAAAAGCCAGCGGTCTAAAGGAGGCTTTCTTCGTAAAAATGGCTAGGCTACGTGGTTAAATGTTTCGATTATGAAGGCTGTTATGGCTATAGCCAACATTAGTATGCTCCAAGGCTTTGTTATTTTGTGGCTTCGCCTAGTCATCACAAACAAGATAAACGTTACAAGAATCATGAAGGGCACTGTTGTCAGAATCTCCTCTACTGAAACGGTGAAGTGCCATTTTATTAGGGCGACCAACCCCAGCACCAGGGTTACGGTTATTATGTTGTCGCCTACCACGTTGCCGATGGATATCTCCTGCTCACCGTGGAGGGCTGCAGCCACTGAAACGGCGACTTCTGGAACAACACAGCCCAAAGCCATGATCGTGAGCCCGGCGTAGAACTGGCTTAGACCGAAAAGCTCAGCCAACTCGATGGCGCTATATACAAGGAGGAAGGTTCCAGCCACTAATGCGGCCCCACCTAAAACCATGGCTGCCGCCAGCTTTTTCAAACTTTTGTTTTGTGGATTTTCTGAGGCGCCATTTCCGTTTCCTTTTCGGATTGAGTGGTATATAAAAGCTGGATAGAAAGCCAGAAAGATTATGCCAGTCCACCATGCCACTACGCGGGCTACCAAAGTTAGAATCATTAGCAATGCTGCCAATCCCATCATGAATAGGCATTCTTTGCCTATTGTTGAGTTTTTGATTTTGAACGTGCCGATTAAACCGCATATGCCTATTATTAATGGAACGTTGTAAATGTTTGAGCCTATTATGTTGCCCAAGGCCATGTGTGAAGAACCATAGAAGACTGCCGTCAGCGAGCTTAAAAGTTCCGGGGCTGATGTCACTGACGCGACAAAAACGGTTCCAACAACTGCTTTATGAAGGTTTAGCGTGTGGGCTAGCTTTGTCGCTGCGTGGACTATTCCTTCCGAGCCCACGTACAGCAACAGCATGCTTCCTATGAAGGCTGCGATGCTCAACAGCAGTATCATATGCAAACCCTAGCATTTTTGCTATCATTTTGCCTACACACCTTAGAAACACAAATATAAGTTTATCTGAAAAAGCGGTGTTTGGCAAACATGAATGGAGGCTTGATCCGGTTCTTGTTGCACTAATTAAACATGTTAGCTATGAGGGGTTGGAGGCACGAAAACTCTAAGTCTGTTCAAGGCGTTCAGCTTGTCCCTATCGCCGAGTTTGGCGTCCTCAACAGCCCTTTTAAGTATTTGGATGGATTCGTCCATGGCTCGCCTATCCACTGGGTAGGGAACGCCGTCTTTTCCTCCGTAGGCGAAGGAATATTTTACTGGGTCTTTCCAGCTTGGTTTTTCGCCGTAGATTAGCTCTGCTATGAGCGCCAGTCCGCGCACTGTGGCGGCTCCCACTCCCTTAAAGCCTAAAAGCTCCTCGTAATTTCGGGGCTGAAACTCGTAAACTTCTTGGAGGGCTTTCCAGTTTATGTTGGCTGGCATGGATAAAACGTCTATCTTGTAGTCTGTCCACGTTGTTTGAGCCGTTTCTGGAAGCCATTCCTCCAGCGACTTCTGGTAGGCCGGGCGTATGGACATTACTAGGCGCATAAGCTTTCTGGGCGGTTCACACGCCAAGTCAACGGAGGCTTTCCGGCAGCCCTTGCTTTCTTTGGCTGTCATGTCCAAGGCTATTTGGCGGCGTGCATCGCCCACAATGGCGTTATGCGGTTCTACAACAAAGTTTGAAATGTTTTCGGAAAGCCAATGATAACGCCTTGCAGTGCGGTCTTGGGGGCACATGCCCTGCTGGATAACCGCCCATCTACCATCCTCGTCCACGAAGAAGGCGTGGTGGTAAAGCTGGTAGCCCGCTTGAATAGCCACGTTATCCACTTTTGCGCTTATTCTGCTGGCGTACTGGAGGCTTTCAATCTTGTTTGTAGAAAACCCGAACTTTTCGCCAACTTGCCCAATCTCCAGCGGCGTCTGCCGTGAAATTTTGCCTTTTCCGCCGCAGACCGCCACGCCATGCTCTTCTGGGATTACGGCCTGCTTCAAAACCCCAGTAACAACCGTTGTCACGCCTGAGGAGTGCCAGTCATAGCCCAAAACGCAGCCTAAAGCCTGAAACCAAAATGGGTCTGAGAGACGCCTCAAAAACTCTCCAGTGCCATACTCGTCAACGATTATGGTTACTATCTCTTTGGCTAGTTTTCGCATGCGGATAACTAGCCATTTCGGAGCCTTCCCATAATGGAGCGGAAGCTTAGCCACGCCTGTTCTCTGCATTTCGCCTCTAAACCAGTAAAATGTTATGATTCCAGCCCTTTAAATTTTCCAACAATTTTGCTGCTGAAAAATCCAATAGTAGCCTAGCCCTTCTATGGAAAATTCTTGGCGGAGGTCATATTTGTTGATGATTCGGTATAACAAAAACATTACCCCTCTCTAGTTTCTGCAAACCTGTTTGGAAAATGGCTTTGACACGGGGCTTATTTTCTCTAGCCCCTCCTCCTCTAGTTTCCCTTTAGTCTATGCCAACTTTTATTAAGCGTCCTTCTCTGTCTATTTCGCCCTTGCGGATTCGCGTTGTGGAGATGGGTTTATGGTTTTCCGCTGGAACCATGTCTATGACCACTATGTTTAGGGGTTCAAGTCCCCTTTTGGCTCTTTCCTCATTTATCTTTCTGGCTGTGGGTTCTGTTTCGCGGCTGACCACCAACGCCTCTAAGCAGCCTTTCCGGAGGGTTGTGCCATAAGCATCGTTGAGCGGCGTTATTTTCGCCCTTTCCATCAGCCCGTTGGCTTTTAGAAAGTTTTCCAACTCTGCGAGTCTTTCGTTGTAGGAGGCCACCGGATGGGGCTTTTTCATTCTGGCTACAAACTCGTCTGTGCATAATCCTATCAAAACATGCTCGCCAACCTCGAAAGCCTTCAAAAGCAAGACTCTATGCCCTTTATGGAATTCGTCGAAGGTTCCGCCGACGCCCACAACCCTAAACCTTTTAGCCGCCAACTTTTATCCCAGCAACCTCGCCCCATACAGTTCCACATTCGCCACAAGAACCTTGTCTTCTGGGAGGGCTTGCTTAAAAGCTTGAGCCACTTTCTCGGCGTTTTCCGATGTTGCAACGGCGTGGACAGCCTCTCCAATCATATTCTGGGCTGCGCCCACAGCGCCCGCCTCGTCCGCTGCCTTGAAAAGCTTGCGAACCCGCGGGGTGGCGAAGCCTGTTTTCTCGGCGAACTCTCGGCAACAAGCCAGAAAATTCTCCAGCGAAGGCTCAGCCAAAATTTTTTCTAGGGTTTGCCGCCCCCACTTGTTTACGGCTAAACGTTTTTCAGACGAGGACAAAACCTCCCTTGTCGGTATGGGCCCAAACGTTCCAACCACAATCACGTAGTCTGACGATATTGGGATGCGGTCGATTATGGCTGTTCCTGGGCCACCGGGTTCAACAGTAATGACGCATCCTCCGCCTATGGTGAGCGGAGCCACAGTGCCCAAACCGGTTTTGCATTTGATTTCTGCCTTGTGGGCTATTTTGCCAAGCTGGTTTAGGGTAAGCCTTAAGCCCAAGGCTTTCGCCAATGCTAGGGCGGTGGTTAAGGCTCCGCCGGCGCTTGTGCCAAAACCAGCGCCTATTGGAACGTCAACGTGGTGCCAAACCTCAACGTGAAAGTTGTTCCCAGCCCTTTCCAGAAGCGTTTCCACAACTGTCCGCGTGGTTTCTGCTTCTGGGGCAAGCCTCCCATTAATGTAGATTGCTATGCTTGTTTTTTCGGCTTCTGAAACCCGCACCTCTGTTGTCACGCCTTTCTGGATTCCAAAGCCTCCGCCTCTGGCGCCAACCTTTTCAAGATCTGTTATAGGCGTCCCATCCGGCATGGTATCGCATATTTCAAAGAAGCTTGAAATGCCAGCTGGGCTGTAGGCTTTGGCTATTTTCAATTTTCCCTACTCTCTACTTTTTGTGGAGCAAGCGACGGAAAAGCACGTTGACAAGCTTTTATTATGGGTGGTCCGAGTAGGAGGACAAACGGGATTTCTGTTGCGAAAGTCCAAACGAATATTAAGGGCATGAATTCCGGCGGGATAGGCGATTTAAAGTAGCCTTGCGGACTCCAGAATATTTGGCTGTAACCCCAAACAACCAAGGCAATGATTAGGCTGGCGACTCCAAGCCCGATGATGGAGCCAACCGTGTAGCTTCTCCATTCAGGCCAGAATTTCGCCACAGCCAACATGATGGCTATGCTTGCGACAACAGCTACTCCGAAAATTATGAGGCTGACGTAGGCGGGCCAGCCTGTGAATATTTCAGATTCGGTTGGCAAAAACACCGTCGGCAAAAGTAAACCAGCCACTATGGTGACGCTGCCTATAAAAATGCTTGTGCTTATCTTCTTCCAGTCTGGGCTTTTGCGGGCGAAATAGCCTATCAAAAAGCCTCCGGCGAAGTTGGCTGTCACACCGGCGGAAAGACTCAGCAAAGCGTCTCCGTGAAATAGCATGTCGCGGATAAATATGCCTATGGCTGCACCTGTTCCGCCAACCCAAGGTCCAAAGAGAACGGAGAAAACCGCTGGAATAACGGCGGCTGGCCAAAAGGCGACTCCTCCGAAGGTTATGCCTAAATCTGTTAGGCGGCCTATTAGGGCGTAGAGGGCTGCACATATCGCAGCCATCGCAACGCTCAAGGCCTTCATTTTCGCCATCCATCAAACCTCTCGGTTTTTTGAGGCGTTCTTTGGAAGGCTTATAAATAAAAATTTCCTATGAATTGTTTAAACTTGTTTAAACTTGATGTTTTGTTGAACTGTTGTACGGTTATGTGTAGCTCTGTTCTACGCACAAACCATCATATTAAGTCTAGGCTGAAAATTGCAGACACGGAGCGAGAAAAAGAATGAAACTGTTAAAGAGTAAGAAAGCCCTAAGCACAGTGGTAACAACGCTCATAATCTTAGTGGTTTCAGTGCTTCTGGCTGGTGTTGTAACGCTTTACGCCATAAACGTCACCACTACAAGAGTTCAGGAAGAAGCGTTGTTCCTGACAAAGCCCCACTTGTGGGTCAAAAACTCAAGTTATTATCTAGGGGCAATTCTGATAATCAACACGGGCGGCCGAGACGTTGTCATTGATAAAGTCACTGTTAGAGGACAAACCGTTGACTGGTCAAATATTTTCTACGCGGTCTTCAAGGGCGGAATATCCGAAGACTTAATCTTCATAGACAATGTGGATGCTGATGCAAACACAACCCTAAAGGATCCAAGTGGTGATGGATGGCTAACATTGAAAGCTGTGAGCGGCAATGAAGATTTGACTTTGAAGTCTGGGTATAGCATGATACTTTACATGAGGAATCCTGATAGTCTTTCATTGAACGACATTGGCTTGACCATTGGCATAACAGTGTTCACTTCGAACGCCCAATACTATAAGGAAACAAACGTTGAAGCCGTTGCCTAGCTAAAATCAACACCTCTCCCCTCTCTTTTCTCCCCCCCCCATTTTATTTTTAGCGCCATAAAACCATGCACTTTTACAGAGTTTGACTATGAATTCTGCATCCTTATGTGTAGTTTTGTTCTACACACACCACCTTATCTAAACTGCGCCATCAAAAGTTTGAATTGGCAACGTTTGCAAGAGAGGAGACTGTTAAAGGTTGCACATCAAAAGTTTAAAAGGGCTTACAGGTTCAAGGAAGGGCTTGGCTGTTCCAGTCACCTATTTACTGCTGTTCGCCTCCCTTATAGTGATAATATCAGCCACTTACGGGTTTGCCATAGCCCGCATAAGCACGGAAGCTGCCCAATTGAAAGTTTCCATCGCCAAACAAAACATGCAGGCGTTGGACGACGCTGTTCGCTTTGTGGCCTGGTCCGCCGGCAGCTCCAAAACGGTTTATCTAGAAGACTGCGGAGGCACCTTTCAAACAAAGCCTTCGGCTAAAAACCTAACTATAGTTTTGACTGATGGCCAAGCCTTCTCGCATATAGTGTTTAACGGCTTTGTTGGAAAAGTCCTTTACATGCTTGAAGGCTTAGCTGAAAGCCAAGCAGGCTTTTTTGTCAAGGGCGACAGCCGAACGATAGTTGGGCAAGGCGCCTCCACGGCCACGCAACTCTACTTTGAAAGGGATGAAAACGCCCAGCAGCTTGTCCTATGCTATAGACCGGTGGCAATCGCCTTGGCTGTAGATCCAAATGAGGCTAAGCCTTTGAACGTCATACGCGTCTACATCATAAGCTTAAGCGTTTCTAGGGCGGTTTCGCTTTACGGCAGTTTCCACCTAAAAGTTTCGGTGTTAAACGTCACCTCAACTTTTGCGCGTTTCGAGTTTAACAGCTCAGTCTCCTCTCTTGCCCTCCAAGCCTTTTCCGACGACGCCAAAACAACGGTTTGGCTGCCAGTGCAAAGCGTTGCGGAAGGCGCCGTTGTAAGCCTCGAAACCTACATCTGCCACATAAACATTCAAAGGGTGAACCCCTAAAATGCCAGCCATAACGCCGGGCTACCTCTACACTTTCTTTGCTTTAATCGCCGTATCCAGCATTCTCCTAGCCTCGTTCATGGATTACGCAAACGCCATAAGGTTTTCCTCCGAAACATGGAAACTGAAAGACTTGATGGACCACGTGGCGGCAAAAACCACACAACTTTTAACCTTAGCCTTGACTGCAGACGCTTCAGCTGAAACCTACATTCAAGCGCCAGCAGCCATAGGCAGCAAACAGTACTGGCTCGCCCTCAAAAACGACTCGGCAAAGGCTTGGCTGGAAGGCGGCTTCGGAAACGCGCCAACAGAAAGCATGGAACTGCGGGTTTATCTTCCATGCAAGGTGGAAGCCTCAGGCTTTTACATCAGCGGTTATGGGGCTATTTGCTTAACATGCATTGTAGGCGTGAGTGCAAACCCGCCCAGAATACAGATTTCTGGTTCAAGCCTAAACGGGGGACTGTAAAAAGTTGAAGTTTGGTTTGAAGCTTTGGAAAGGCGCAGCCAAAGAAGAACGTGAAGAAACTTTTTGGGATGAAGCCGAACTGGCGGGGGTGCTTGAAACCCAAAAGTGGAGCGTTCCAGAAGGCTACATAGAAATTGAATATTACCCACTTAAGCCGCCCTTCTCTTATGCAGCCATAGTTCAAAACGAGGAAACCCTCGAATACATGTACATTCTAGACGAGCTTCCCCTTCCAAGGAAAGAACGCGAGGGCTACACCCGGCTGAAAAACATCCTAGAAATTGAACTGCAAGCCCCGGAGGGCGAGGAAACGCTGGCCGAATCCTTTAGGAGGCAGATGCCAACCATCCTCGCCAAACATAAGAAAGTCCTTGAAGGCATATCACCAATCGGAGTGCGGAAAATTCTCTACTATCTTGAAAGGGACATTGTGGGTTATGGAAAAATAGACCCCCTCATGTACGACGACTACGTGGAGGACATTGGCTGCAGCGGCGTCGGCAAACCCGTTTACCTTTGGCACCGCAAATACGAGAACATTAAAACAAACATTGTTTTCCGAGACGAGCAGGAGCTTGAAGACTTTGTTATGCGCATTGTGCATAAGTCAGGCAAACACGTAAGCATAGCCTACCCAATAGTGGATGTGACGCTTCCGGAGAAACACCGACTAGCCGTCTCTTTTGGAAGGGAAACCACGCCTTACGGGACGGCTTTCACCATTCGAAAGTTCCGCAGAGACCCCTTCACTATAATAGACTTGATTGAAAACGAAACCATAAACGAAAGCATAGCCGCCTACCTATGGCTTTTAATGGAAAACAAAATGTCAGTCATGATTATCGGGGCTACGGGCGCCGGAAAAACAACAGCCCTAAACGCCATCGCTTGCCTCATAAAACCAAGCTACAAAATCATCTCTGTGGAAGAGGTTGCCGAAATAAACTTGCCCCATGAAAATTGGACATCCACCATAGCGCGGTCAGGTTTTGGACCTGAAAGCGAAGGCGAAATCACCCTATACGACTTAATCAAGTCGGCGGTGCGCCACCGTCCAGACCTCATAATTGTGGGCGAGGTCAGAGGCGAAGAAGCATATGTGCTGTTTCAGGCGCTAGCCACTGGACACGGAGGCTTATGCACTTTGCACGCCGAGGACGTGGACACTGCCATAAAGCGTTTGACGCAGCCGCCCATGAACATTCCAACATCCATAATTCCCCTCATGAACTGCGTCATAACTGTCAAGCACGTGCGAACGCCGGTTTTCCTCGAGTCTGGAAGGAGGCTTTCAAGCCGAAAATTCGTCAGCGTCACGGAAATCAAAGACCATAACAACTACCAAGAGGTTTTCAGTTGGAACCCTTCCACAGACATGTTTCGGGAAAACCCTCGGGAAAGCTATTTGTTGAGGAAGATGGCTTCAAGCCTCGATGTTCCAATTGAAAGGCTGTTGGACGAACTGGAGTATCGCAAGCGGGTTTTAGCCCACATGGTGGAGCACGGCGTCCGCGACTACCGAAGCGTCAACAAAGTTCTAAGCAAATACTACAACAACCCGGAGCTTTTCCAGCGGGAGTTTCTCGAAAAGGGCGGGTGGTGAACGTGCAAGTCCAACAGTTGAAGCCGAAAATTTTTGGACGTATGTTAAGCCTTTTCATGGAGGAGGATATAAGCGAAATAAACCGAGAACTGCCCTTCGCAGCTTTGTTGTTCACCATACTGGCGGCAAGCGGCGTCACCCTATACGAAAGCTGGAAAAAACTCCGCGGCGTCGAACACTTGCCCACATTCCAAAAAGAAGCTAAAGAAGTTGTGCGCCAAGTGGAGGTTTTAGGCTACGACCCCTTGACGGTTATGCAGAAAAGGGCGGAAAAAACGAAGTCAAAGGTTTACCGTGAATTCCTGTTGGGCTATGTTTCAGCCGTCAGAAGCGGCGGCAACATCATCAACTATCTCCGGAGCAAGCTTCGCTCCATATTCGAAATTCAAAGCGCCGCCGCCATCCGAAGCATCGAAAGGCTTGGAACCCTCGTGGAAGCCTACGCCGTCATGCTAATCGTGACACTGTGCTCCTACATCCTCTTCATAATCTTCTCTTCAACATCCATATTCGAGCCAATGAGGGCCGCGGGGACGCCGGGCATTTCAACAGAGGTCGTCTGCCTCCTCATATTTGTCTTGACGCCACTAATATCGGTAATCTTCATGATTGTCGCCCATATGGAGAGAAAAAGCAACCTTGTAGGCTTGAAAAAACCGTATCAGGTGGCGGCAATAACCACTGTAGGCGCCGCTGTTTTTCTGGCTTTAGCCTACACAACACCACAGCTCAAATGGCTAACAGCCCCTCAAGTGGCGCCCCTCACCATAACCGCTTGTCTCCTAGCAATTTCAATACCGGCAGCGGGCGTTTACACCGAAATAGCCAGAATAAACAATGCGGCTGAAAACGGCATGCCAAGCTTCCTAAGAGACGTCACTGAAGCGCGGAAAACGGGGCTTTCGCCTGAGAAAAGCATAATCCACGCCACGAAACGTTCGGGCTACGGCAAATTTTCAGAAGTTTTAATATTGATTAGAAGCCAAATGGAGTGGGGTGTCCCGCTGAGAAAGGTTTTCGGAAACATTAAGAGAAAAATCCAGAACTGGCCTGTTCTTGTAAACTTCCTCATCCTTGTGGAAACCATAAAGACCGGCGGCGGGTCAAGCCTAGCCCTTGAAATTTTAACGGAGTACAGCGAGAAACAGAAGGACGTGGAGACTAACAAGAAAGCCCTTTTGAGGCCATATGTGATTTTGGCTTTCATCTGGAGCGTTTTAATCGCCCTAACAACCACGATGGTGGCCTTAACCGTTTACGCCTTAACAAGCCTATCGCTTCCCGGGTCTGCGCCCATGCCATTTTTTGCTTTGCAGGAGCAGATGAACCTCTTCTCGCTTGGCATACTGTTGCAGTGTTGGCTTTCAGGCTTCTTTGTGGGCAAGGTTAACGAGGGAACGTTCGCCGCCGGCTTCAAGTATTCAGCCATGCTTGTTTTGACAGCGCATGTTTCGCTTGCGCTTTCCCAGAGTTTGATGGGAGGCATGCTTGGACTGGCACCAAAAGCATAACGTGGTGAAAAGCCCATGCCAGCCATATCCATCGACACATTTTTCGCGTGTTCGCTCATGGTTCTGCTTGTGCTTACGGCCATGACGGCCACAGCGAAAATCCTCCAACCCCTCATAAACATGTCCGCAAACGTCGAAGTTGCCCAAAGACTAGGCGAAGTTGCAAGGCACATGTTGCTTTATGCGGGCAAGCCTGCTGACTGGGGACGGAACGCGCAGATAATTCCAGAAGAGTTTGGCTTAGCCGAAGCCGAAGCTGGAGCAAACAATCCCTATGCTCTTGACATAGACAAGGTTTCAAGATTGAACAGCGAAAACATTTACGGCTTAAGCTACGCCCAAATATATACAAGCCTAAAGGCGGCTGACTTATCATTTAGAATCGAGATAAAACCAGTTTTCAACGTTAAGGTTAACCAAACAGCATCCTTTGAAGATTCAAACGAAACAACCTACACATTTGAAGTTGCAACGGAGAAGGATGACGGCGCCCCGGTCTCCGCAGTCTTAAAAGCCTATGTTTTGACGGAAAACCTTCAGCAAGTCCTCAACATCCAAAATGTTAATGGGCGAACAAGCTTCAACATAACCCTTCCAAAAGACCTTGAAAGCCCATCCGTCCTCGTTGCCTTTGCAAAATCCACATACAATGATCGAATAGTCTCCTATGCTGTTTACTCTTTAGCCAGTTCCAGCGGAACAACATCAAAAAGGGGCTTTTTGAGGCTTTCTCCAATAAACCACACTTTAACAGTAACGCCCATCAGCAACGAAACCCTATTGGAGAAGGTTTACGCCCTAACCTTTAACGGCGTGTGGCAGCTAGCCCAAACCGAAAACCACACCTTCAACATTCCCGCATCTATTGATCCATGCCCAACAGTGCTTGTTGCGTTTGGCTCAAATGCCACACAATCTTTCGTGGAGTGGACAGCCTACCCGCAGATCCCCGTGGAAATAGGCGTTGACTTCGCGAGTTTGCTGAGCATTTCAGACGTTTACGCATACACAAGTCTTGTAAGCGTCGGCAACGGCATATACAAGTGCACCATTTTTCTGGGAGGACCAAAACCGTGAAAGGGTGGAACTCTGGGCAGATTAGGATTATTGAGGCTTTTCTAGCCATATTCATAATCTTTTCAGCCGTAGCCATTTCAGCAAACCTACCGGCGAAAAGTCCAAACCCAGCAAACGATAGTTTAGCCTCTATCGGCATGCAGGCACTTTTACAGTTGGACTCGGATGGAAGCCTATCCGCCTATATAGCCTCTGGAAACTGGCCTGGGCTTAGGGAAGCCCTAAACCTCTTGCTGCCCGCTGGCGTGTCCTTCAACCTAACAGTTTACGACGCTCAAATGAGGCAGATTAACATGGAAACGGTTTCTAACGGGGGCTTCAACAGCCAAGAAATAACCCTCGTAAAATATGTTTGCACAAGCAGAAGCCCAGAGTTCCACTGCTACGTGATTTACTTGTATTTGGTGGTGGCGAAATAGGTGGAAACAGCCAAAAAGTTTGGCGCCGCGCGTTCTGGACAGCTTTTGATAGTGGCAGCCCTAGCCATAGCTATCCTAATAGCATCCACATCCATCTACGTTTACGAGTTGACAACACAAAAGCAGAGCGCGGAAGACGGCTCCATCGTCGAGCTGGCCCTAGCCGTAAAGACGGGTTTAAGAAATGCTGCTGTAAGCGCCCTTGCCAACATCACACAAGGCGGACAAAAAACTGTTCTGGCAGAAAACCTTGACACACTGGCGGACGCCTACATGCGGTTGTATCTACAGCAAATATGCCAAATACGCTACAAGCTTCCAAACAGCGCTGGATACGAAGACGGAGTAAAGATTTCATGGAACAGCAACAACGGACTGGGAGTTTCAAGCGTCCACATTCCCTACATGCTTAAAGTTTTGGCGCCAACACTCAATGCAACCCTAAACGATGCCGTAAACATCACAACAACCCTTAGAGTGCATGGCTGCTGCACGGTTGGCGAAAATGAAACGCTTAGAACTGTAAACCTAACATGCATGGTTTTCAATGAGGAGAAGCCAGCCCAAGCCAAATGGATAGCCGTATACTATGAGGATGATTCTGGCGCATGGATTCCAGTAAACAACCCTTCCATAACAGATTGGGGGAATGGCACCTACAGCCTACACTTCACGGTTGCTTTGGCTTCTGATTTTGTTCATGTTTCAGTTCACGTAGTTGACGCCCGCAACATTTTTGTCGTTGCAAACACCACATGCAGCCAAACCGTTTAAGGCGTTTAACCGCCCAATTTTCGTGTTCCTTAAATATGTAAGGGGCTACTCATTCAGAAGTAGCGAAGGGCTTGCAGATGGGCGAGAAACAAGACTGGCGCCACCTTTACACGCTTTTAAAGTTGGCGGAGATGGGAGCCCATCGGAGAACCGCCAAAATCTCCACAGAATTCCTAGCCAGAAAACTCGGCATTTCGCAGCAGTCGGCCTCCCGCCATCTAATAGAGCTTGAACGCAAAGGCTGGATTAAACGCACCATAACACCCGAAGGATGCTTAGTGCAGATTACTGAACGAGGCGTAGGCCAACTGAAAAGGCTTTATGCAAACTTGCGCTTTTTGATGGAGGCCGCCTACCCGCCATCAGTTACGCTTGAAGGTGTTGTCTTCACTGGTTTGGGCGAAGGCGCCTACTACGTGACAAGAGACCATTACAGACGACAATTCATTGAAAAGCTCGGCTTCGACCCCTATCCCGGAACATTAAACCTCAAACTCTTGTCGGATTACGACGTCAAAACCCGCATGGAGCTGGACGCCTATCCAGCCATAGAAATTGAAGGCTTTAAAACTGAAGACCGTACTTTCGGGCCGGTGAAATGCTACCCCGCCATCATAGAAAACAAGGTTAAAGGCGCTCTGGTAGCTGCCCTCAGAAGCCATTATGACGCCTCGGTTGTAGAGCTTATAGCGCCAGTCTGCCTAAGAAAACATTTAGCCCTAAAAGACGGTCACAAAGTGAAAGTTGAAATCTTAACACTGCCATAGAGGCTGTGCGTCATCTCCTCTTATAATGTTCAATGATTTTCTGTTTTATTTTGGAGGAGCTGTCCAGTTCGTCTTCGCTGAACTTGCCAATGCGGACAACCTTTATGTTTAGGCCTTTCTCGCGAACATAGTTTTTAACGGCTTTTTCCATGCCGTCTTGGTCGTGGCCCACGGCGATAATGTCTGGCTTGATTTTTTCAATAACCTTGCCTATGTCAAACTCTTCATAGCCCAGAATGGCTTCGTCCACAACCTTTAAGGATTCCACGAGGGCCCGCCTCTGGTTTTCAGACATGACTGGCTTGTAGCCCTTCCGCTTTTCAACGGTACTGTCCCTAGCCACAATAACGATTAACTCGGCGTTTTCTCCGCCGGCTTTTTTGGCCTCCTCCAAATAGCGGACATGCCCAAGATGAAGTAGGTCGAACACTCCGGAGGCCAAAACCACTGTTCGCTTTTTCACGGGTTGTTCGCTTTTCTGGCTGGCCATTCGAACTTCACCGCCCCCAACATTTTCAAGGCGTCAAGCAAGCCTTCACAGTAAGCCACTGACGCGAGGCTTACGTCAAAACGCTTGCCATCCCTATAGTATTTGGCGTCTTGTAAATAGGCTTTTGCCAAACTAACAACCTCTAGGACGGACTCCCTAGACAAGCGTAAACCATCGTCGCCGACGACTATTTGCAGTTCATCCAAAACATGCTCGGCGGACGCAACATACCTTGAAACAAGCTGTTCAATGGTCATTCTACAAGCCTCCAAACGCTTGGAGAGGCTTGGGCGAAAGCGACAAGGGCTTCAGCCTCCATAAAATGAAGCCTTCCCGGAAAAACAAGGCTGTAGGGTGGACCGCCAAAATCGTAGTCTAAAAGCTCTTTGACAAAGCCGGCTTTAACCGTCGGGTTTAGGCTTCCAGCCCTCGCAACACCAACGGCAAGTGTTTCCCCGCCCAAGACGCCAAGCCTCTTTTCAGCCTCCACTTTCAAAAGCATTTCAAGAGCCTCCCGGACTGTTAGGAAACGTTTTTTCTCTACGTCGATGTCCAACAAGCATAGGGTGTGAAGCCCCAAGTGTTTGTTTTGAGCCAAAACATTGTAAGGAGTTTCGGAAAAGTTTTCTGGAAACGGGATGGTGACGCTTTTGCCAAACTTGTAGTTGTGCAAGCCGCACAGCCCCATAACAGCGGAAACAATGGAGGCGCCGTGAACAATCCGCGTCTTTATTCCACGCTTTTGGGCTTCAAGCCTAACAGCCACATGCGTTGTCGCCACCAACGGGTCGCCGGGAACCAGCAAAACCGCTTTACCCTTCAAGGCGGCTTCCAAGATAACCCGTCCATTCTCGTCTTCAAGCTGTTTCCGCGAAACAACCACAACCCGCTTGCCAACAAGCCTCTCAAAACTCTCCAACGAAAAGCCCGGCATAAAACTCGTGTAAGCTTCAAGAAAAACGACGTCGGCTGTTTTGGCTTCCTCCAAACCTTTCAGGCTTATCCCAAACTCGTCATGCAGACCCAAACCAACAAACACAAGCTCGCCCAAAACAACCCCTCCTTCACATACCAAACACACAAAACTTTAAAACAATTTCCAACATGGCGTAAAACCGCACAACTTATTAACGCCGTCTAAAATGCATATTCTAGAATATGCCAACAAGGGGCCCGTAGCTCAGTAAGGTAGAGCGGCGGACCAAACCGCTGCGCGGGATGGGTTGAGGCTCTTAACCCGTAGGTCCCGGGTTCAATTCCCGGCGGGCCCGCCACA
>Ga0185307_1001077_pt1 | contig 15771 bp, 21 predicted proteins | sample LHCtaG_FD_128010 | JGI IMG/M metagenome (GOLD analysis project Ga0185307, IMG submission 128010) | Hot spring microbial communities from Little Hot Creek, USA to study Microbial Dark Matter (Phase II) - LHC4sed_matched (SPADES... | ecosystem: Environmental > Aquatic > Thermal springs > Hot... | reverse complement strand
ACTAGAATGGGGAGGGTGATGGTCAGGAAGCCCGTGAGCACCTCCATCGGTATCATTTCGTTTTACCTCCTTTCTGATTTTCCATCGGCTCCATTGGAGGGAGCGCCCTTTTAAAGGAGAAAACTGGGCTGCTCACACAAAACCCCAAAATAGAAAGCGAGGCAAATACTGATGGTTAGACCAATTGTGGTGAAGTTTGGGGGCAGCGTGATAACCTGCAAGGACAGGCCTTTCAGCCTGAGGAGGCGCGTGCTCTACAGGTTGGCCAAGGAGTTGCGAGCCTCCCCCTCACCCGTTGCGCTGGTGCATGGGGGAGGATCCTTTGCCCATCCCCTAGCGAGGAAATACAGGGGGGATCTGGTTACGGGATTCTTTAAGATCCACCAGGCCATGGAGCGGCTGAACTCGGAGGTCATGCTGGCTCTGGGAAAGGCCAAGATCCCGGCTTTTTCCCTTCCGCCTTCCTCCTTCATTCAGGTGAGGGGAGGGGAGATAGTCAAGTCGGAGGTATCCCTGCTGAAGTGGCTACTGAAGAGGGGCATCGTACCCGTGACGTATGGGGATGTCTTTCCGGATGGCAAGGGAGTGTGTATCCTCTCCGGTGACAGGATCGCCCGCCATCTGGCCGTGAGGCTGCACGCAAAACTCGTCATTTTCTGCTTGGATGTGGACGGCATCTACGTTAAGGGGGAGGGCGGCTCGTCGCTCGCGAGGGAGTTCAGTGCCAGCGACCTCCCCAGAGTGGCGGAGCTGCCCACCAAAAACGCGGATGTGACCGGCGGGATGAGGGGGAAAATCGAGGAAATCCTCAAGCTCGCAGAAGCACCCGTTGACATCTACCTGATCAACGGGCTGAAGGAAGGGCTCCTCTCCCGGGCACTCAAGGGGGAGCGCGGGCTGGGGACGGAGATCCGCTGATGGAAATTCTACCCCTCGGCGGACTGGGAGAGATCGGAAAAAACATGACCGCTGTCAGCTTCGGCAAGGAGTGCATCATATTGGACATGGGGATCAGGCTGGACACCCTCCTGAGCTTCGAGGATCTGGAGATAGGGGGCCTGAAGAAGAGGGAGCTGGTGGCCAGGAACATCATACCGGACGACAGGGCCCTAATGGGGAGGAAGGTCAGGGGGATAGTGGTTTCCCACGCCCACCTGGATCACTTGGGAGCGGTGAGCAAGCTGGCCAGCGCCTACTCGGCCCCCATCGTGGGAACTCCCTACACGCTGGAGGTATTCAGGAAGCTCAAGGGGGAGGAAAAGGCTTATCACGTACACAACAGGCTCATTCCCCTCAATCCCGGCGGTTCCCTGCGGTTGGGGGAGATAGAGGTGAAGTTCGTGCACGCCACCCACAGCATACCCCAGACGGTCTTCATCCTCCTCGAGAAGGGGGAGAAGCGGTTCCTGTATGCGAGCGACTTCAAGTTTGACAGGGAGCCCCTCCTAGGCCCGCCACTGGATTTGTCCCCGCTCCGGCGGGCGGGCGAACCCCTTGCCGCCATGATCGGTACGGTTAGGCTCAACGAGCAGGGGCCCATCCCTTCCGAGTCATGGGTAGCGAGTCAGCTGTGGAAGGTGATGAAGGAGGCAAGCGATGGCAAGGGGGTGGTTGTCACGACCTTCTCCTCCCACCTGGCGAGGCTGAACACCATTATAGAAATTTCCCTCAGGCTGGGGAGAATCCCCGTGCTGGTGGGAAGATCCCTCTGGGATTACCTCTCAGCGGGGGTGAGGCTGGGGCTCATCCAAATCCCCAAGGAGGTCAAAATGGGAAGGAGAATTCGGTCCTCCAAGGGGCTCCTGAGGAAGGTGGGGGAGAACAAGGAGGAGTACGTGCTCGTGTGCACGGGACACCAAGGGGAACCGAACTCCGTCCTCTCCCTGATAGCAGATGAAAAGTTGTCCTACCGGATCGCCGGGGGGGACTCCGTCATCTTTTCCTCCAGTGTCATTCCTCACCCCATCAACCAAGCGAACAGAGAGCTGCTGGAGACCAAACTCCAGCTGAGGGGGGCGAGGATCTACCGAGAGGTGCATGCCTCCGGCCACGCTGGAAGGGCGGAAACCCTCGAATTCCTGAAGCTCCTCCAGCCTAGGCATGTGATACCTTGCCACGGGACAGAAGACAGGCTCAGGTTGCTCTACGAGATGGCGAGGGGGCTGGGCTACTCACAGTCGGAGATCCACCTCACCTCTAACGGTGTCCCGGTGGAAGTGGAGGCATGAACGAGCTCAGGCTCTCCATTCTGAGGCATGCCCTCAAGAACGCCCTCATGTACAAGGGAAGGGCCTCGGTCGGGGCCGTGTTGGGCAAGGTTCTAGCCGAGCACCCAGAAATGCGGAAGAAGCTGGAGGAGGTGAGGAGGGAGGTGGAGAAGGTGGTGGAGGAGGTGAACCTCCTGACTCTCGAGCAGCAGAGGGCGAAGCTGGGGGAGGTGGGGGAGCCCGTGAGCCCGAAGAGGGAGGAAAGGAAACTTCCAGAGCTGCCGGGAGTAAGGGGAGGAGTGGTGACGCGCTTTGCCCCTAACCCCAACGGGCCCCTCCACTTGGGTCACGTGAGGGCCGCCCTGCTGAGCTACGAGTACGCGAGGAGGTACGGGGGGAAATTCATCCTGAGGTTCGAGGATACCAACCCCCAGAACGCCCTCCCGGAAATGTACGAGCTGATCCGCCAAGATCTCGGGTGGCTGGGAATCTCTTGGGATGAGGAGTACTGCCAGTCGGACCGGTTAGAACTCTACTACTCCTTCGCCAGCAGGTTGATCGCGGAAGGGAAGGCCTACGTGTGCACCTGTCCCGCCGAGGACTTTGGGAGGCTGAGGGATGCTGGCCGCCCCTGCCCCTGTAGGGATCTGCCGGCGGAGGAACAGGAGAGAAGGTGGGAGGGAATGCTGGATGGAAGATACCGGGAGGAGGAAGCGGTGCTGAGGGTGAAGACCGACCTCTCCCATCCCAACCCCGCGGTCAGGGACTGGCCGGCCATGAGAATCGTCACCCATCCTCACCCGAGAACCGGGGCGCGCTACAGGGTCTGGCCCCTCTACAACTTCTCCGTTTCCATCGACGACCACGAGATGGGGGTCACGCACATCCTGAGGGGGAAAGAGCACGAGGTGAATGAGGAGAGGCAGAGGTTCCTCTACCGGCATCTGGGCTGGGAGTACCCCCTTTCCATCCAGTACGGCAGACTGATGCTTGAGGGCGTGGAGCTCAGCAAGACGAGAATCATGGAGGGGATCAGGGAGGGAACTTACACGGGGGTGGATGATGTGCGGCTCGCCACCATCGCCTCCCTCAGGAAAAGGGGGTACCAGCCGGAGGCCATCAGGGAGACGCTGCTAGAGGTGGGGCTCACGCTCGTGGACGCCCACCTGAGCTGGGAGACGTTGGCCTCCCACAACCGAAAGATTTTGGATCCCAAAGCCAACCGCTACTTCTTTGTCCCCAACCCGGTGGAGCTGTGCGTGAAGGGAGTTCCGGAAGTCAGGGAGGCGAGGATCAGGCTCCACCCGAGCTTTCCGGAGAGGGGGGAGAGGAGGATACCCGTAGATTGGAGCAACGGGATGGTTAGGGTCAAGATCCCAGCTAGGGACTTCGGGATGTTGAAACCAGGACAGGTCTTCAGGCTGATGGGGCTCATGAACGTGAGAATGGGGGAGGAGGGGGAGGCCGAGTTCGCCGGCTTCGAGGTGACGCCCGTGCCGAAAATTCAGTGGGTTTCGGAGCCCTCGGTTGAGGCGACGGTTCTAAAGCCCGAGGGGGTAGAGAGGGGCAGGGCTGAGCCGGCCCTTTTGGAGGAGAGGAACCCCCTGGTGCAGTTTGAGAGGTACGGGTTCGTGAGGATCGAGGGACTTCAACCCGTGTTTGCCATTTATACCCACCCCTGATGAAAAACAGTTTAGGGAAAAGACCTCGCTGGCGTGTTTGAGTCATGGGGGCTTCTTTAGGACATATGCGTTCCATTCTCAAACAATTCTCTATTAGGACAATCGCTCGCCCGTAATGCTGAACTCCGGGAACGAAGAAGGGAAAAGACATTCCATATGTTACCCGCTCTACATTCTGGGACCAGTTATACCACGCAAAGTGGGGGGAACAAGTTTACCGACTTCCAAACATAATCGGCATGGACTTCCTACGGCATCACAGAATCAAACTAGGGATGGATCTTGTGCAATGAGTTCCCCTAATGGAGCTCTTTCCTGAAACCCACCAAAGCGGTAAAGATAAATGCTGGGTCAGCCTTACTCTGAAGAACGATGAGGAGGTGGTAAAGTGGCCAAACCCATGCACGTGAGGTTTGAGGTCCCCCCAGAGCTGGCGGAGAAGGCCTACAAAGTGGTGGAACTAGTGAGGGAAAAGGGAGGGAAGCTGAAGCGTGGCATCAACGAGGTGACCAAGGCCGTGGAGAGGAAGCAGGCGAAGCTCGTGCTGATAGCCGAGGACATTGATCCCCCCGAGATAGCCGCTCATCTTCCACCCCTGAGTGATGAGAAGGGAGTGCCATACCTCTACGTCCCGGAAAAGCGTAGACTGGGGGAGGTGGCGGGACTCAATGTGATGGCATCCGCGGTGGCGATAGTGGAACCGGGGGAGGCAGCGCCGCAGGTGGAGGAGCTGGTGGGGGCCGCAAAGCAGCTAAGGTCGAAGTGAGATGGAAGAGGAGGAGGCCGCCCCTGCAGAGGTCCTAGAAATCTTGGGGCGCACCGGGGCCACGGGGGAAATCTTACAGGTCAGGTGCAGGGTACTGGAGGGGGAGGACAAAAACCGTATTCTGGTGAGAAATGTGAAAGGACCGGTCAGGGTTGGTGACATCCTGATGCTCCGTGAGACCAAGAGAGAGGCCAGGGAGATCAGACCCGTCTGATGCCCGCGCGGAATTGCGCTTTCTGTAAGGGGGAGCTAGAACCAGGCACGGGAGTCATGTTCGTGAAGAGGGACGGCACCTTCTACTTTTTCTGCTCCTCCAAGTGCGAGCGGAACTTCAGGCTGGGGAGGAAGGCGAGGAGGATGAAATGGGCGGGTGGAAGGGCGAGGGTGGAGAGAACCTTTGTGATGATCAAACCCGACGGCGTGCGGGCCGGGCTTACGGGAGAGATACTCTCAAGAATTTCCAAGGCGGGTTTGAGGGTGGTCTCCTCCAAGAGGATGAGGCTGGACCGCGCGCTGGCCGAGCAGCTTTACTCCCCGCACCAAGGGAAGCCCTTCTTTGAGGAGCTCGTGAAGTTCGTTTGTTCGGGGGAGGTGGAGGTCATGATGGTGGAGGGGGATAGGGCCGTTGCCAAGATGAGGGAGCTCATCGGTCCCACCGACCCCTCCAAGGCGCCCAAGGGAACCGTGCGTGGAGACTTTGGAAAGAGCATCACAGAAAACGTGATCCATGCCGCCGATTCCAGCGAGAGCGCGGAGAGAGAGTTGGGGCTGTTTTTCAAGTAGGTGACTTGGATCCCCGCCGGAAAACTACACTTTTAGCAAAGAGTAGATGAGGATGGCTTCCGTGCTGGAGGTGCCTGCTGGACGCCTGCTGGAGAGGCTGAAGGAGAAGCTGAAGGAGTACCCGGAGCTCTCCCCACCCCCCTGGAGTCACTTTGTCAAGACGGGCGTGCACAGGGAGCGGAGGCCCGAGCAGCCCGATTGGTGGTATATAAGGTCGGCCTCCATCCTCCGGAGGCTCTACCTAGACGGACCGGTGGGGGTTTCAAGGTTGCGTACGTACTACGGGGGCAGGAAAAAAATGGGGCAGGCCCCAGAGCACTTCAGGAAGGGCGGGGGAAAAATCATAAGGACCATTCTTCAGCAGCTGGAGAAGGCCGGTCTGGCGGAGAAGGGGGCAGGGGGGAGGAGGCTGACCAAGAAGGGGGTGCAGCTACTCAAGGAGCTCTGTGCGGAGGTGAAGGGGAAATGAGTGAGGAGTACACGGATGAGGAGCTTGAGGAGATAAGGAGGAGGAAGGCCCAAGAGCTCCAGGCGAGGGTGGAGGAGCAGAGGAGGCAGGAGGAACTCAGAGCGCAGCTGGAGGCTCAGAAGGCCGCCCTTTTGAGGCAGATACTCACCCCGGAGGCAAGAGCCAGACTCACCAACATCAAAATGACGAGGCCCGAGCTGGCGGAGCGGCTGGAGCTCCAGCTCATCCAGCTGGCTCAGGCGGGGAAGATAGAGCGGCCGGTGACGGATGAGGAGCTGAAGGAGGCCCTCTCCCAGCTCTACGAGAGGAGGAGGGAAGTGAGGATCAGGAGGCTCTGAATGGCAAAACACAAGCACCCCGCCCTCAAGAAGAGGCTGGGGAGGGCGGGAAGGATGAGGAGGAGGGCCCCCGTCTGGGTGATGGTGAAGACTAGAGGGAGAATAAGAGGGAGCATAAAGAGGAGAAGCTGGAGAACCCAAAGGATTAAGCCCTGATGGTAGAGGAGAAGATTCTCACGGTTCCGCTCAGGTGCCCGCGCTCGGGGAGGAAGAAGAGGACCCCGAGGGCTGTCAGGAAGCTCAGGGAATTCCTGCGGAAGCACCTGAAGACAGACAACATCTCCATCACGCCCGAACTCAACTCCGTTCTTTGGGCGAGGGGGAGGGAAAAGCCCCCGCCGAGAATCAGGGTGAGGGCGGTCAAGAGGGACGACGGGGTGGTGGAAGCCTACCCAGTGGAGTGATGCCCATCGCCAGGATGCACTTCGGGAATTCCCCCTTCTTGGGCCTGCTTGGTGTCTGCACGGAGGAGTTCGTGCTTCTGCCCAAGATGAAAATAGAGGAGGAAACCCTCGTCCGAACCCTCCGGGCTAGGGTGGTGAGGGCAGAGGTGTGGGGCTCGCCGCTGCTGGGAATATTCCTCTCCGGGAACTCCAATGGGCTGGTGGGGCCCTGTCTCCTCAGGGATGAGGAGGAGAGGGAGCTGGCGGAGGCTGGGGTTAGGGTCTTCAGGCTGGATAGCAGGCTCACCGCCTTGGGGAACCTCCTCCTGGTGAACGACTACGGGGGGATAGCCAGCCCGGAGTTTTCCAGGAGAGAGCTGGCCGAGCTCGAGAGGGCGCTGAAGGTCAAGTTCGAGAGGGGAACGGTGGCTGGGGAGTACACGGTTGGCTCGCTCGCGGTGGCTACGAACAAGGGGGTGCTGGCCCACCCGAACCTCTCCAGAGAGGAGGCGCGGCAGCTGGAGAGGGTCCTACAGGTTCCCGTGGACGTGGGAACCGCCTGCCAGGGGGTGGGCTACGTGGGAATCTGCATGCTCGGCAATTCAAAGGGTGTGGTGGTGGGCGATCCGACGACAGGAGCCGAGCTCGGCAGGATAGAGTCGGCCTTGGGTCTGGTGTGAGTTTTACCATCCCGGTTCACGTTAAATTGTGAAGCCGACGGTCTTCATCTTGGACTACGGAATGGGGAACCTGAGGAGCGTCTGTAACGCCGTGAGATTTCTGGGAGGAAGGCCAGTGCTGGTGAGTTCGCCAGAAAAGCTTGAGGGGGGAAAGGTCATCATCCCCGGTGTTGGGGCCTTTGGGAAAGGGATGGAAAATCTGAAGCCTTTCCTGCCAGAGATGCGCAGGGCTCTCTCCTCCGGTGTTTTCGTGCTTGGAATATGCCTTGGCCTGCATTTGATGCTGGAGGGCTCAGAGGAAGCCCCCGGAGTGAGGGGGATAGGCGCGTTGAAAGGTCGGGTCGTGAAGATCAATACCACCCTCCCGCTACCGCACATCGGTTGGAACTGGGTGAGCCCGCAGAAAGAGTCCTGTCCGCTCTTCAAAAACGCCGGCGGAGGCCACGCCTACTTCGTCCACTCCTATCACGCCCTGCCGGAGGAGGAGGTGATAGCGGCCACCACGGACTACGGTGGAAGGGTGACTGCGGCCGTATGGAAGGAGAACCTCTTCGGGGTGCAGTTCCACCCTGAGAAGAGCGGGCCCTACGGTCTAAAAATTCTCAAAAATTTCATGGAGCTGGAATGCTGACCAAGAGGATAATCCCCTGCTTGGACTGTGACTTGGCCGTTCCAGACGGGAGGGTGGTGAAGGGAGTGGAATTCGAGCAGATCCGTTACGCGGGTGTTCCTTGGGACCTGGCGAGGAGGTACTATCTAGAGGGAGCAGATGAAATAGTCTTTCTCGATATAACCGCCAGCCACGAGAGGAGGGAGACCATGGTCCACGTGCTGGAGAGGACCTGCGAGGAGGTCTTTATACCCCTGACGGTGGGGGGAGGAATACGAAGTCTGGAGGATGCCCGGAGGGTGTTCAACGCCGGCGCCGACAAGATAGCCATAAACACGGCGGCCATACAGAATCCCCCCCTGATCACCGAGATCTCCCGACATTTCGGGAGTCAGGCGTGCGTGGTGGCCATAGATGCGAAGAGGAGGTACGTGAACTTGGAGGGCAAGACGATTGTCGAAACACCAGAGGGCCCCTGTTGGTTCGAATGCTCCATCTATGGGGGCAGGAAGTTCGTCGGGTTGGATGCGATCCAGTGGGCGGTCGAGGCGGAGAGAAGGGGGGCTGGGGAAATCCTCCTCACGAGCATGGACAGGGATGGCACCACGCAGGGCTACGACATTTCCCTGACAAAGGCGATAAGCGAGAGAGTGAGCATCCCCGTCATAGCCTCTGGGGGGTGCGGTGGGCCTCAGCACATGTATGAGGTCTTCAGGGAAACCCGAGCCAGCGCGGCTTTGGCGGCGAGCATCTTCCACTACGGAACCTATAGCATCAGGCAGGTGAAGGAGTACTTGGCGGAGAGGGGGATAGAAGTTAGAATGGATTACCCCTCCTCCGTTTAGAAACCACTCCGTCTGCCGAGAGCGCACGGAAAGGTGAATCCCTGAGAAGCTTTACCAGAATCTCGAGATGGCTTCTGAAGGATTGGGTCGCCCATCCTGCGCTCCTCCCCACTTGAATGGATCCCGAATCGGAAGTTTTTCTCAGAATGGCCGAAAACGTGTTGCTTGTATTCTTCGGAGCCCCTTTTTTCTTGGACCCGGTGTGAAGCACGCCAAGGTAGTCCCCCCTAACTAACGCAGACCCCTAACTTATAACAGGTGGGGGCCCCACGCTTTTCACCCTGCCAGGTTTTCCCAGGGCACCTTCCACCTCCAGCCTGGTCCCCAGGAACTTTTCCACCAAGGCAAGGTTGGTTAGGGTGTGAAGGGTGATCTGACTACTTGTGATCTCGCCCCCCGATAGGGCCAGGTAGGGAATGAGCTGATCCGTGAGATACTTATCCACTGCCATGCCCGTTCTCAGCTGGGAGAGGAGTTCCTCAGCCGCCTCCCCACCGACTTCTTCCGCCCGCTTGCCCGGTCTGCCCAGAGCGCTTGCACCCAACACGCCCCCCTCACACTCGGCCCAGAGAACTATGCCCGTTCCCGGTGCGATATGGGGGTCTTTCTCAGGGTCATAAGCCTCGACCTCAACCTCGGCGGAGTAACCCTCTTTGAGGAGTCTCTTCCTGGCCTCGCTGGCCTGTCTCTCGGCTATGGACCTGGGCAGCCTGACACAGTGGGAGACCCCGCAAACCCCCAGCACTTTTCCCCTCTCCACGGCTTGAAGGGGCCCCAGCGTGCCGGGGTGGAGCCTTGCTATTGCCCTCGCCCCTCCCCTCGGGTAGTGGCCCCTCCTCAGGCATTCCACCTCGCAGCGGTAGCCCATTTTCGCCAGCGTGGGGAAAGTGACATGCTTTAGATAATCCAGAGGCGGCGCCAGCGGCGCGTCGGTTGCTCCGCCCTCAAATTCCACTTCCACCATTCCATCGGCACGCAGAGCGGCGAGCATAAGGGGTTGCAGAACGAGGGTGATGTTCCCGGCCGTCCTTATGTTCACCCGAATTCTCCCAGCCTTCACCTCTCCCGGCCAGAACCTTATCTCCTGGGAACCGAGCTCGTCCCCCTCCAGCCTCCCGTTGCAGAGTTTAGAAACGGCCCTTATCCCCTCTAGGTGCTGCTCCCTGAGACCGGGATTCTCGCGCTTGGCCCTTATGTTGTAAACGCGCACGGGTTTTCCCACGAGCGCCGCTAGACCCACCGAAATCCTCACGATGCTCCCCCCGCCCTCCAGCATGGAACCGTCGATTTCCATCATCAAAAACCCGGAGAGAAGGTTTTTGTGAGGCTCTGGGATCTCGTTCGGAAAATACCTCCGGGAAGGGTTACCACTTACAAGGAGCTTTCGCTTGCGCTTGGGTGGCCGAGAGGATGGAGGAAAGTCGGCGCACTCCTCTCCACCAACCCACGCCCCGTTACCATTCCCTGCCACAGAGTCGTGTGCTCGGACGGAAGGGTGGGCGGGTACAAGCTGGGTGTGAGGAGAAAGATCGAGCTCCTCCAGAGAGAGGGCGTGAAGGTGAAAAACGGAAGGGTGAACTTGAAGAAGTACTTTTTCAGGTTGTGTCGCTCTGGGAGATCTCCCTAAGTCTTTCCACGCCCTTTATCTCCTTTATTATTTCCACCACAGCTTTGGGGGTGAGGTGCTCCCACGGCTCCCCCTTGATCATCCTCCTCCTTATCTCGGTTCCCTGGTACTCCCCCCTGCTGTAGGGCGGGAAGGATCGGACCTCGAAACCCGACTCCTTGAACAGCCGCGCCACCAAGGGATTTCTGGTGTAGACGACAGAGAAGGGGGGAGAGAAGGAGAGAATGTGAGAGACCCAGAGGGCGTTGTTGTTGATATCGGGAATGGGAACGATGAGGATTCTGGAGAGATCTAGGCGCTCCTCAACCAGCGAGCGGAGGAGCATCAGCGTCCTCTCCCCCGCCGTGAAGGGGTTTTCGAGGGTATGGCTCTCTTGGGCGCTCCCTATCCCGATGATCAGTTCGTCGACCTCACTCAGAATCTTCTTTATCACCTCCATGTGCCCGAGGTGCGGGGGCTGGAAGCGCCCGATGAGTATCGCCCTCATCCGCTAGTAGGGAAAGATGTATAAACGGTTTGTCAGCGGTGGGAATCTTCTCGTGAAGGTTTGACTTTCATACTAGTCACGTTGTACCTGAGACGATGTCATCTCCAGGCGTTCCCCAATAGAAGCAGAGGGGATGTTTTGAAGCCTATAGGCCCCAGGAGACAACCTTCAGTGGTTTGATCTTGAAGATAGGCGACTCTCCCTCCTTCCACGGGTCAGCCCTAGCCCAGTCGAACTTGCGGAAGAACTCCCCCGTGATTTCTCGGTACTCCTTCCCCCCTTCGAGAATCTCCACCTCACCCTGTATCATAACCGCCTGGTGCGCGCCCGGCCTGTACTCGTCCACCACCAGCGCCACCCTCCTGTCCCTCAGCACGTTCCTGTATTTCTTGGTTCCATAGTCGGTGACGATGTATATGAAATCTCCCCTCAGAATGTAGCAGACGGGTACCACATGCGGCCCCTCCCCGGAAATCGTAGCCAGCCTGCAGACCTCGTGCTCAGAAAGGAACTCCCTCTCCTTCCTGCCCAGCCTCATGCACCGAGCGGCGCCTGCCCCACCACGGTGTAGAGGGGGCCCTTCGGTGTGAGGACGCTTTTCATCAGTTCTACCGACTCCACCCCGCTTCTTCCGAACTCTTCACCTTTCAGGCTCTCCATCATTTCCATCAGCTCCTTCCTCCTCGGCACAAACTTCACCCTGCCTATGGTCACGTGAGGTACAAAGTCCCTTTCTTTTGGGAACCCCAGCTTGGCGAGCTCCGAGTCTATGGTTTTGGAGAGGGAGATGACCTTTTCCGCGCCCTCTGATATCCCCGCCCAAAGAACCCTCACATGGCTCGGACTCGGGAAGGCACCGATTCCCCTCACCGAGATCTCGAAACGACTGAAACGCGAGCAGGACGAGCGCAGGACGGAGAGAATCTCCTCCGAGCGGGCATCCTCAACCTCCCCCAAGAACTTCAGGGTGAGGTGCAGGTTCTCGAACTCCACCGGTTTCCAGTTGAGGAGGGGGGAGAGCCTTTGCTGGACAGAGAGGAGTTTCTGCCTGACCTCCTCACGAACTCCGATGGCGACAAAGCATCTCATTCAGACTCCCTTGCGGATATCAAGTCTCCATCCGAATCTCGCATCCCAGACAGCCCACAATGGGGGCATCTTAGCTCTCTCCTGTAGTCCGTAGACGCAAACAGCCAGTTCAATGGACTTCCCACATCCAAGGCATTGAATCTCCATCGAGGATTTAATTTTCTTGGTATAACTCAAGTCCCCTTCCGCAAGGGGGGATGAGAGAAAGAGGCTGTGAGGAAAAATACAAGGACATGCTTAACCACAGTTCACCTGTATCATCGAGAACACATGGCTTTGTTAATCGGCCCGGTAATAGCAGACCCGGAGCTGGGCGTCGTAAATCTTGGGCTCGGGGAGTTTTGCCACCTCCTCCGGGGAGATCCCGTCGACCCTCCTCCACCCGTGCATGAGGGCGTTCGCTTTGAAGCCGAAGTCCAGCTTGCGCAGGCAGACGAGCATGCTCTCCTGCAACTTGTGAGTCTTTTCCAGCAGGCACTTCATGTCAAGCTGGAGTCGCTTGATCTCCTCCAGAACCTTGAGGGTCTGGGCGTTGGTGTTCTTGATGATCTCTTGAGTCTGGGCGTTAGTGTTCTCGATGATTCGGTGGGTCTGTCGGTTTCCTATCCAGTGAGAGACTAGGATGGGAAGGGTGATGGTCAGGAAGCCCGTGAGCACCTCCATCGGTATCATTTCGTTTTACCTCCTTTCTGATTTTCCATCGGCTCCATTGGAGGGAGCGCCCCTTTAAAGGAGAAAACGCAACCACGCCCGCAATTGGCTGTTTAAATCCCCAAGCTTATCTTCAGCTCCACCACCACCCTCCTCCACCAAACGTTCTCCACGGTTAGGCGGAGATTCCCCCCCTCGTTCTCAAGGCTGGCGCCGAGCGAGAGTCTGGAGTTCTCGGCTTTCAGGTATCCCCACCAAAGCTCGCGGGTTTCGGGGCGGGGGGCCAGCTGGTAGCGGACGTTCTCCTGCATGTTCTCCTCCACCCCGACCCTTACCCTCACGCAAACCTCCCCCGACATGGAAAGGCTTCCTCCTCCTCCCACGAAGTACTCCACCGTTCGCACCGTGTTTTCGCTTTCCAGCCCGAAGAGAGCCGGGGGGGAGAGGAAGGAGGCGGTGCCCCCCTGCACCAGAATGACCGCCCCCCCCTCAAACAGGAGCGAGAAGTTGGAGGAGGAGATGTAACTGGAGAGGTAGCGGATGCTCCCCTGCCCCGAGTTGTCCACCTCCATCCTTCCGGGTCTGGGCGAGGGTGGGGAGTAGAGGAGACCCGAGACGGACTCCGGGGTCATGGGGACGGTGATGGTGACCTCCCCGTTGTCCAGCTTCTCCACCGCTTCCTTGAGGGAGATGAACTGCTCCCTCACCCGATGGGCGTGCCTCACCTCGCTCCTCTTGGCCTCCTGCATCAGGTAGCTGGTGTAGTAGATGGAGAGGCAGAGCACCGCCACGGCGAAAACCAGAATGGCACCTATCGCCTCCGAAATCCCCGCTCGCTCCACCACTTTCTAGAAGAGGTGCGATAAAGTCTAGGTGGGCAGATACTTGTAGTAGTTGGGGTCTCCACCGTACCCCAGCCAGTGGTTCCTGTAGCAGAGCATGTCGGAGGTGTATTTAATGATCATGCTGGAGGTAACGCCAACCGTGAAGTCTATCTTCGACTCCGCCTCCTCCCTGAGGGAGCCTCCCCTCCCCATGTATCTCGTGAGCTTCAACGTCCCGCTCGCCGTCCCGGAGAGCCCGGCCACCTTGATGGTTGCGTCCGCGATCTCCGTGTAGACCTCCACTACCTCCACCTCCTCGTCCGTTCCCCACTTGGTTCTGTAGGTCTGGGTTCCCTTCCGCTCCACCCTGAACCTCGCCCTTCCCTGGATCTCGAGCGTGTACTCCTGTCCCCCGTACTTCGTCTTGATTATCATGGAGTAGTTGGACCAATCTCCGGTGAAGGAGGTGGCCGGCCAGGTCCAGTTCTTGGCCGGGGGATCGAAGCTTATGATGGTGCTCTGGGTGGGCTCGTAGTGAACGGTTCCAACCTGTTTGCTCTCCTTCTCATCCGGAGTTATGAGCTGGTAGAAGTACTCGTAGTAGGCCTCAGGGTTCTGAACATCCAGCGTCTGCCACTTCATGCACCTGTAGCCCCGGTAGTCCTCCAGCCCCCTGTAGACGGTGGCGGAGTAGTACTTCTTCGTCACCTTGTAGTTTATGATGGGTATCTCGTAGTAATAATCCGTCCAGTAGACCGAGGCATCGCCGGGGGTGTTCACCTCCGTGGGGCGGAGCACCCTCACCGTGGCCGACTTGTCCTCGACCGAAACGGTATAGATTCCCTTGGTGGTGAGCGTGAACTCCTTGGTGACCGGTGCGGTCTGACCCGGTCCCACCGTGACCTGAGGAGTCTTGTCGCTCTTCTCCTCTGGACCGGAAACATACACGTCCAACTGCCCCGTCCAGCTTGAGGTACTCGTGTTCTTGAGCAGGATCCTGACCTTAATCCTGTCCCCGCTCACGGCCGTCACGGGAACATCCAAGCTCTCCACCCTCACGGCCGGTGGCTGCACCACCTCGATGGAGGCGGAAAGACCCCCTGCCGCAACCGTCAGAGCACCGGAAGAGGGCGCATTCACCCTCAGTTCCCACACGTTCTCCTGACCGCCGTCCAGCGTAATCGTCCTCGTCCTGGGGCTCTCCTCTCCTCCAACCTGCGCCTGGAAGCTCAACTCTCCCCGCACATCCCCCGCATTCTTCACCAGCAGGGTGATGGTGACCTGCTGATCTGGATACGCCTTCTTCGGCGCCTGGATGGAGAGGTACGCGGGCGTGGGAGGCGCGGGCTGACGCAAAATCAGGGAAGTTTCCTTGTTCTCCAGACGGACGCCCACCGTGGCAGTAGAGTTGGTTCCTAGGATGCTCTGCAGATCACTGGAGGTGAGGGTGGTCGAGAGCTCCTCCTGGGTTCCCGGCTTTATGGTTTTGGGTCCAATGGACTTGGTGACCGTCCCCGCCTGGATGGTTCCGCGGTAGGAGCCCTCCCGCTCCCCCGTGTTCCGAACGGTCGCCCTAACCACCACGGACTTGTTGGTGGGGACATTCTCCTCGGACACGGAGAGGCTCACCACCTCAAACTGGGCCGGTCTGAGGGGACGGAAGGTGACGGTGCTTTCGAAGCCTCCTAGGCTGTAGGTGTAGCTCCCCACGGCCCTCCCCGGAAGGCCGATGTAGAAGGTGTTTTCCCCGGCCTCCTCAAAGGTCACCTCCTGCTCGAGAATCTCCCCCTCGAAGGATATCCTAAGGGTGTAGGTTCCCGGGGCGGGAGCGCTGGCCCTGACGTAGATACCCCAGCTCCCCCCTTCCGGGACCTCCTCGGTGGGGCCTGAGACCTCTAAAATCTGGAGTTCCCCCCTCGCCCCCCTACCTCTCAGCAGGAAAACTCCTGCCCCTGCGACGGCCGCGATCACAACGATAATCAGGGGCAAGTACTTTTGCATCTTCCCTTCCTTCTCCTCCTTAAAAATCCTACTCTTTTTTGTGAGGGGAGAAGGATGGAGTGAAGAAGTGGGAGAGGCTCTTCAGGGAAATCCTTCACGGCTTCCACTCGCGGGGCGAGCGCTTCTTCACCCAGAACCAGCTGTGCGCCTCATGTTCCATCTCCGCCGGCGCCGCGAGCAGGATGATCGGCTGGCTGGAGCAGATCGGGGCGGTGGAGCACAGGCCGCAGGGCTTCAGGGTGATAGACCCCGGAAAAATCCTGCTGAGCTGGGCGGTAAAGCGGAACCTCATGGGAGACGTGGTCTACTCCGCCAGAATTCCATCCCTT
>Ga0185307_1001076_pt1 | contig 15850 bp, 16 predicted proteins | sample LHCtaG_FD_128010 | JGI IMG/M metagenome (GOLD analysis project Ga0185307, IMG submission 128010) | Hot spring microbial communities from Little Hot Creek, USA to study Microbial Dark Matter (Phase II) - LHC4sed_matched (SPADES... | ecosystem: Environmental > Aquatic > Thermal springs > Hot... | reverse complement strand
GCATAGAGTTTAAAAAATTTTAAAAAATTAAAAAAATTTTTTCCACAGAAATATTAATTGACATTAGAAAAATTTTTGAGTAAAATTTAAAAATGTCTTTTTCTGTAGGAATTTGTGGTTTACCTAATGTTGGAAAATCTACTTTGTTTAAAGTTTTGACAAAAAGAGAAGTTAAAATTTCGCCAAAACCTTTTACTACTATTTCTCCTAATGTAGGAAAAATTGAAGTTCCCGATGAGAGATTAAAAAAGATCGCAGAAATAGTTCAACCAGAGAAAGTGACTCCCACTCAAATAGAATTTATTGATGTGGCAGGTTTAATTAAAGGGGCGCACAAAGGAGAGGGTTTGGGAAATCAATTTTTGGCTCATTTGAGAAATTGCGATGCCATTTTGGAAGTGATCAGATGTTTTGGAGGAGAAGGAATAGAGAATGTTTTGGGTGAAATTAATCCACAAAAAGAAATTGAAATTTTGGAAACTGAGCTTTTAATGAAGGATTTGGAAACCTTAGAAAAATTAGTAAAAACAAGAAAAGATAAGAAAGATAAAGAAGCAGAAATTTTAAAAAAGTCTTTGGAAGAAGTTTCAAAAGGCAAAAAACTTATTGATTTTTTAGATGAAAGTCTTTTAAAAAAATATCAGTTTTTAACTGGAAAAAAATTCATATATTTGTTAAATATTAATGGAAAGACAAGTTTTGAAAAACCTAAAGTTGATTTTTTGGAAATTAATTTGAAAGAAGAAGAAGAAATGATGGAACTTTCAGAAAAAGAGAGAGAAGAATTAGGGTTTAAATCTAAAATTGAAAATTTGATTGAAAAATGTTATAAAAGTTTGGATTTAATTACTTTTTATACCATTGCCAAAGGAAAAGAAGCTAAAGCTTGGACCTTAAAGAAAGGAAGTTCTATTTTGGAAGCTGCAGAAAAAATTCATTCTGATTTCAAAAAATTTATTAAAGCTGAAGTCTTAAATTTTGAAACTTTTTTAAAAGAAGGAGGATGGGAAAAAGCGAAAAAAGAAGGTAAAATAAAAATTGTGGGCAAAGATTACCAGGTTGAAGATGGAGATATAATTGAATTTAAAATTTAAAAATCATGAATTTTTATGAAATCGCTTATTTAATTTCACCTGAAATTGAACCAGAGAAAATTAAAGAAATTCAAAAAGAAGTCATTTCTCTTTTGAGAAAACAAGAAGGAGAAATTGAGGAAGAAACTCCACCTTTAAAGAGGACTCTAGCTTATCCTATTAAAAAACAAAAGGAAGCTTTTTTAGTAAGTTTGACTTTTTGGATGGAACCTTCAAAGATTAAAAATTTCAAAAAAGATATTGAAAAAATAAAAGAAATTTTACGCTATCTTATTGTAAAAAAGAAAGCTCCAAAGAAAATTCTTGAAATAAAAAAGCCAGCAAAAAAACCCAAAAAAGTTGAGCTTGAAAAATTAGAAGAAAAACTAGAAGAGATTTTGGGAACAAAATTATGAATTTAAATAAAGTTTTTTTAGTGGGGAGATTAACAAAAGATCCAGAAAAAAAAGAGCTTCCTTCAGGAACTACCATTTGTTATTTTACTTTGGCTACAGATAGATTTTGGACAGACAAAGAAGGAAGAAAAAGACAAGAGACAGAATTTCATAACATCGTTCTTTATGGAAAATTAGCAGAAATAGCCCAAAATTATTTAAAAAAAGGAGCTTTAGTTTTAATAGAAGGAAGGCTAAGAACAAGAAATTGGAATGGAGAAGGGGAGCAAAAATTTCAAAAAACAGAAATTGTAGTAGAAAGGTTGCAATTGGGTCCAAAAATAAAAAAAGAGGTTTTACCGCCAATAGAAGATAAAAAAGAAGAAATTCCAATAATCGAAGAGGAAATTGACTTTGAGCAAATTGAAATTTAAAATTAAAAATTATGAATTGTTATTTTTGTCAAAGAAATATAGAAGAAATCGATTTTAAAAATACCACTTTGTTGGAAAAATTTTTGTCTTTGTCTGGAAAAATTAAACCAAGAAAAAAAACCGGAGTTTGCGCTTTCCATCAAAGGAGGTTAAAGAAAGCAGTAAAGAGAGCAAGGTACCTTGGACTTTTACCTTATATTACTCTTTAAAAAATTTATTTTTCACAAATTTCAACTATTGCCAATTCCAAAGGTAAAGAAGGGAAAGAAGTAAATTTTATTTTTTGTTGAGCCTCTAAAAAAAGTTCTAACATTTTTTTTAAAACGCTCAAATCCAATTTTTGGGCCTGAGTTTTTAAAATTTCTTTTTCTTGAATTGTCATTCCATCTAAAAAGGGATTGTCTTTTTCGCCCAAAATTTTGAAAGTCATCAATTGATGTAAATATTTTATTAATTGTTTTAAAAATTCAGGCAAATTTATTCCTTCATCAATTAGATAATTCAAATATTCGATTGCTCCTTTGGCATTTTTTTCTATTAAAAAATCAACCATTTTTATAAAAAGGTTAGATTCTAAAATTCCCAAAATTTCTTTAACTTGCTGAGTTTTAATTTCATTTTTTCCAAAAATTGTTACCATTTGATCTAACAGACTTTCTCCATCTCTTAAAGATCCTTCAGAATTTAAAGCAATAATTTCTAAAGCTTCCTCTTCAATTTTTATTCCTTCTTCTTTTACTATTCTTTTTAGCTTTTCTAAAATTTCTTCTTTTTTTAATTTTTTAAAATAAAACTTTTGGCATCTTGAAGAAATAGTAGGAATAATTTTTTCTGGTTCTGTAGTAGCCAAAATAAAAATAATATATTTTGGAGGCTCTTCTAAAGTTTTCAAAAGAGCGTTTGCAGCTTCTTTTGTTAATTGGTGAGCTTCGTCGATAATATAGACTTTATATTTTGATTTTGTTGGAACAAACTTTACGCTTTCTTTAATCGCTCTGATTTCATCAATTCCACGATGGGAAGCAGCATCAATTTCAATTAAATCTACCGACCTTCCTTCTTGAATTTCTAAGCAATTGTCGCATTGACAACAAGGTTCAAACTCTCCCTTTTTTATATTTTTACAGTTTACTGCCTTTGCTAAAAGTCGAGCTAAAGTTGTTTTTCCAGTTCCCTTTGGTCCTGAAAATAAATAAGCATGAGAAATCATTCCCATTAAAATTGCATTGGTTAAAGTTTGGACCACGTGTTCCTGTCCTATAAATTCAGAAAATTTTTGGGGTCGATATTTTCTATAAAAAACTTTTTCCATGTCATTTTTTGAAAACTAAAAATTTATAACCTAAAAAATTCCAAATCGAAGCTAAAATAATTCCTCCAATTTTTGCTAAATTTCCTGCTAAAAATGGATTAAAAAATGATAAAGCTTTGAAAAGAAAACTTGCGCTTGTAACTTGAATTACTCCGCTCACTAAAGTAATTGTGAAAAAAAGACTAAATTCAACATGCATTTTTTCTTTTTCTGTTTTTTCAAATGCCCAGTACTTATCTCCAAAGTATTTTAAAATGGTAGCGACTACAAAAGAGATAGTAGTAAAAAGAGTATATTTTAATTGATCTTTGTTGGTAATTTTTAACCACTCCATTAAAAAATTCAAAACTGTTAAATCAATCAAGGTAAAAAAAGCTCCGATTAAAGCAAATTTTGCGAATTGATAAAAAAACAAAAACCTTTTTCCAATTAAAAAAGAAATGTAAATTCCAAAAATTGTTAAAATTGGAAACAAAAAAATAACTAGAAAATTTAAAAAGGGAATTGAAATCTCACTTTTTTTAAGAAGCCACAAAAACAACAAAGCTATTCCTTCTCCAACTAAAAAACCTAAAATCAAATCTATTTTTTTCATAGTTTAAATTATATCAAAAATTTTTTTCTTTTTTTCAAAATTAAAATTTGACTTTTAAAAATTTTTCTTTTTTGTTAAAATAGTGTTGGCCCGGGAGGAACCTTCTGGATACTTTACTCTTGGGGATGGGATATGATTGACAAGCTGTGGCTTGTCACTTCTGTCCCCACTTAAATTTTGCCAGAAATGTGTTCTCTCCCGGGCCATTCCGCGGTAGCTCAAAGGTAGAGCACCTGGCTGTTAACCAGGGGGTTGCAGGTTCGAGTCCTGCCCGCGGAGCAATGTGGGATTTTTTGAATAAATTTCTTCAAAATTGAGTGGGAATTTTTCTTACTTCTTTAGTTGCTTTTCCTAATTAGAATGAGTGGTTTTTTAATTGAAATCTTTTTGTTTTTGAAAGTATTTCTGAAATTTGAAGGTTTATTTTGTGTTCTAAAAGCTCTTCAAGAGAAATTGGAATTTTAAATGTCCAATTTCTTTTTAATTTTTTTCCAGGAATATTAATTCTATAAAAAGATGGAGATTTTTTCAAAATATTGTCCAAAAAGAGCCACTCTGAAATTAAATTTATAGAAAAAATACAGGGTACATAATGGATAAATTCTAAGTTTTTTAAAATTAGAGTTTTTTTGGAAAAATTTTTTAAATTCAAAATTTTTAAAAATTCAGTTTTTTCTTTTTTAGTTGTTTCTTTTTCAAACCACTCTAAAAATAGAGAAGTATCATGAGTAGAAAGAGTGGCAACTGAGATAAGGTTGTATTGAGAAGATCGGAGAAATGTTCCTTTTTTCCAATTTTTTTGCCATCTTTGAACAGAAATTCCAGGAATTCCAAATTCAAAAAGAACTTTTGATAAAAAAGGAGGTGGACTTCCCAAGTCTTCTGCACAAGGGAGCATTTTAGTACTCTTTATTATTTCTCTTAGAATTTTTTTTCCTCTCTCTTTTTGCTCTTTTTCATCTTTTGGATCATAAAAACCATCCTTTGGTTTTTTTGTTAAAGGAATTTTCCAAAGCCTAAAAAGTCCTATTGCATGATCTATTCTAAAAATGTCATAAAAATTTTCTTGATATTTTAGTTTTTCTTTAAAATACAAAAACTCATCTTTTATTATTCTTTCCCAATTTAAAGGAGCCAATCCCCATTTTTGTCCTTTTTTTGAAAAATTATCAGGTGGGGCACCAGCAGAAAAATTTAAATCAAAATATTGAGGATTTTGCCAACAATCTGAACTTTCTTTTGGTAAAAGCCAGGGCAAATCTCCTTTTAAAAAAATTCCATTTTCTTTGGCATAATTTTTTACCTCTTTTAATTGTAAAAAAATCTGAAATTGAAGCCATTTTTGAAATAAAATTTCTTTTTTATATTTTTTTTCCACTTTTTCAAGAGATCTCTTTTCTCTCTTTCTTAAAGTTTCTGGCCAATCTTGCCAACTTTTTTTAATTTTTTCTTTTAAAACCTTAAAAATTGAATAATCTCTTAGCCACCATTCATTTTCTTTTTCAAATTTTTCATCAATTTCCTTTATTTTTTTCTTTGAAAAAATTTTCCAGAGTAATTTTAATTTTTCATTTTTTATTGCCCATTCTACTCTTTCTCTTTTTGAAAATTTTTTTCTTAAACTTTCTAATTCTTCTTTTTTTATTAAATCTTTCAAAGAAAGATAAACAGGATCAATAGCAAAAGAACTTAAAATGAAATAAGGAGAAAAAACAAAATCATTGATTGGTAAAAGTTGAATTATTTTAAAACCAACTTTCTTTGTCCAATCAATTAATAATTTTAAATCTAAAATCTCTCCAATTCCTGCACTTTCTTTTGTCCAAATTGAAAATAAAGGAACAATTATTCCTGCTTTTCTTTCAATTCCAATTTTTTCCCATTGTTTCTTTGTTTCAGTTTTTAAAAGAAAATTATAATTCATTGATTAATTTCTATTTTTAAAAATTCTAATAAAAATTCTAAAATTTTTTTTGCCTTCCATTTTCTTTGATGAGAAAGGTTATGAATAGTTAAGACAGATTTTGTATTTTTAATCTTTTCTGATTTTAAAATCAAGGGCAAAATTGCTGTATGCCAATCATGACAATGAAGAATTTTTGGAAAAGGAAATTTTTTTCAAAATTCAAAAATTAAAAGAGAAAACAGAAAGAATTTTTTGATTGAAAAAATAGGAGGTCTTTCATAAATTTTGTGTTTGCTTAAAAATTTTTTTCTTCAAAGAGAAAAATTTTTATTTTTGTGTTTTCAAAGAAATCATAAAAAAAGAATCAAAAAATTTAAAATTTTTTAAGTGAGAGTATTTTGGTAAAAAAATTGAAACATCTACGCCCAATTCAGAAAGAGTTTTAGAAAGAGAAAGAACCAACATCTCCCAATCCCTCAACTTTTGCCAAAGGCGCACATTCTGTTGCTACCTGAAAAACTTTTAATTTTTCTTTTTCCATTTTTCAATCACTTTTTGATAAATTTTCTCATAACCTTCGGCCATTTTTTCTGCAGTAAAATTTTCTTGTACCCATTTTCTGCACTTTTCTCTTTGAATTTGATCAATTTTTTTTATTGCTTTTATTGCTTCCCAAAATCCATCTACTAAAAATCCAGTTTCTTTATCTTTAATTAATTCCTTTGCCGCCCCTCTTTTGTACGCTACAACCGGCGTTCCGCAGGCCATCGCTTCTATCATTACTATTCCAAAAGGTTCTTCCCATTTTAGGGGCATTAAAAGACAAAGTGCATTTTTTAAGTATTCAGTTTTTTTCTTGAAATCATAAATTGGCCCTAAAAGTTTTATATTTTTGTGTTTTTTTGCAAAATCTTTTACTTTCTTTACATATTTTGGGTGTTGAGGTTGGGGAGGGCCAATCATTATCAGTTTTTTTCCCAATTTTGAAGCAATCTTTTCTGCTTCCAATGGGCCCTTTTCTGGAGAAATTCTACCCATCCACAATAGATAATCTTTTGGTTCTTTGTTAAAAGGAAATTTTTCAACCCATATCCCGTTGTATACTTGTCCAACAAAGTTAAAACCAGGATTATTTTTTATTTGACTTTTTGAAATTCCTACAAACATTACTTTTTTGTATCTTTTTTTATCTTTTTTATAAAATTTTGGATTGTGAAAGGTACCAATTACAGGAGTTTCTAAACCTTTTAAAAGATCAAAAGCTCTAAGATAAATATCATGCACATGAATAATATCAAAATTTTTAGCCTCTCTTTTTACATATTCACAATATTGCTCAAATATCTTGAATCTTTTTTCGCCTTTTAATTTAAATCTAGGATCTTTAGAAGAAAGCCATTCTGGCATTACTTTTGCTTTAGTTTTTGAATCAATCGGAGCAAAAATAAAAACATCATGTCCTCTTTTTACTAGTTCTTCACTTAACAAATAGGAAACTAAAGGGATGCTATAGGGAGAAGAAAGAAGTTTTTCTGAAAGAGGGATTTGGTCTCCTGGAACTTGGGCAATCTTCATAGGTTCAAGAGCTTAGATTGAATTTTCAATAGAGAATTTATTTCTTCATAAGGTGTAACCTTTTCTTTCCAAATTTTACCTAAAATTAAATATTGGATCATCTCAGCTTTAAAAACAGAAAGATTGGTTTCAAAATCTGGAAAAAAATTTATTTTTCTTTTTCCAAGATATTCTTTTAAAAATAAATTTTCCCACTCTTTTACTTTCTTTTTTGGAATTTTTATTTCCTTTGCTAAATAAGAAAGATGGAATAAAAATCTTCCTAAATCACGAGCTGGATTTCCAAATTCTAATGTATCAAAATCAAAAATTTTTATTTTATTTTGAGGAGAAACAATAAAATTAGCAGGCTGATAATCTCCATGAATTAAACATTTTTCATTACTTTCTTCTAACCATTTCATTTTTTTAAACAATATTTTTAAGTTTCTTTTAATAATTTCTTTTAACTGAAAAATGTTTGGTTTGATAAACCTTAAAGTTTTGCTTAAAATAATTTTTTCAATTTTTCGATTAAGCCTCTTTTTTAAAAATGAAAAATCATTTTTTGGTTTAAGATTGTGTAAAAAGACTAAAAAATTAGCTGCTTTTTTAACAAAATTTGAAATTTCACAAAAAGAGATCTTTCGCTTTAAAATCAGATCTAAAATAACTTCTCCCTCTAAAAACTCCCTGAAAATTATTCTCGAATTGAAACTTCCATAAAAGATTGCTGGAGAAATAAATTTTGTTTTGCAATTTTGAAGAAAAAAAATGTTTCGCTTGAAATAATCTTTATTGTCATGAATTTCTGTTATTATCTTTTCTGGAAAATTGTTTGCAAGTTTAACCAACAGAGAAATTTTATATTCTTTTTTTGCAATCTCTTTTTTCTTTAAAAGTTCAATTTTTTCTATTTTCAAAAGAGGATTTTTAAAAATAGTTTTTAATTTTTTTTCTAAAAATTCTGGTTTTTTTTGTAAAATCTTATAAATTTTTAAAGCGCTGTTCATTTTTTAGAATGTAGGGGAGAAGGTTCTGGAATTTTTTCGCCTAGCTCTTTTATTATTTTTTTTGTGTATTTCATTGATTTTTTATGAGCTAAGCCTGACCTTTCCCATTCAAAAGCAATAGATACAATTTCGTTATAGAGTTTTTGTGCTAACTTTTTTGTTTTTTTACTAATTTTTTTTAAAGTTTCAATTGATTTTTTTAAATAGTAAGCACCTTTTTCAATATATTCTATTTCCCACCAGGGAACAGCTCCTGCCCACCAATATTGGCAAGAAAAAAGAGCCTTGTCTAAAATTTTTCTCGCTTTTTTAAATCCAGGATCTTTTTGGTTTTTATTTACTGCATCAATCGCTAAATAAGTCAATTTCCATTGTCTTTGATGAATAGGATTTTTTGGATATTTCCATTGGGCATAAAAAATCTTAGCTTTTATTTCAGATTCTAGTGATGCCCAAGTTCCTTTTAAAGGATTAATTTCTCTTCCTTCGGGAAATGAATTTACAATCTCTGAAATTGTCATTGTTTTTACTTTATTTTCCTGGTAAAGTTGCCATAAAAATTTTTCTAATCCGGGTCGATGATGTCCAAAAGTTTCTCCATCCATGGCAGTAATTATGTACTCATTTTCTTTAACATTTTCTTCTAAAAATTTATAAAAATCTTCAGTTTTATTCATAAAACCTCTTTGAATTAAATCGCTCAACTTTCTATTTCTGAACAAAATCTTTATTGTTGGGAATTTTTTCAACTTATAAACCTGCGAGCAATCAATTTTTGAGAATAGTTTTCCTTCAAAAGAAATTTCATTTAAAATCAACCATTGGTAGCCTAATTTTTTTGCAACTTTTGCTACTTTTTCTGAGTAAGCCATTTCAGGAAGATGGAGACCTTTTGGAGAATAAATTCTTCCAAAAAGTTTTTTGTGCGTTTGATGATTTAAAATTATCTGCCTTTCAATTTCGCTCTCTGGCAAAAGAGGCAAAAAAGCGTGATATTTTGCAGAATCTGTCAGCTCAATTTGCCCTTTTTGAACTAAATTTTTTATTTTCTCGATTAAATCTTTATATTTCAATTTTAAAAGTTGCTCAGTTAAGCAGGCAGTAATGTTTAAAGTTAATTTTCCTTGAGGATTTTTTTCTAAAATTTCTACTATTGGATAATAGGATTCTTGAGTGATTTTTTTTAATAAATCTTTATGTTGATCTGGTGGCTGATATATATGTAAAAAATTCCCCCAAATCATTTTATTTTTTATTAATTAAAGAGAAAAAAAGGTTTAAATATTCCCTTGCTGAGTTTTTCCAAGAAAAATCTTGTAGCATTGCTAATTTAACTATTTTTTTCCAAATTCTCTTTATTTGGAAAACAGTATGTGCCTTGCAAATAGTAGCAAAGAGAGCGTAAGGTTCATAAGTTTTAAACAAAAATCCTGTTCCTTCTTCTTTTTTTGGATCAAAATTCTTTATGGTGTCAGCTAATCCCCCTGTTTTTCTAGCAATGGGAATTGCTCCGTATCTCATTGCTTCCATTTGAACAATTCCGCAGGGCTCAAATTTTGAAGGAATTAAAATAGCATCAGATCCGGCATAAATTAAATGAGGAAGTTTTTTTTCAAATTCAAACAAAAAGCCTATCTTTTCTGGAAATTTTTCCTTTGCCTTCTTTAACATTTCCTTATACCTTGTTTCCCCATCTCCAAGAAAAATAAGTTGTAATGGTAAATATTTTAATATTTTTTCAATAATTTTTTCAATTAGGTCAAATCCTTTCTGTTCAGTCAATCTTGCTGGCATACCTATTAGAAAAACATCTTTGTCTTCTTTTAGACCAAATCTTTTTTGGAGAAAAATTTTATTTTTTACCTTTTTTTCTATACTATTCACACTATAGTGGTGAGGAATATAAGGATTAGTTTCTGGGTCGTAATTTTTATAATTTATTCCGTTTAAAATTCCGTGAAGTTTTATTCTATGTTCGTTTAAAACTTTTTCTAATCCCATTCCAAATTCAGGAGTTAAAATTTCTTTTGCATAGCTTTTGGAGACAGTAACTATTAAATCAGAATAAATTATTCCTCTTAACATCCAATTTAACTTTGCTAATCTTTCATTGAAAAAAGAGGGAATTGGTTCTTTTCCATTATCTTTTTCTGTTTCTGGTAAAAATCTAAAATCACACATTCCTTGATACATGAGATTGTGAATAATTAATACGGTTTTTATTTTAGATAAAAGCTCATCCTTTCTATAAGTTGTTTTGAGATAATTTGGTATCAATCCTGTGTGCCAATCAGAACAAACAAGAATATCTGGTACCCAACTTGACTTTTTTAAAAATTCTAAAACTCCTCTACACAAAAGAGCCCACCTAATATGATCATCAACATATCCATAAACATTAGCTCTCTTTTCATAATATTCCCTATTTTCTAAAAAATAAGTCGGGCAAGTATTTTCTCCAACGTATTTTTTGACGTTGCAGATTAAATATGCACTCTGACCTTCTTTGTCAGTAGGTACTTTCAATCCTTCAATTTCCATTTCCAATTTATATTTTTTGAGATCAATCGTGCCATAACGAGGAATAAAAACCCTCACATCTTGACCAAGGTTTCTTAACGTTAAAGGAAGAGAAAATAATACTTCTCCTAACCCTCCTGCTTTAACAAATGGTTCAGCTTCAGCTCCCACAAAAAGAATTTTTAATCTTTTTTTAAAAAATTTTGACCATTCAAAAATAATTGCCATAATTTTGATTTGAATTAGTTTTCGTATCGATATTAAAAATTAAGAAAAAACTCCTCTTTTTAAAATTATACCCTAAAAATCTTTGTCAATAAAGTTGTAAAGCTTCACTTTTTATGATAAATATGATAAAATTTAAAAAAATTTATAAGGTCGAGAATAAAAAAATTTTAAATAATGATGGAAAAAATTAGTAAGGAAGAAATCAAAAAATTAATGGAAATTGAAGGAGAAGTAAGGGGAGTGGTATTTCAAACTGATGCTGAGTATGTTCGCTTGAAAAAAGGAGAAGAAGGACTAAAAATTCTTAAAGAAAAAACCAAAGAACTTGGCTATCCTATAGAATATGAGCAAATAAAAACAATGGATTGGTATCCTGTAGGTTTGAGGGTAGTTTCACTTTTGGCAGCCAAAGAAGCATTTAACTGGGGAAATGAAGAAATTTGGGATATGGGAAATTCAGCTCCCAAATATTCTTTTATTGTTAAATTACTCTTGAAATATTTTCTCTCACTTCGGCGATCCCTTGAAGAAACTTCTACCTATTGGAGAAAACACTACACAGTTGGTGATTTAGAATTTGTCGAGCTTAATGAAGAAAAGAAATACTTTATTCTCAGATTAAAAAATTTTAAACTCCACCCGATTTTATGTACTTATTTAACCGGTTATTTTCACCGTTTTGGCCAGTATGTAATAAAAGGTGAAAAAATTACTATTGAAGAAACCAAATGTATGTTTAAAGGCGATCCTTATCATGAATTTTTAGGAAGATGGGAGTAAATACAATGTGTGAGGAAGCACTTAAAAGAGCTAAAGAAGATTTGGAAGATTTAGAGTTTTTTATTAAGGAATTTAGCTCGTTTTTACCTTTAGCAGTTTGTACAGTAAATCCCCTGGGAATTATTATTGATACAAATAAAGCTTTCTTGAAACTTACTGAATATCAACCCATTGATATAGTAGGAGAATTTTTAAAAAATATTTTTTTGGAAAAAGAGGAAATAGAAAAGGCATTAGAGGAAGTTAGAGAAAAAGAATCTCCTCTAACCAAAGAACTAACTCTGATTACAAAACAAAAAGAAAAGATTTCAGTAAGCGTAGCTATTTCTTCAAGAAAAGATAAGGAAGGAAATTTTATTGGATATTTTATAGGTCTCACCGATATTTCGGAACTTAAAAAACTTCAAGAAGAAATGGAAGAGAAGGTTAAAGAAAAAACAAAAGAGCTTCAAGAAAAAGTGGAAGAATTAGAAAGATTTCAAAAATTGGCTGTTGGGAGAGAATTAAAAATGATAGAATTAAAAGAGGAGATTAAAAAATTAAAAGAAGAGTTAGAGAAATATAAAAAATTTTCCACTAAAACTTAGCTGGGGCGAAAGTAAATGGTAGGAAAAACTTTTGGTGAAAACAAGGTAAAAAAACAAATCACTAATATGAAAAAAATCAGGGAGTAGCTTTTGCTAGGCAAAAAGGATTTTTTAGAAGCTGGAGTGCTGATACCATTTTACCAAAAAATTGGATTTCAAGGATTTTTTGAAGAATTTGACAAAAACAAAGATCTAGTTGCTTTTGGTAGTTCTTGTATTCTTTATTCAAGTCCAATTTTAGCTAAATTTGCAAGCAAATTTCTTTTAACTTCATTTTTAATTTTAGATAAATTTTTTTCTGGCGATGGAATTTAATGGGTTCCAATATGGCAATTAAAAAAGAAGTATTTTTAAAAATTTGTTCTCGTTTGAAAAAAATTGACAAAGTAATTTTGGACCAAACTTTAAAGTCAAAACCTCTGACAGAAGATACAAATTCCAAAAATTTTCTCCAGTGAGAAAAGAAAAATGTTCTTTAAAATGAAATTATTAAAAAATAATTGGAGTTGAAACAAAATTTTTTTTTCGCCCTCCCTATAGAATTTTAACTTCTTGGTTAAAAAAGGATTTAGATTCAAGAGATTGGAAGGGAAAAATTTCAGATAAAATTTTTTGAAGAAATTAAACCAAATTCAATTTTACTTTTTCATGATTGTTTTAAAACTTTCTTGATTTTTGCTAAAATTTTAAATTTAAAAAACCAATTTAAAAGAAGGAAAATATCTGCAAGATTTTATTTTTGAAATGAAAAGCAAAATTTTTTAAATTTGGAAATTTTTTGTTTTTTACTCAAAACAAAACTTGAGACTTTAATTTATTTTTCTTAAAATATTAAAAAAATGGAAGAGTTTGAAAAAACAAAAAGAAAACCAAAAAAATTAACAATTACAAAAAAACTTTTTCTTTATTTGAGTTTATTAATTTTTATTACAGAAACTATTTTTATTTTAAGTTTTCGAAATTTTTTATTCACAACTTTAAAAAACTTAGAGTTTGAAGAAACAGTTTTAAAGAAAAATATTCAAGAGTTTTATAATTTTTCTTTTAAATTTTTGTTTTTCACATTATTTCTTTGTTTTTTGATCATTTTTTTAATTTTAAGATCGTTTGAAAAATCTCAAAGAGAAAAATTGAATCTTTTGGCAGAAAAATTAGAACAAAAAAATAAAGAAATTGAAAAAATAAAAGAAGAAGAAATAGTTTTGAGAATAAGAGAGAAAGCAAAAAGTGAAGAGGTTGAGAAAAAATTAGCAGAATTAGAAAAATCAAGAATTGCTTTATTGAATATCTTAGAAGATGTGGAGGAAGCTCGAAAAAAAGCTGAAGAAGAAAAAAATAAAACTTTAGCCATTGTAGAAAATTTTGTAGATGGTCTTTTAATTTTTGATAAAAATAAAAAATTAATCTTAATAAATCCGCAAGCTGAAATATTTTTAAAATTTAAAAGAGAAAAGGTGATTGAAAAATCAATTCAAGATTTAAAGAAGTTTCCAGAATTTCAAAAAATTTTCGATCTTGTAGGGCCAGAAATTCAATCTTGTTTTAGAGAAGAAATTAATATGGGTGAAAACTTAATTTTAGAACTCACTTCAGTTCCAATCATTTTAGAAAAAGAAAAAATTGGAAGTTTAATAATTTTGCACGACATTACCAGAGAAAAATACATTGATCAATTAAAAACAGAATTTGTGTCTTTAGCTGCTCATCAATTGAGAACTCCGCTTTCTGGAATAAAATGGTCTTTAAAAATGATTTTAGATGAAGATTTGGGGCCAGTACCCCCTGAACAAAAAGATTTTTTGAAAAAAACTTTAATTGCAAACGAAAGATTGATTCGTTTAGTTAACGATCTTTTAGATGTTACTAGAATTGAAGAAGGTAGATTTTTATATAAATTGGAAGAAAAAGATATTGTCAAGATCGTAGAAGAAGTGTTTAATTCTTATTTGGATTTAGCAAAAGAAAAAAATATCACTTTTGAATTGGAAAAATTGAAAGAAAGTTTTCCTTTAATTTCCGTTGATGAAGAAAAAATAAAATTAGCAATTCAAAATTTAATTGAAAACGCTCTCATTTATACTATGCCCAATGGAAAAGTGAAAGTAACTTTGGACCTTCAAAACGGAAATTTCTTTTTTAAAGTTCAAGATACAGGAATTGGAATTCCAAGACACCTTCAAGAAAGAGTTTTTACTAAATTTTTCAGATCGCCAACAGCTGCAAAAATAGATACTGAAGGTTCAGGTCTAGGACTTTTTATTACCAAAAACATCATTGAAGCTCATCAAGGAAAAATTTGGTTTGAGTCGGAAGAAGGAAAAGGAACCACTTTTTATTTTACCCTTCCCATTAAAAAATAAAATAAATTTTCATGAAAACAGGCATTGCAACAATACCTTTAGATTATGGAAAATGTCCTAAATGGTTATTCGAAAGAATGAAAAAACTTTCTCGAGCGATTATTTTAGCTATTTTTGAAGAATTTGGAAGAGAAGAAATTTTAAAAAGATTAGCTGATCCGGTGTGGTTTCAAAGTTTAGGATGCGTGATCGCTTTTGATTGGAACTCTTCAGGCCTAACTACGACCTTAATGGGAGCTTTAAAAGAAGGCTTAAGAGGTTTGGAAGATGAATTAGGAATTTACATTTGCGGAGGAAAAGGAAAAGCTTCAAGAAAAACCCCAGAAGAAATTAAAATGTTTGGAATTACAAGAAATTTTGATTTTTATCAAAAATTAATTTATTCTTCAAAAATCATTGCCAAAGTTGATTCTTGCTTGATTCAAGCTGGATTTCAAATTTACCATCACAATTTCATTTTTACAAAAGAAGGAGATTTTGGAGTGGTACAACAAGGAATGAATACAGAGTTAAAAAAAGCGAGGAGATACCACTGGTTATCTTTGAAAATTAAAGATTTTACCGAAGAACCCCATTCTGGAATCGTTTCTGATGTGAAATTGAAACCTTTGAATTTAGTGGCAAAAGAGAGCAGAAAAAATAAAGAAATTTCTTTAGAAATGGTTAAAGAAGAACCAAAAACTTTTTTAAGAGATATTAAAAAAATTTCTGAAAAAAGTTTGGTAAAAATGGAATTGAAAGAAGTTAATTTTTATCATCATCCAGTTGAAAAAGAAAAATTTGATTTAAAAAGATTAAAAAAGATAATAGAGAAAGCTCATTTTTTAAAACCTCAAAATTTTGAGGAACTTTTAATGATAGAAGGAGTAGGACCCAAAACCATCAGGGCTTTGAGTTTAGTTGCAGAAATAATCTATGGAGCAAAACCTTCTTATGAAGACCCCGCAAGATACTCTTTTGCCCACGGTGGCAAAGATGGAGTTCCAAGACCTGTGGATAAAGATACATTAGATTTTACAATTTATATTTTGGAAAAAGCGATAGAGAGAGCGAAAATGTCAAGTAAAGAAAAAAAAAGAATGCGAGAGAAATT